>Ga0247760_1000501_pt1 | contig 42296 bp, 53 predicted proteins | sample UWRJL171409R4_FD_179936 | JGI IMG/M metagenome (GOLD analysis project Ga0247760, IMG submission 179936) | Plant litter microbial communities from Arlington Agricultural Research Station in Wisconsin, United States - UWRJ-L171-409R-4 | ecosystem: Environmental > Terrestrial > Plant litter >...
CACCCCCTCCTCCTCGACCCTCACCGTCCTCGAACACGAGCCGCTCCCCGATGAGATCGATCCTCCTACCCAAAATGGCTACGGCTCAATCCAACGCACCCCATCCTCCCAGGCCCAGACCCCGAAACCCAAAGCCCCGCCTCCCGCGCGCGCCCTCGCGCCAGACCTCCTCCGCGGCCTCCTCATGGTTCTCATGGCCCTCGATCACAACGCTATGGCCCTGCACTCGTGGCCCCATGGAACTGCCGTTGGAGGTGAAAACGATTCCGTCCCTGTCCACGAATGGAACCGACCCCTGGCCGTAACGATTCGAACGCTCACCCACCTGTGCGCTCCGGGGTTTACATTCCTGCTTGGCATGGGCGTCGCATACTTTGGGCGATCGAGGACAAACTTGGGATGGTCGGCTGGACAGATGATATGGCATTTTGTTGTGCGCGCTGTGGTGCTCACGCTGATCACAGAGGTGATGGGGCTGGTTATGACGGCTGGGAAGGTGTGGTTTCTCAATATCGTGCTGTTTTCGCTGGCGGTGGATTATCTCCTTGCTGGGCTGCTTTGGATGGCTGTTGCGAGGACAGAGAGGGGAGTGGGATATCTGCTGCTGAAGATGCTCCCGCAGGCGGAGGGAGACGATCGATGCCAGCCACTGCTGAGGGAAAGGAGGGGAGAGGATGGGCTGGATATTGCGCCGGACCGGACGATTATTCGGGCCGCGGATATCTCGTGGCACGTGCACAACGCGGTTCTTTTAGGGCTTTCGGTTGTGACTATCTGGTGGAATATCTGGCTCAGTCCGACGGGCGGGTATTGCGGTGTCGAGCCGGGGTGGGAGAGGCCGGAGAGCGTTTGGCTTCGGATTTGGTTCTGGCCGGTTGGAGGGACAATGGTCGATCGAGTCCTGTCAGGGTTTCCGCCCATGGCATGGCTCTCGTTTGCGATACTCGGGCTGCTGTATGGGCGTGTTGTTCTCGCGCGCTCGTGGAGTACCAAGGCGATCAACGCGGCCAACCTCGCGGTCGGGGCTGGTTTCTTTTTTGTGTTTGTGCTTACCCGGCTCCTACACTTTGGAAATCTCTCTGAGGGGTGTCTCCATATGCCTGAACATGTGGCGAACCCGGACAAGAACCAGTACCTCACGTCAGCAGCCTCGTTCTTCTATCTCATCAAGTATCCACCAGACGTCGCCTTTTGGTCTGCCACCATGTCGGGCAACTTCTTCCTCCTCGCGATCTTTGGGGCTATACCACCGCGAATCGCCAACCGGGTGTTCCATGTACTCATTGTCTTCGGCACCTCGGCGTTGTTTTTCTACGTTGTACACCAATTTTTGCTGTTCACTACCGGAGCGTGGATGCTCTCTTGGGTGGGACACAAAATGGACTCGAATGACCCCTGGACGGGGAAGCCAGGCATTGGAGTGGATCAGACATGGGCGATATTTGCGAACGTGGCGTTTTGCCTGGCGGCGCTGTATCCCCTGTGTAGGTGGTACGGGTCGTTCAAGAGAACTAAGGGGCCAGATTCAATCTGGAGGTTCTTCTGAGTTTGGAGGAGCGTGGGGGAGTATCGAGGGTTGTTGAGAACAAGACTAGACTGCATACTAGCGAAGAAGTCCTCTTAGGCAAATAAATCACAATCACAATCACGTCAATATTGCTAGATGTGAGGCGCCATGCTGCGTTTCGAGAGAAACGCGAATGATTAGGCGTCATGCATTTTATGCATTTAGTATTATCGAAAAGGAAAAACTTGAAGAACTGGAAAAGGAAAGGAACAGAAAAGAAAAAAGAAAAAACTCTGCTTCCGTCAAACTCCAAGCATCACGCACTTTATGGCCTTGGCCTCCTCCTACCCTGATTCCACCAAGTCCAACACCCTCCCTGCCAATCACCCCGTCCGACCCTGCCAACGCCCCCCACAAGCCCTGCCCCCCGTTTTCACCAAACTCCTGCTGTCTCCTTTCGTCCGACGTCTGCCCATAGCGCTGAGTCGGGGAAGAAAACTCAGGAACTAGAAGTGCTTGCTGTATTAGAAACATATGACGATTATCTCTAGAGTCTTCAAAACAAATAAGGAAATCTCCGCTGTACTTGCTACTTGCTCCTTGATCAGGCGGGCTCGTATGGCCTTGGAGACTGGGCGGTGACTTGGTGGAAGAAAAAGCTGAGGAATGGGAATTGGCCTTCTTCTTCAAAATTGTTGACGAGCACCTCTGAATATTTTCAAACAATGCTGCGATGCGTGCTTCAACCTCAAATCGGGATATCTGTGTGGCAGCGAGGATCCGCAAAACTGAGCTGGCGGCTTGAATTTTACACGTCAGGATGGTCGTGTTCGGCGGTATGTGGGGTTGCAGCTTTGCACAGCGAGATGGCAGGTACACGACAACAACTAGAAATAAACGACGCTCTAATCAGTACCTTGATGGACTGGAACGGGCCATTGTGTACTTCAGTAGGTATCTAGCTTAAGAACTAACTTATCTCGTCATCTTAGGAGGGAATGAATTGCAGCATGCATTAGACAACTACAGGTATCGCATGTTCCTAGATCCCAAGGCACAAGATAAATAAAAGCAAAAGCCGCCAAAAGCGGATATTCTCTTCCTTCTACGACGTTACTTGTGATGTGGTGATATCAAAGCTATAGGTGCGGTATGGGGAGGCGACGGCTATATGTACGGTCAGCTCAGTATCCTGAGACAGCCTGCATGTAGAGTTCGTAGCTACGTAGATATATTTGGAGCTCGCTATAATTCAATGACTTCGCGGGACTTATCGGACTGCCTAGGAGGTATCTGGTGCATTGACTTTGAGTTGCGTGTAAAGGCCATGCTGGAAGGGAGCGGGATTTAGATCTACCTGGATGGCGTCACTCAGGCAGCTTGAATTTGAATTCATCAAGACATTCTGACTGCACATCAGATTGTTTGAGCTTCCATCCAGGGCAACTAGTATTTTTACTGTTACTTGCACATGTGCGAATAGATCGTGGCAAAGGTTTCATGTATAAAAATGTCATCCATGCTGGGCTTTTCATGGTGTGATGTATGTTGTTTGGGTAGTAGACTGTAGACAAAGCTACGTATGAGAATCATCATTTATGTTTGGATTTGAGGTTCACTGCATGGCAAGCCCCTTTTCCCCCGACGTGCCCAACCACACGGCGAACGGTAGAGTTATGATTGAGGGAGGAACGACGACTGAAATAAACATATCACCGATAATGTCGGGCCTTGAACTAAGTTCAGAATGCAAAATTATCAGACAATACAATTCCTGGAAGACTGCGCGCCAAAAGAGTAACAGTCTCGCACGGTGGAGGTGAAGTACCGCCGCCACCCCCTAGATCACCGCCAGCCACCTCCCTACCTCCATCACCGCAACATGTTGATATCAGTATGTCCCCCAGCCCTAACAGCCAATGACACCCGGCAGAATAGATCCCCGGATCGGCAGCTTCTAGATCCGCCAGAGGGTGGATTTTGTGGATTTTTGGTGGCTGGTAGTGTGGCCAAGCTTTCCCGCCAACACAAATGACAAGCTCGCTCGCATGGGCTGCAGGCAGGCAGCGGGCATATTCACGGGCGCTTTTTTTTCGCTTCACTGCACACAAACGTGAAGCTTCGCCCTCGTCTCGGATGGGATGGTGGAGAGGTTCGGGTGGTGGGGCTCCCCGGGGCCGTGGGCCGTGGTGGCTGCCATGGCCCAGCCCGACGGAAAGGGAGGGTGAGGGCGCCTCCGGGAGCCTGGTAGTTGTCGCAGAGTGTGGTCCCATCAACAGCCCATTGGATGCAATGCACGTGCATGCGGCTCCAAGCCAATTACTCACCTGGCGTTGCGCCACATGCATGCGAGCAAGCGAGTTCATCGGGTTTCCTTCACGACAAGCCGTTACCGGTATACTTTGACCTTCATCAACGCATGTGAAGAACGTCTGCCGGAATCCATCACCGTTAGCACCGCTCTCGAGCCGGCTGTCGTCTCAAATCTTGCGCTTGTCCAGAACCCTGGTGGCGCCATTTTGGTCTTCCGCCTTGGGGAAACCGCTACCGGCGTGCGCTAGCTGCACCGAGAACTCCGGTCGCATCGGCTGGCAGGACCCTTTGTGATCAAACCTGAAGCTTTTAGGTAAGCTGGATGGGGTAGCTCTGGGAAACAGCGAGATTTTGGAGGGAGATTGCAAGCAACAGTGGCATCCATGCAACTCAGCCAGGCTGTTTTTAGGCGCGCTTGTGGCACGCCATGTGTCTTCTCCAGTTGTCGGTGGAGCTGTGCAACTGTGGGGAGCAGTTACCTCAGCAAATTCTGCCAGCGCCAACCTCGAGCGCCGCAAACGCGGGTTAGCAACTGGAGCGTCCGCCCGATCGCAGCCCCTCGTTCTTATTTCTTGCTCGTGCGGCCGATTGCCCGCAGGGATGCTTATTTGTCGTCTTGACGGAGCGGCCAACCGATGCATCCCCCCCTCACCTCTCCGGGGCGCGCTCCGGGACCATCGAGACGAACCCCCCGCCTGTGGGGAGTCTGGAGATTCCGCCCCACGAAAGCGCAGCGACCATGAGACGACGGGGAGGAAGCGCACTGGCGTCCAAATGAATGGAGAGGCGGTTTCATGCTGCCGCGAGCCGATCACACCGGACGAGATTGCGGCTGGCAAGTGCAATTAGAATGGCAGAGAGTGACAACGGTTCGCTTGCAGGCGTTGATGCCGCTACCGCCCTGTGCGAATTGAGCGACCAAGGCGTCCTTCCGCAGACACCTGGGTGGGAAAGAAGCGGGGACTCCCGCGCTCAATCTCGAGATCGCGCGGCGATGGGCAAGATTGCGCGCCCAGAAAAAACGGGTGCGACGGGTGCCTGCCGCCACGGGCGCGGCGCATAGAGTGCAGTTCACTGCACCGAAATGGTGGTGGAGTCGCGAAGCCGGATGGTGCTGTGGTTTCCATGGCCTCGGGAAGCACCAAGTTGGAGCCGTTGGGGTCTTGGCGGCGCACCCGGTGCCAGCCAGTCCGGCCCCCCTGCGGTTCTCGCCTGCGGTTTGCCTCGCTGCTAGGGCCATGGAGTCGAGGCCCGACGTCCGGCAAGATGGGTCCAGCTCGAACCAGCTCATGGCTCCGGCGGATTGCGCGCAGCAGCTCTGGACGGCCCACGAGCCCACGGGGACCCCATGGCTACCCCATCATCCATGGTCTGCTTCCCCCGTCCGCGAGCGAGCAAATGCGTACGAGCCCATAGAGCCAAAATTTGGGCGGAGCTTTTTGAGCAATCAGAGCGCGCCGTTCCCCAGCAATGGCATGGCACCCTCCTCGCGTCCCCTTTCGGCACCTCGGGAGGAGCACTCCGCGGCCAGATTGGGGAAACTTGGGGAATCCTGGGGTCGTGCTCTCCAGACTTACACGCGGTACTGCCGTAGTAATACATAAGGACGCGATGCTGCCCATGGTTTGACCTGTTCGTTCGGAGTCAGCCAAGGTTCACAACGACATCTCTCGTCCTCGACCTTCGCCTCGGACACACAGACAACATGTCTTCGCACGGCTCGCACAACGGCTCGCACGATGTCATCGGCGAGAAGCCGCACGCCGCCCACGGCATCGAGACGGTCGACACCACCGCCGTCAAGGTTGGCCACGGCGGCGACGTGAAGGAGGGCCTCAAGGAGAAGACGGTCCACAATGTGAGTCTGGCTTCATCCTCGCCATTCTGGTGACACAGGACTGACGATAGCACCCCAGGCCGAGCTCTACGCCGCGCTCTCTGAGACCAAGATCAACCCCTGGAGCAGGACATCCCTCCATCTCTTCTGTGAGTACTCCCCGGTCTATGCCAGCTGCATCACCAACACCACCTTGGACGCCTCCTAACATTGCTGCAGTCTCCGTCTTCATCGCTTTCTGCTGTGCTTGCGCCAACGGATACGATGGCTCCCTCATGACGTCTATCATCGCCATGAAGACATTCCAAGAGAAGTTCCAGACCGACGGTGACACTGGCCCCAAGGTCTCGGTCATTTTCTCCCTGTACACCGTTGGCTCCATGGTCGGCGCTCCCTTCGCCGCTGTTCTCTCGGATCGCTTTGGTCGCCGCAAGGGCATGTTCTCCGGTGCCGTGGTCATCATCCTCGGTATGCTCATCGTCTCGACCGCCTCCGCCATCCCCCAGTTCGTCGTCGGCCGCTTCATCCTCGGATTTGGCATTGCCATCATGACCGTCGCCGCCCCCGCCTACTCGATCGAGATTGCACCGCCGCATTGGCGTGGACGCTGCACTGGTTTCTACAACTGCGGTTGGTTCGGTGGTGCCATCCCGGCTGCCATCATCACCTTCGGCACCAACTACATGACCAACGACTACTCATGGCGCATCCCGCTCATTCTCCAGGCCGCCACCTGCGTCCTCGTCATGGCCTCTGTCTTCTTCCTGCCCGAGTCACCCCGCTTCCTCATTGCCAACGGCAAGGAGCAGGAGGCCCTCGACTTTCTCGTCAAGTACCACGGCAACGGCGACCCCAACTCGCGCCTCGTCCGCCTCGAGATCGATGAGATGCGCGAGGGAATCAAGCTTGACGGTATCGACAAGACCTGGTGGGACTACAGGCCCTTCCTCACCAACCACAACGCCCGCTGGAGAATGCTCCAGGTGCTCATGATCTCCATCTTCGGCCAGTTCTCCGGCAACGGTCTCGGCTACTTCAATACTGTCATCTTCCGTCAGCTCGGTGTCACCGAGGTTCCCCAGCAGCTCGGCTACAACATTCTCGGCCAGTGCCTGTCCGCCATCGGTGCCCTTACCGCTGTCTCCCTCACTGATCGCATGCCCCGCCGCAAGGTGCTCATCATCGGTACCCTCCTCTGCGCTATCTTCCTGGCCTGCAACGCCGGTCTCTCGACCGTGCTCAGCCAGCAGCCCCCGGACAACATCAACATGTCGTATGGACAGGCCGCCCTCGCCACCTACTTCCTCTTCAACATCGTCTTCTCCTTCACCTACACCCCGCTCCAGGGTGTCATCCCCACCGAGGCCCTCGAGACCACCACCCGCGCCAAGGGTCTGGCTGCTTCCGGCATCATCGTCAGCGCCATGGGCTTCATCAACCAGTTCGCCGGCCCCATTGCCCTCAAGAACATTCAGCATAACTACGTCTACGTCTTCGTCGCCTGGGATGTCATTGAGGCTATCTGCTGGTACTTCTTCGGTGTCGAGTCCCAGGGCCGTACCCTCGAGCAGCTCGAGTGGGTCTACGACCAGCCCAACCCCGTCAAGGCCTCCCTCAAGGTTGACAAGGTCATCATCGACGATGAGGGCCACGTCACTGAGAAGATTGTCGCCTAAAGTGGTCGCACGCTGTTGCTGCAAACCCCGAGTTGCGGGTGTGGCCCCACCCATCCATCTAGCCTCAATGTGGTCGGATGGGTCTGGGGATGGGGATCATTACACTGCCGTGGGGTCGCATGGAGTGGGTGGATCATTGTGCTTGTTTCTTTTACTGCGCATGTCGGGAGGAAGCGTTGGCTTGTGGTGTCATTACTTTCTTGTTTGCTAGATACCCTAGTTGGGTACTGAACCTCGCAAAAGCATCCATATTTTAATCTCAATCGCTCGAACTGCTCAAAATGTGGACTCTCTCGCGTGATCCTTTGTGCATTTCTCTGGTGTTCCAACCATGGTTGACGGCGGGCGTACCGAAATTGGCGAAACAAGTGTCCGTGGTCCCGCCGTAGTAGCGTGGAGGGACGCGTGCCGGTAGTTCGCCCCTTAATCCGGCGAGCCAAGTGTGAATGGGGCCTGGGCGACTGCTTTGGTTCCCTGGGGCCCCCTGACACCTCCAAACATTGCGGGGTGACCGCCCGGAAACCATGCCAAGTCGCCCCGAAAGACTGACTGTTAGCGATCCACTCTTGCACGAATTGTTGTGGAGGAGAATGGATCCCCACAAGCGCATGTGATGCAGTAAATTCTCCAATTCTAGAGGGCTGTCTGGTTCGAAGTAACGTCAGTTACTGGTATGTACGGTAGAAGGGAGTATTAAGGAATTTGGAATCCGAGGTCCTCGTCCAGCGGGACCTGGGTCAGCATCACTGTAAGGCCAGTAATCACCGCGTAAAAAAGACATGCAACAGGGCATAATCAGGGGCTAACAGGTGGTGAGTGAGCATGTGCTCTGTTTCTTTCGAGCGCTCAATCCGGAGGCGACCAAGAGGCGCAACCGGGCCGACGTCCCAGGCGCGACAAACGTGAGTGTGGAGTTGGGAAATCCTTCGATAGCGGATCCTTTCGGCGTCTACTGGTCGCCGTGGCGGTCAGGGCAGCCAAGCAGACGCCGCCGCCGCCACCCGCTGTGGGCGCGTGTGCGCCAGGAACTTGGGTCTCCATTGCGCCAGTCCGCTTCAGTCCGACCCGCTTGCGGTGCGGGCGGTGGTTGGCCGGTGCTAACTTGGGAATCGGTCCGAGGCAGCACGCCTGCCCCTGTTAGGCCCATTGTGCGGGAGAATCGTGTGGTTCAAGTTCTCACGTCATATTTTGGTCTCTGCTGGGATGAGAGTTGTCCCCAGATCACGTAGAACGGGTGGGACGGGATGCAAGTGCCGGTGGTGGCTAGGTAGGTAAGCAGATGCACTGCGACGGTGATAGTTGCGATTATTGTACTGCAAGGAAGCGATCAGCCAAGTGTGAGATAGGCGACTTGATGGCAGAGAATGGTTCTGACACCGAGCGTTTGCTAGAGAGGCACCTATGCGCTGTAGACGGCGATGCCTTGCAGGCGGCGCATCTGCGAGACTGCGGCCCAGCGGTAATCGTAAGAATGTGTGATGTTCTCGGCTCTTGGGTTCAGATGCAAAGCTCGGCGGCATCTACAAATAGCCGCCTTGTTGAACGGGACGATCAGCTTGCATTTCGGCACTTCGCAGGTCTTGAGTGGCGACTTTCTCGCGCCGAGGGGCCTTGTCAACCCAGTGTTGTAGATCTCGAAAATGTCTAACGTCTTGTAATTTGTCGTGCCAGGAAGGCCAGGGGATAGGGACTGATCGTATTCCATAACGGGCGCCCGACGGGCTTCAGGATCGAGGGCTGATGGACGCAAGAGTGTTACCGGGTATCTGGAGTCTTCCATGTCGTTAGCATGGGCTTTCAGAAGTAACTAATATGCAGGCACTGGGATACTAATAAAACTTGAGAAGGTCTTCATGGGCACCAGCCTTCAGCGGTACCGACTTACCGTTATCATCGGCAGATGATAGGCATCAATATGAGCCTCCGGAAACGCGGCGTCGGTGGGTGAGGGGGTAGGTGTCTAGTCTGTGTCGATGCAGATTTAGACGTTTTGTTTCCGACTGTCGAATGGTTGAACTGACCAGGCCTCCCCTGGAAACTTCCAGGTTGATGGCAGTCACTGCTGCGTCGATGCTGCGTCGATGCTGGACCATCCCTTGTCCCGTCCAAGTCGCACCTGCCTCACCCACCAGGAAGACTCCAGCGCCCCTCTCCACCGCATCCAGATGATCGCGCCAGAGAGTGTCAACGTCCGAAATATTGATTTAAATTGACGGAGAGCTAGAAATATCGAAGTTTGAGCCAGTCTATCCTTTGCGAAATTCAAACAAACAAACCACCTTGTTGTTGCTGAGTTGGGAGCTGGGAGCGTTCAAGGCCGTTTCATACAGCGCAGGTTGAGGCGGCCTGCTCACACATCACCCCGGGATTTCGTGCAAATAAATACCACGGGGCTTTTACTGACAGCATACCTAGAAAGGCTGCAAGGCCAAATGCCAAAAAGTGAGACTCTTCTGTGTAGTAGAGTATCGTCTGAGCATGAACTGGAACCATTTTTCACCACCTCCTATGAGATGTTGCGCGATGGCCGTATGTAGAATAGCCCTAGTACTGTGCTATTTCCAGGCCTGTGGTAATTGCGCCTTAATGCATAATCGGCTCGGTTTCTAAGGCCTTTGTCTCGGCCTGACGCACGGCGACAACGGGTTCTACGCAGCGTCTACAACCCTCCATCAACAAAATGTCGCCTAGAACGAATCGATGCTTTTAGAACGACTAAACATGGGCTGAACTCGAAAGTTTGATCACGTGAAAATCTTTCCGTACCCCTGCGGCCGGGAACTGGGTTGTCCCTGAAAGCTTATTTCAGAAGCATCGGTTATGGGTTAGCCTTACGGACGAAAGCAAAGATTGTTTGCGCAATATGATCTTTGTTGGGGGGTCTGTGTTGCCATCTGCCGACGGCCTAGTAGCACAAAAGGCCATCCCTCCCGGCGCCAGTGGCCTCTACTTTCTACCATCCAGCTTCCCTCGCTTCTCGTTCAACTAATTAGGGCTATCAAAGCTGCGTGAACAATAACATAGAAGCTTCGTCGTCCTCAAACACACTATCCCACGAGAGCATGAATACCAGTCACGGACCACAGCACTGGTACCACTACTTCGCAGCAAGGGAGTAGGTTTGACCGTCTATACAGCCTTTGTTCAAGGTAAACATGTCCCTTTGTTCTGGACGTGACAAAGGCATTGTCCAACCGTTGATAGCTGCATTAAAAAGTACCGCCCCCTTTTTTGCTCGGGCTCTCGACACACGCAGCTTCAACGTCCGTGACTACCAGCAGACAAAGAACTTACGTCCGTACATGTACTAGTCCGTCCAACTTGAAGGTGCAAATAAATTTGACACAACGCAGGGATGCCGCCGAAGCTGTCACAGCCGTCCGGAGGCCAAGGCCCCGTTGCCAGCCTCTCGGAATACATACGCTGGGATTTTCTTTCGGACCCATCTCTGAGTCGGGAATTCGTGCTCCGCTGCCTGGCTACAACGCCCCGCCAGCGTGTGCTGCAAATCTTCAGGACCATCCAATCAGGCCTATGCTCTGATACCGCTGATAAGAGGCGCGAGTGTGCTGGGCCCAACGTTCTGACTGTCTGCAAACCACCGTCGTGGCCAAGGATGTTGTTCCTCAGCTTCATGAGCCCCTTCAACGCCCTTCTCATCGTCCTCGCCATTCTTTCCGTGGCCACGCCCGGGCGAGAATGGGCCAATTTCGGAGTTCTGATGGCAATGGTGGCCTTCTCTGTCGCCTTGCGGTTTACGCAAGACTACAAGAACAACCGCATCACGGCCGCGCTCCAAGCCGAATTCGCAACCACGCAGGCCAACATCCATCGACCGACTGGGACGCAGAGTATTGGCTCGGAGCTCCTCGTCCCCGGCGACATCGTTGTCCTCGGCCAAGGCGACACCGTTCCCGCCGACTGCTACCTCCTCAACACCAACCGGCTGATGGTTTCCCAGTCCAGCCTGACCGGAGAAAGCAACCCCGAGTACAAGACCGACAAGATTACCACAACCGAGGTCGCAGCCAAGGGGTCTCCCTTTGATCTACCCAATATCGCTTTCAGAGGCACATCTATTGTCTCCGGACATGGCACCGCCGTTGTCGTAGGAACAGGCGATCGATCACTCATCGCTACCGTTACTGAGGAGTTGACAAAGACCAAGCCAACGTCAGCTTTTGACAAGGGGATCCGGAGCTTCAGCTTCCTGATGATCGGCCTGATGACCGCCATGGTCGCTGTAGTATTCGCCATCCGGGGCAAACACTCTGGAGACTGGGCGCAGGCGGCCGAGTTCAGCCTGGCTGTTGCTGTCGGCATTGTCCCCGAGATGTTACCGGCCATCATCAACTCCAACCTCGCGGTTGGTGCCCAGAAACTTGCAAAGCGCGGCGCTATCGTCAAGACCATTCACGCCGTCCAGAACCTTGGAAGCATTCGAGTACTCTGCAGCGACAAGACAGGCACTCTGACCGAGGACAACGTCAATTTACACCGATTCGAGAACGTCAAGGGTAACGAGAGCAACCAAGTCCTTAGCCTTGCCGTTTCTGAAGCCGGATGCCACGACAACAAGAACTGCATCGATGTTGCCATCACCAAGGCTGCAATATCCGAGGAGAAGATGGTTATTGGAACAAAGCTCGGTGTTATTCCCTTCCAGTTTGAAGCTCGGTTTTCGGGTGCAATTCTCAAGACCGATGACGGAGAGACAAAGCTCATTGTCAAAGGAGCGTTTGAGGAAGTCCTCAACATGTGTCAGTTTGCTCAAGAGGAGGATTCGAACATCTCGACTCCTCTGCTCAGTGGAAGACGCAAGGAGAGCATCTTCCAGCGAGCCTACCAGTACAACGACAGCGGCTATCGAGTTCTCGCTGTTGCCTCCAGCCTGATCGACTCCAGCAAAGTCGAAGGCATACTTAGTGAGGCACTGGGAGTCGACATTGCCGCCGGGCTGGTCTTTGAAGGCCTCCTCGCCTTCTCTGATCCTCTTCGAAGCGATGCCGCCGCCGCCATCAACGATCTCCAATCTCTCGGCGTTGAGGCCAAAGTCCTCACAGGAGACAACGCCCGCGTCGCCATGAAAATCTGCAGGGACTTGAACATCGTCTGCGGTGACCTCGAGAGCGGCATCCAGGCCATTACTGGTCCAGAACTCGCCGAGCTCTCCGACGAAGCCTTCCACAAGACAGTCAAGAACACAACCATCTTTGCCAAGCTCACCCCCAAGCAAAAGGGCGACATCGTCCTCTCGCTCAAGTCACAAGGGTACTCAGTGGGCATGCTCGGCGACGGCATCAACGACTGCATTGCGCTCCGCTTCGCCGACGTTGGCATCTCCGTCGACAACGGCGCCGCAGTAGCCAAGAGCTGCGCTGACGTGATCCTCACCGACAAGAAGCTCTCCATCATTTGCGAAGCCATCCGCACGGGACGCATCACGCACGGAAACGCCATCAAGTACATCTACATGGTGGTGTCGGCCAATTTTGGAAACGCTCTCAGCATCCTCCTCGCGTCCATCTGGCTCCCCTACCAACCCATGACCAGCCTGCAGATCCTCGTACAGAATCTGCTTTACGACATGACGCAGCTCGCACTGCCCTGGGATAAGGTTGACGAGGAGTATATGCTGAAGCCGCAATCGTGGTGTTGGCAGCGTCTTCTCTGGTTCGTTGTCGTATTCGGACCCCTAAGCACCGCCGCCGACATGGGAATACTCTGCCTGAACTGGTTCCATTACAACATTCGTAAGGCATACCACCCGCTTATCTCGCTGGCTCAGACCAACTGGTTCGTAAGCGGTTTGGTCACCCAAGTTGTGATCATCTTTGTGTTGCGAACCGGAAAGGTGCCATTTCTTCAGAGCACAGCGTCTCTTGGTTTGCTGGCTGTCACAGTAGCGGTATTGTCGCTCGGGATTGCTCTTGCTTTTGCGCTTCAGCCGCCGAACTTTATGGGAACAACACCGCCCGATGAGGTGTTTGCGGGCGTGCTGGTCGTCGCAGTACTTGGCTACTGCGTTTCGGTGCAGTGTGTCAAGTGGGCGTGGAAGCGGGTGACTGGCGGACAGTGGATGTAGGTACCTAGGTATTAACCTATAGGTACCTACAGGTACATAAACGCGGTTCAACATGAATAATACAGTCATGAGAAAAGAACAAGGAGACCTCAGAGCATCTGAAGCCAGGGGCAAACAACACAAAATAAACATGAATATCTTAACAACTATCCCTTTAAGTAACTTTGAATTATCTTACCTCCGTTATTTATATATACGACTCTCAGCTCCCAGACTGGCTGAAGAGTTGCTGACCAAAATGAGCGCGCCTAGCGGGATTGGCCCACTTTTACAGTCGGCTCACCAACTGGGTCCGCGGGCGATCGTTACTGCAAGATTCATTTTCACCCTCGCACTTCTGCGCAACTACCCCAAATTGGATTTTTGCCCCACCACCAATTTTCGCACACACACCTAGGCGTGAGATTTCTTTTCTCTCGCGTAACCTCAGCTACACTTCCCCCACGTAACGTTTTTGTTGAACTTCAGGAACCCACAGGGCTGTAGTACAGCGGCTGTGGCTCAGAGGAAGAAGTGCATACTGGTCCAAGCCGTACTACAGTGCCTACGGCACTGTAGGAAGCAAACGAAGGCCTGAGTTACAGGGCAGTGCCACTGTAAATAAGGGTGTCACAGCGAATATTAACGCTGGAAACAAGAGGATCCGGAAGGTAGTGCCTTGTGCAATGACTAGAATTGAGTAGAGTTGCTTGCTTGACTAGAAAATTAACAGGAGATAACCTATACAAAAGAGCATTATTATCAGTCTTCGCTGCATGAACTTCTACTGCTGTTGCAAAGGAACAAATGCAACATCGTGTTATCTAATCTACAGCCATTTTCGGCACTTATTCATGTCATTCACATATCAAGATAAAGAGTAGAGTAGAGTGGGGATATATAGCTATGTTACATCTATGAAAAGGTTGCTGACAATGGCTTGTATATATTCGCAAAGGCGTAATCCATTCTTTTAGCCTGGATGAAAGGCTTTCAGGATCTTGGTGAAATACAACGGTTAGCCAATCGTTGTCATGGAAGATGGCTAGATTTCACTAGAGCCAGCTTCAAGTGCTGTTAGAAAAGCTTGGGGCTTTGCAGCCAAAGATTGAAGAGCAGCTAGGTCGGGTTGTGAGCTGAGGAGGCGGTAAGTGAGCTCTGGGTCGGGCTGTAAGCTAAGGAGGTGGTAAGTGAGCTCCATCTGCATCCGGGCAATCCGTTCGTTGCTCGCAGTCTCAATTTGCGTTTTCTCGAGTTCCATCTCCTTCTGCATCCGGGTAATCCGTTCGTTGCTCGCAGTCTCCATTTGGGTAATCCGTTCTTTGCTCGCGGCCTCTCTGTTTCGGGCATTGGCGTTTGAAAACTTAGCGGCGAATACGAGCAGAGTGAAAGCGATAATGGCGACCTGGAACTGACATGCCCGGAGAAGCGACATGAGGCTGTAGGTGACGTAAATCTGGCCAATGGGGCTACCTCCCCCGATCGACCAGACAGCCGAAGCGGCCAAAGCAGCAGCTTGATGAACCATGACGTCGTGTGAAATGTTCGAGTCAAGAACCTGCAGCGAGCCTCCGTACAGGTTAGCTTGAAGGGCCATGATGGAGAGATAGGGAGATAATTATAGAGAAGAGTGCGGAGAGTTGGTGGATGAGAGAAGAGTGTGAAGAGTGTAGAGAGATGGCGGATGAGAGAAGGGTGTGAAGAGTGTGAAGAGTGTGAAGACAGGATAAAGTTGTTGTCGTTGTCAAAGTCGTTAGTGTTACCGTTGAAAAGGTCGAGAAAGTTGTTGTTGTTATTATTGTTATTGAAGCTGTCGGTGTCGGTTGAGAAAAATCGAGAAGAGCCAAATTCCTTCGGTGGGAGGGTACTTATATCCACGACATTGTCACCGTCACCAGTCCTACGCTTGGCCATGGTGATATCTCCATCCGCAGCGTCGCTAGCCTATCATCTGATGGTGAGACGGTGATGGCGAGGCGGTGATGGTCAGAGGGCTGTCCGTTCACGTCTGAGAAAAGCCGGTGCAATGATTCGTGGCGTCGATACAATAGTGGGCAGGAGGTGGATAACAAAGAAGAAGGTTTCGAGAACTGCCTATGCTCCCCTACCAGCGCAGCTTCCAGGCCGCGCTTTGTGAGATGGACAAAGGGGGCGTTTCATCATTGCCCTCAAGGCCAGGAGACAAAGAGTGAGGTCGAAAGCGTGAGATCGAAGAGCGATCGAAGCGCTTGAGACGAAAGAAAACGAGTGAGGTCGAGGGTTAAAGCGGTCGAGGGCAAGGACAAAGAGTGAGGCTGAAGAGCAATTGAGCGCGAGATCGAGAAAGAGATGTCCGCTCAGAAAATCGGCTCCCTCCCACAGCAACACATTATGCTCATTCCCGGTGGCAGAGGGGGCAGGCATATGATGTGCGATAGGAAGTGACATTGGAAGGTACTTAAATAACAAGAGCCGCGCTCAGCGGGACCGACTCTGCCGAATACCACTCTCTGAACGATGGCTCTTTCTGTAGCGATGCTACAATTGGCTTGATAAGATGCCGAGGATCTCAAGTCCCAAGCCTTTGCGTGTTGCAGCCGACGAGAAGGCTCTTGGCACTCCCAAACAGCGGGCGCGAGCGACTGGATCTCGGAGGGCCGTGTGATATTGGAGCTATCCGGGCAGGGAGAGACGCTCGGAGAACTCATCTTCAAGTGCCAGACACTGGGTGAAGTTAGGCTGAGCCACGGCGATTGCGTATCAGAACGCCAGTCAGACTGAGCCACGATGATTGCGCACGAGCGCAACAACAGACATATAAAGAGGACTCTCTGGCAGAGCCATAGAGTGAAAGGCAACAACCTTGAGGCCATAGAAGATTATTACATTGTTCATCAGATCTTAATTCAACTGGTTCCAAGCCACTATGTTAGACCACAGTCCCTTATGACAGCAAGCACTCCGTGTTTGCACGCCTGCCAATTGAGCCCATATGGTTTGTGCGTTACAGAATCCCTACATCATCATGCAACATTGCAAGGTATAGTTCGCTTTGTTCGGCATGAGCTAGGTGTTGCGTCAGGTCCAGCAGATTTGGGCATAGTTAAGGGAGGTAGCCATGGCTGAGTAGACAAGGCTGCTGACCCAAAGCAATCAAACCTGCTAAGAAGTGCGACAGAACTAGGCCTGCGATGAGAAGATTAGTATGCGTATTGTTAAACTTCAGTAACCCACAGGGCTGTAGTACAGCGGCCGGGACAGTTCTCAGCCGTGGGGCTGGTGACGCTGACAATTTTGCCCCTGAATAACACCTTGCTCTCCCCAGAGGCGCCGAAAGTGTCGACGATCAATTTCTAGGTTATTGCAGATAGTGTCATTTGCCTGTGCCGTGGCGATAGCGCATCCAATCCTCCAGGACAGAGAGATCATGTTGTGAACCATGTATTGCTTCATTTCGGGCTCGCTCATTAGCTCGCTCCCGGATAGGTATCGTTGCATGCCCTTCGGATTTCTTGGTCGTCAATGTTCTCAATCTGCCATCCGTCCTCTTCCAGTCCGCCGGAAAGCAGGGCATGATAGCCGAGGACGTGGTGACGGAGGGTAGCGGGCCACTTGGCACACGGCGGGACGTGTTTTGAGTAGGTAAGGTCCACACAGGCGAAAGACGGCGACTCGGGAGAGCTGACTAGGAGTCGGCCAGGTGAAAGCGTTCCGGAACGGTGGCGCATGCGACGTCGGCAGCTGGGATGAAATTCGCCTTTAAGATGACATCAATTGCCTTTGTGATGTCGTCGGTTGGGTTAGGCGTGTTGGTGATTGTGACTGAGGCAACGATCTGTGTCTCGCTCTCGTGGGTGATGTGCGGTCCGGGTCGCCCACTTGGAGGTATCTCTTTGACACCATTGCCACTGAGGTCGAAACCGTGTCAAACCGCAGTTGTTGTGACGTGATGCTTTTAACAATCTTGTCCGGGGGTGGATGAATGTTTAAGCACCATGTTCGATACAGCCAACACGATTTTGAGCGAGCAGTTCAATGTTGAATCAGGAAAATGGTCATTGTATTCACTGAGCTGAGGGTCTGTGGGCATCGGACACTGAGACCCCCTTCAGGCATCCCTCTACGCATCACAACTTCAACAATCTCTTCGCATTCCCAGCCGCAATCCCCTTCCACTGCGCCTCCGTCACCAACCTACTGCTTCTCAGCTCCCCCATGAAAACCTTCCCATCCTCATTTCTTGCTAGTAGCCAATCCACACTATACATAACCCTACTAACATCCGTCACTGCTAGCGACGACCACATCGGATCAAGACTCCAAATCCCACTCGTCGTCACATACACATTCCTCGCCCACACCTCCCGCAGCGCCACCTCCCTCCCTCTACCCAGCACCGAACTCGCCCTCCACATCCAATACGGCACCATCTCGCCTATGTGCCCCAGCACCACCACCAGCCCCGGAAACCGGTCAAACACACCTAGTGGCCAATAAAAGTTGGTTATTTCTCTTATAACATTTAGGGTAAGAGGATATCTTAGTCGTAACCGCCCTCCCTGAGGAATACATCCAGTATGTAAGGCATTAATAGAAGACCACCCGTGCAAAACAAATATTAAAAGACAGTAATTTAACCCACCCCTAACATACATCCTTAAAAAGCTTAACCTAACATTCCCATACCACCCCTACACCATTATCCCCAACCCTATCACACCCACCACCGGGTACTTGCTAGCATACACTCCGCCCTTGTTAAATACCTCCCCTTCCTTTAGGAACGTCGGATGTAAAAACACTGGCACCACTAACTTTTCCGCCATCCCCCATAAGACATTATACCCCTTTTCTTTATAAAATCCTAACCGCCCACCAGAGGTAACTAAATGCATACCTATCTACCAGCGCCCCGGCGAATTTGTGTTCCCTCACACAAACTTCTAACTGCCGCGTAGCTTCGTCCCGAACACCTATAGGAAGGACACAAAAACCCCTGAATCTTTCCGGGGCCGACGACAAAGCAATACTTTGCGCGAGCTGCTCGTTTGCGAGACGGGTGAGGTTGGGGGCGTACATTGCGGATGGGTCCGAGGGTGTGTGGGATATGATTTGGGTTTGTATTTGGTTTGTATCCATGGAAGCGAGGCGGAGGGGGCCCGATTTCGGTGAGGAGGGGGAGGATGGTGTTAAGGCCGGGGAGGAGAGGGAGAAGGGGGTTGTTAAGGAAGTTGGGAAGGAGGGCGGGGGAGGTCCAGTGTTCTTCGAGGGTGAGGAAGGGGAGGAAGGAGAGGGAGGTGTTGTGGATATGGGGATGGGGTTTGGAGGCGGTGGTGGTGGGGAGGAGGGGGAGGTAGATTGCTTTCATCCTGCTGTCGAGGTGAGCAACGAGGTAACGAGATAGTCAGAGGGAGAGTTTCCCAAGATATACCCCGGGCCTCTTCGTTTGTTGTCAGACAGCCGTGTGGGATGCGGTCTGAGCACAATATCACCTGCTGTGTGACCACCAAAAAGCCGTGGTTTTGATACAAGTACCCGAGAGGACGCCCCGTCGGGTTGCCAAGTCTGTGTGACTCAGGGGGAGATTGGCAACCGTCAGCTATTATAGACACAGTGATTGGATGAATTGAGGCACCGCAAAAGTTTTGATGGGGTTGCTTAGTGCTGGCAGAAACGAGCTAGAGGGAAATTTGAGCCAAAAGGGGCTTACATGACTCCAGCATCAGGGCTTGCAATTCAGATATTTGTCGGCCTTCGAGTCTCGCAAAATAGTACGAGCTGGTCGTCCTGTCGTCTGGTTTGAAACACGCCAGACAGGGCATTTCTCTATATCTTGTGTACAGTAATTCCACAACATGTTGGCAGGGGAAGCCCTCAGCCGAATCTCCCCAATGACGTCGAATCTCGCCCATGTTCAAAATAAGGCTGATTTCTGCAGATCTACAGCTCGCAGGCGTGTTAATATGAGGTTCTGGGAATGGGAAAAACCTCAGTAGGGGTGTCAAAGTCACGAGGAACATATTTCAGCGCAATCAAATCATCTTCAAGTCGAAAGACTCATATGATCCAAAGTTCTATCCAAGCTATCTAGGTGTAGGTAAGGTAGGCTACATCAAGACCGAACACATGAGCTAGAATGACATGAAACCAACAAGACTCAGCAACTTCTTCCTCCCCCATCAAAGAACCAGCGTTTGCGCGTGAGAGCCTCTCACATCACACCCTTCACGATCTTCTCGGCGTCAGACCACTTCCACGGTCCGCGCATCCGGAGTCTGGAGTTGATGTTGGCGCCAAACGCCCACATGAGGGGGGATGGCACCGAGGTTGGGACGCAAGAAACCGATGGGGAACTCTTGGGGCTCTTAGGCGGTGCGATACGGCGCTGCGGCGTCCCTATCACTCCTGCCGACGGAGCGCTGGGAACTCCTGACGGAAGCTGGCTCAGAAGACTACCGTGTCCGGCTTGATGACTTTGATGTTGAGGTGCTCGTACTCTGCCCACTTGGTATACCCTCCGGGCTCTAGTCAGAGGCGGACGGGTCGTGTGATTCCGAGACCGTCAAAGAAAGAAATAGTAGATCACAGAAAAGATGGCCGTCTTTAGCTGGAGCAGGACCCAGGTCTTGCGGCTGGCCGCGGATGGCTCCTAGGAGTGGTGGTGGCCGTGGTTTTGCAAGGCGTACCCTACAGCCGGCGTGCGTACCCTACAGTGACTTTTACATGGCGTCGATGGCACTACCGCAGGAGAGATCTTGGTGATCTTCTCCGGCCAGCGGAACCCAGAATTTTGTGCTCGGGGGGAATGTTCGGCTGCGGCCGGAATGCTAGAGGCGCTCAGCCATTATCCAGCAGATGGTAGCTTCGCGGCACCGCCTGGTCACCGAAGCCTCGGGGTGGTTGGACCGATGCCGCCAGAGGAACTCCAGTAGCAGTCAGGGTGAATCGCCACGGCAGAAGTCGAAGTTAATGACATGCATGACATTTCGGACGTCGATGCCGCGAGAGCAAACTTTGGCAGGTAGGAGGCGAAGCCCTCACTCCAGAGACTTTGTGACATGGCCATCGTCGGTGATGGGCTTGGGCAAATCCGCCAGTTTTGGGTGTCTGTAGTCGTTGCAGGGCACCTAGTGAAGAACACTGACGAAACTATGGTCAGAAGCTGCTACGAAAAGCACAAAATAACAAGGGAACTCACTTTTGCTGACGTGGTCGAGCTCTAGGCCCGGCTTGACAGAAAGTTATGGTTGTCTCTGAATTCCCCAGAGCTCCGTCGGCAGGAGTGATAGGGACACCGAAGCGGATCAAACACGCCAGCTTTCCGCAGCCTTCGGGGTCTGGGTCCTCGATCGGACATCGTGTGACGAGAGAAGGGTTTTCCGCGAAAGTAGGAGGTGCGGGGGGCAGTTGTTGGAGGGCAGAAGGGAGTGTGCAGAAGGGGATGTAATTTTGAATGTTGTTCAGCTCTGGCAGGAGGGGCCGAGCGAGAGTCTCGTTGACGTTGGGTATCCATGCTGGCCAGCTTCTGTGGTGGTGTTCTAGAGCTGTTTGAGGAGGAAATACGCTGCCTTTGAAGACACACAATTGTCAGCCAACGAAAGGGAGCATGACAAAGTGGCATCTCAACTTGGAGTCAGTCAGAACGTACAGTGTGTGTGGGCAAGACGCGTCTGGGAGGCTGATTCCTGGGGCTGAAGAGGCGTTGAGAAGAGGCCCGTGGCGAGGTCCGTCATGTTGAAGCCGCTCGTTGAGTGTGTTTGCACAACTGGGACATGGAGGAAGAGTGAAATGGAAAGGGCTGACGAATTGGAGTGAGCAGAGTTTCCATGGGAGGTGATCTCGGAGGTGGCTTGGTCAAGAAAAAATCAAGTGAAGAGAGGGGGGCGGCTGGGGTTTTATTAGCTGACATTTCTCGGCGAACGCTCCCAGGTGCCTTCCCAGTTTCAAGCCCACCAAGTCCTCCAGCTACTGCTTTTCTCGTTCGGAAAGACCCACAAACCAGGAGTCATCAGGGCTATTGCTCTTGCAAGATTTGCGGTGACCAGGTCCTCCTGAATCAGAGGCAGTCGGGCTGAAGTGAACAATATGTTGACCGAAGGCAACATTGAAGTCCAGGGCATGACACACCGCCAGTTAAGCAGCTATCTATCTAGGTAATATCTACCTATCTCTGCGGTACCTATCTCTACCCAGAACTTCTTGGTGCTCAAGGATGCTCCCGACCCCAGCGTCCGGGATGGGCAGTGATCAAAGGGACGGGAATTTTACCAGACCTCCTCACAGGTACAATCTCAAAGCGATCACAGCCAAGGAGCTCATACGCCAAGTGATGCCTGAGTCGTCAGGGCGGCGTGTTTTTGGGACCGGAACATGGAATCAAAACGACAGGCGTCAATAACATGCCGGTCATTAGTCTGGCACAGGAACCCCCTGTGACTCCCTGATTTTCAAGCCGCAGTCTAGACCTGTGGAGTTTTGCAAGTGTGCTTTCCCCACAGCCTGTGGTCTGTTATCAGGCCGCCGGAGCTGAAAGTTCCACGGCCTCGTGTGCGTGATCAGCGCATTCTTTGTAGTTCTTTCCTCATTATTCCATGCTCCGGCAGGGACGGGGTGTGGCAGGCGACCTTCGTTTGATTTTGAACTGGCCAGACACACCGCACTCTGTTTTCCATGGGCATTCCCAAGGATGTGACATCAGTTTGTGTGTGATGCGGCCCACGCCGAAGCTAGAGCCAACCGTGAGACCCTCGTACTATACTGAAGGTCTCCCTCTGTCAAGCTCACCAAGCAGTCTTATGAACAAAGATTCGGGTTCTCTGTGAGTTTGCATCATGACCGCCCACACACGCTCTTGCTGGAGTAACTACCTGCCTGGATCAGGTGGTTCGATCAGGTGGTTCGAGATAAGGGGCGGGTCTCTCCATGTGCCGGAGCGGAGAAGGCCGAAGTTTTTCACATCTTCAACTTCCGATGGCAAGATCATTATCAGGTACGTGCGTACACATGGACCGCGGGCCCCAAGCAGCTAGCTTCCTTCGACATCCAGACCGCAAAGAGTATGGGTTGGTTGGCTGCCTGGGTGTACAAAGTGAAACCTTGGCTCGCACAGCTCTGCAATGGTCATTGTAGGTACCTGGTACATCCTTTGCCGCCGCCATCTGTCGAGAGAGCCTTCCTTCTCCTGCCGTATCCCAATTTGAGTCTCAGGTTTGCTCCCTTCCATTTCGTGGGATACGAGAAAGGAACCCTCCGTCGCTCAGTGACTTTTTCTGGTGCGGAAGGAGGGGAAGCCAGGCTTCTGCCATTCAAAAGCCTTCCACCACCCATGACTCCTTGAATCTCTCTCTTTCATCCTCTTCTCCTCACCCTCCCACCGCCATGCCTCCACGGAGCCAGAATGCCAAGAATCTTGCTTCCGCAACCTCCAACTTTCCAGTTTCTGCCCTCCTTCATCCCCTGTCTGTCCAACAGCTTTCTCCTCCTCATCCTTTTCGACCTCTGGATGCGACTCTCGCAGTCTAGATTTGCCCTCGCGAAATGCTGAGTGGAACGCATCCGTTTGGACATCAAATGCCCAACACGCACGGCTGAAAGTCGATGTACCACCAGCTTCGAGAGAGAAAAGGTGACTGAGCCCTACCACGATTGTCTCCCTCTTGGCCGCCCCCCATTTGATCCATTTCCCGTCACCATACCGTAAGCTCTCAATGAAAATACTGATAGGGATTCCGTAATCAGAAATATCGTGCTCCGAGACCACAGCAATCACGACAGAATCATCGATATGTGCCTTGTCTTCGGAGATGACATCCACATGGAGATTCTTTCGCGTCCCACAACAGGTAAAACTGTGAGTCAATCCCACCATAGAAGGGTGACGTTTAATTCTGACATTGTGTTTGTTCTAGTGCCTCTCCCTCACCAAGCGACCATGGCATTCAAGCCGAGTCCGAGTTTCGCAGCGGCGTCAATTCCCAGTTACACCTTAGCTTCAGTCGACGTCAATCTAGTCTACGCCGGGCTGGGTGCGCTGGCGAGAACACCGGAAGACCTACCAAGTATACTGACTGAGTCGGGTCGGCCCATTCCATACGGACAGAAACACTCCTTTGAATCGGAACTTCCCTCAGATCGAATCTCACTACCTTCGCGTACCCTGCAACGCCGCCTCCGCAGCCGCCACATGCAACCCACATCATTCGTCCTAAAACCAACTCGGAGAGAATTTCAACTCTTCCAAGGCTGTCACTCGGGATCACAACAATCACAAAATTGAAGAAGGAAATTCACCTGAGTTCGTCCGTCGCTGCGTGGCTCGCTCTCGTTGGCTAGGAACTCACATGCCAGAGTTGGGTCCAGTACAGCGGTGAGAGCACCGAAGTGATCAGCCCAGCGCAAGTCTAGTCATAAGGATACACATGGGACAGCTGCTACCACGGAAGACGGCAACAATGCTGCTCTGCTGCGGAACTCCTAGTCGATCCGAGCCTCCGTCCTCAGAGAGAGGACGGTGGCTCTCTTATGGAAAGTCCCAGCCGAGCCAGTGCACGCGGTGAGGCGGACCGGCCGGCTAGGCCCAAGGCTCAACCCTAGGTGGATGCTCCACCTCATGGTTGCCGTCTGGTCGGTACTGCGACTTATGTCCTCTTCATCATTCGCTTCATTCGTAAACTGAAGGACAGCACTGCTATTCTGAGGGATTCTTCGGCGGAAACCAGCTACTAGACGGCTCGATTCGTCTTTCAGCCCCAAGCTCAGATTCGACGATCGATTTGCACGTCAGACCGCTGCGAGCCTCCACCAGACCCGGGCCTTTGGGCTCCCCATATCCAAACATATTTCACCACCATTGGTCCAAGACTTGACACCCCTACTCAAGTCTATCCGAATACATGAGAGTCGGTCGAATGCCAGGAAGCTCTCGCCAAACGGCCAGTGCAAAACTCCGGCCCTTCAGCTCCAGGTGTAAGCTGAACTCAAGTCAATCTTCCAGTGATGGCTCAGCTCCATCTCAGTTCCCCATCGATCACACGCACGAAGGACATGCGGTTTTCCAGATTGGAATACACAGCCGATCTGACACACTGAAGTTTCGAACCTGTCAACCGTCATCGCTGGCAGCCTCTACGGCGCATTGCGAGCACCAATCCAGCTCCGTCCGGCCCGGATGTCTCCCGCTCGTTGGTCAGGCTGGAAAGGGTCACTGCCCCAGCAGTCCAGAGATCACTGGCATTGGGAAGTCCTACCGACAGCCACTCTTTGCGGTTCAAGTCCCGCGAGCAGTTTGGAAAACATTCTGTCGGTCCATGCGCGGACTCCTCGTTTCGCCCAGCCATTCAGAGCGCGAGAAACTCTGAAACGCACGCAACCAAAATGTGAATTCGACGAGCGTGGCAAAGTCGGAACAACAGCGGTTGGAAGACTTCAGGCTCCCAGAGTTCAAGTTTACTCGTTGCGAACTTGCCGTCCCAGCTGCAGCACGCACGCCAGTTGTAGGGTACGCCACACTCGCCAGTGCCCCTGACCCGAACTGACTGCTGGGTCATCAACACCCAACATCCCTGAGATGAGTCTCCGGAATGGGTGCCGTGGCTTGCCTCAGCGCCGAAGGTTGGGCTTTGTGGGTGCATGGCGGTTTGTCAGCCCTACTACGCGGCCACCGGGGGTACTCGACCGTTGGGGAAGCGTTCGAGAACGTTCCCACGGTCATTCGCTTCTCTCAATTCAAGTCCCACGTGGTGGCTTGGTGGTCAGCGCGCTGGCATCCTTGCAGATGCGCGAACCTCGGTCCTAGCGGGGGTATTGTACTCTGGGCTTAGCAACGGGAACAGCGGTCCGCGGGAATGTTTCTCCGCCTCCTCACTGGGCTGTCTGCCTTCTTCGGTTACAGTGCCTACTTGTATACCCTCCGGGCTCTAGTCAGAGGCCGGCACGCCAGTTGGAGCTCATTTTGTGTCCGGCTCCTCCGGCACCATCTGTTACTCGATCCACCACTCCGCATACAAACCGGGCTGCAGTCAAACAGCCGACCACACCTTTGGCGAGAAGAATGAGATCTTTCTCAGATCTGTTCCATCGTTCGCGGTCTCCTCCCCCGCCTCCGCTACCGACTATCCCGAGCGCGTACCAGGCTGGATCAGGACAGACTGGAGCAGGTTGGAGCGCGCCCGAAAATTGGCAAGTTCGTGAGCGAGTACCCCCCCGACCCCGGGGCGCTGTTTGACTTCCTACTCAGGGGCAGCGCCACGCTGGAGGAAGCGGTGGTGGTTCGCCAGCCCTACTATGTGTCTGTAGATTGTTGGGGGTAGTGGTGATGATGGTGATGATAATGATGGCAAAGAGCAATGCGAATTCCTGTCTGCCTACTAGATACTCTATCCACACCGTAGTACAGCCAAATGCTTCGAGATGATGTAAGTTTTGTGATTCTTCCCCAGTGTCCCATTCTGGTCCCAAAATCCTGTCACCACGTGGTATTCTTCGTCGTTGTTTGTAGTATCGATCGCGGGAAATCTCACGCAAATGTTCACGTTGGTGGGTCTCCCAAAGGCTGTCCCAAGAAAGGTGGGACATTCTTTCAGTCTCCTGTTTGTTGCTATTACCCGATTTGGTACCTTGCACTCACCCCTCTGACAGCCCGGCCCCGACCCCGGCCCGGAGGCTGCTGCCAAGCCGGCCGCGAACCTAGATCCGAAGTCGGACGGAATGCGTTGAGCTCCAGACGATTAGAAGTCCAATACTTGAAGACGAATTAAAGTTGGAAAGTTTCTTCCAGCGCGTTGCAAGCAACCGCGATCCCAATTTACGCTTCTTATCTGAACAGGGTTAGGGTTATTGGAGGCTGCGGGGTTGGATTTGTGCCGCAGGTCACCGCCAAAGTTTTTCGATCGTCCCGCAATTCTTCGCAGACGGTAGAAACATTGCGGCCTGGCACCTCTAGCCCCTGACTTGAGCAAAGTGTCGCGACCAATTCCCTGCTTCCTGCGACAATACTGCCTTCATTGCCAAGATGACCACAGTACTCCCCCCGCCGTCCAAACGGCAGAGACGCGAAGAGCTCGAGCGCACCCGGACGCAGCAAGATGTCACCCCTCTCCTGGCCACCGAGCTGGGCTCCTTCAAGGCCGAGTTTGTCGACAGCGATGGCAACCAGATGACCGACGTGATCGAGGTCAACTTTTCCGACGCCTCGGAGAAGAACATCTCAGTTCTGCTCAATACATTGCTTGGGAGGGTATGTCACTTTTTCTCTCCTCCTCCTTGGATCGCAAACCAAGAGGGCGCTGATGGCTGACTTTGACCCTCCAGGACCGCGAAGACTTTACCCCTTACCGCTTTCGCATACACATCCCCGGAAAGGACATTATTGTCGATCAGTACCCGACAGACCTCCTCGGTCTGCTGAAACAACATGGCGTTGCCAACCCCTTTGAGTACGTGCCAGGTCAAGAAGTAAGGGGTGGGCGTGGCTAATGCTCGAGCAGAACGACTATTACTCTGAGCGCCGAGCCTCAAGCTGTGTTCAAGGTCCAAGCGGTTTCGCGCATGGCCCATCGCATTCCCGGCCACGGACAACCGATCCTCGCGTCTCAATTCTCTCCAATCTCCTCCTCGATCCTCGCCACGGGCAGCGGCGACAACACAGTCAGGATATGGGATACAGATACCGGAACTCCGAAACACACGTTGAAGGGCCATACCGGATGGGTGTTGGGCGTCGCGTTCTCTCCCCTCGGAGACAAGCTCGCGAGTTGCAGTATGGACAAGACCGTCCGCATCTGGGACCCAGAGACCGGGAAGCCATTTGGAACGGACCTCAAGGGGCATGCTAAGTGGGTTACGGCGATCGCATGGCAGCCGTATCACCGTAAGCATCCCTAGCCCAGAAAGCGTTATTGTTGCTAACAACCTCGGTTTAGTCTGGAGGGACGACACGCCGCGCCTCGCAAGTGCTTCCAAGGACGGTACTGTGAGGATATGGGTCGTCAACACCGGCAGGACAGAGCATGTTCTTAGTGGACACAAGGATTCAGTTAGCTGCTTGAGATGGGGTGGCACTGACCTCATCTACACCGGGTCTCATGATAAGAGCATCCGTGTCTGGGACGCCGTGAAGGGAACGCTCGTCAGTCAGATGACGACACACGGCCACTGGGTTAACCATATCGCACTTTCGAGCGATCACGCGCTTCAGACAGGGTTCTTTGATCACACCAAGGACATCCCGGCGACTGATGAGGGCAAGAGGCTAAAGGCCAAGGAGCGCTTCGAGAACGCGGCGAAGATTCAGGGCAAGGTAGCCGAGCGATTCGTCTCTGCGAGTAAGTTTAAGTAGTGACCTTCTTCTCTGGCTCCATACTGACATTTTAAAGGTGACGACTTCACCATGTACCTCTGGGATCTTGACAACAATGGCACCAAGCCTGTTGCGCGTCTGGTATGTGTGCTTGAGTCTCATAGGCGAATGGGCTTTGCTGACACTCGATAGCTGGGTCACCAAAACAAGGTCAACCACGTTCAGTTCTCCCCTGACGGCACCATGATTGCCAGCGCAGGCTGGGATAACGCAACAAAGCTGTGGAATGCCAGGGATGGCAAGTTCCTCAAGAGTCTTAGGGGTCACGTCGCACCGGTAAGTTAATCCCGACCCTCTGGCCGAAATTTGCTAACACGTAGCCTAGGTCTACCAGTGTGCATGGTCTGCAGACTCGAGACTATTAGTGACCGCGAGCAAAGATACCACGCTTAAGGTCTGGAACGCTCGAACCGGCAATCTGACCACGGATCTTCCAGGCCACGAGGATGAGGTTAGTCCAACCATCACCAACCTACCCTTCCCCTGACTAACGCATATCAGGTCTACACGGTATCTTGGTCGGCCGACGGCAAGGTCGTAGGTTCGGGAGGCAAAGATAAGGCAGTCAGGACGTGGAAGAACTAAAGAGACACAGAAGAGAGATAGGCAGAGGAGAGAACCCGATCGGAATGATACCCCTCATAATTTCTTCCTTGTGTAAGCCCCTGGGGCGTCCTGTGTGGACGGCAACTAAAGCAGACTTCTCACGAGGACTATTGCGGAATCGCTTCCTCGGCTCCTGAGCAAGCCACGGCAACCGACTGACACCAGAATTGGGTTTCCCGCCTGTGGCGGTAGTGAAAATGCATCCTGATGCGGAAAGCCGCAATTTTACCCCAGGTTCGTTCGGGATGTCGTCCAATGCCCGGACTGATGGCGCTCTTGACGCGGCAATATGACGTTGGCGGACCGCTCCTGCATGGTACAGTGACGGCTATGAGTGGCTGTGCTGGGTGCACCAGATGCACGACGTGACGAACAGGGGGATTATCGGCGCAGTCGCAGCAGAGCGTGTTATCTTTGGTTCGGCACATGCTGGTCGGTGATCTCCCGTCACGGGTTCAAAGATGGTGCAACGCAGGTTGTTTACACCAGTGGGTGGCTCGGGGAGTACCATTGCTGACATCTGCGTGTGTGTGGTTCAGTGTCAGTTTGTGCTGTGCTGGCTGAGGGTTGAGACTGGAGTGAGTGAGCGAGTAATATTCAGATGTTGATGTGACTGGACTGGTGCTAGTGGCTGATGGCTGATGCATCGGCAGTATTGAGTACTCAGAATATGCCTTGAATGTTACCTCCCTACGTATTTGGAGGTACTTCACCTACAGAGGTGACTGAGTGAGTCGTGAGTCTCAGTGACAACAAATTGCATCCTTAGGGTTGGCATGTACCTATGTTGTTTAGGGGGGTAACTTGCTCACTCTTTTGCGTTGTGTAGGTGCCCGGGCAGTGCTGCCTGCCTGCGAAACAAGGAAGCCAGGCCGATAGGGGACAGGGCGGATTGCTGAGTGAGTTGTGAGTTGACACATCACATCGCATCATCTGCTCTCGTACCGCGTAGGGTTAGAAGGTACGCAAGATGCGTCCGCGGCGGCAGGCCGGTGTGCTTGCGCTGATCTTGGCTACCTTACTTACTTGCTTGTCTGTCTGTCTGTCTACGAGTACGGTTACGGTCCATGTCTTACATGAAGAGGGGCTGAAATTCAGCAGCGGTAATGGCGGCTTAGCGGGCGGTATTTCCAAGGGGTAGAGTTAGATTCTTGGATCGTGGAACTGTGAGGGTCATCATCAGGTTAAAAAAATAAAAAAGAGGAAGGTCAAGGGTGTGTGGTGCGGTGTGACGTTGTTAAGTTGCCAGAGACGGACGGGACTCCGCGAGTGGATCGTGGGCTGGACTCTGAGAACTCGACGACGACGTCGGCCTTTTTTTCTGTTTTCGACAGCAGTGGTATCAATGTAATCCACGATGGTATGTACCGTGCTAAACGGCAGTTTCGTTGGCCCTCATGGCTGCCCGCCCTCCACTATCGGCGGACCGCACGGATTCGGCCATTCTCGGTCTGGCAGGCAAAGGCGGGCGCGGGAACTGGGAGGCCTCATGCTCGGCTGGATGGCATTTGTCTGAGGAGGAGGCGGGCAGGCAATTGGGGTTCATGGATGCGATAATGTTGGAGTACCCATGTACAAGTACCTGTGCGCTTGCGTTGCGTCTGTTGAGAGGTGAGTGGATGTGTAAGCCTGCGAACTCGGTCCGTCTTTGCCGTTGGGGAACGACCTTCGCGACCATCAGGGGCAAAGATGCTAATCTGAGCTGGGCTACGATTGCGGGCCGGCCCATATTTGCCTCAGAGGGAGCACAAAAGGAGAATGCCGATGGACGACGTTGTAACCGACTGAAGCGTTGGATGAAGCTGTCAAAGTTGTTGGAGGAGTCGAGGAGCCATTGACTAGGTTGCTTCTTCCATTGTTCCTCGCGTTTTCTGTGGCGTTTTCATGCCATTTTCCTTTGAGGAGTGGGGAATTGGAGTTCTCCGCAAGGCCCACGTGCTGCGGGGTGGAACTCGGCCTTTTTTCTTTCGACCTTTGTTCTCCAACAGAGAACCGCGGTCGGGCAGTCGGGCGAGAGCAACGCAAATGGCCGATCCACGGTGAATGACACGTCAATATCGCTTATACGCGCAGAGGTGCGAAGAAGACGAGATTATGCGCCATTTTCTATTTTCCATGTTCCCAATGGCGCCAGACGAAAACGAGGGAGAAGAAGTGTCGAAAGGATGCAAGTGTCCCCATCTGGTCGATGATGTCGATAAAATGGGGCAATTTAGCCTATCAAAGCCCCATATTTGGTCGGGAGATGTCGGAATTGCAGCGGTCTTGTGCAGTGACCGTGGCCCTGTGCGAACCATGTCGCACATCAAACGGCTCCCATGCCGCCGGGACGCCTGGGATGGACGCTTGGTTAGCGCTCTCGGGATCGGTCCGTCCTGGCCAGGGAGGGAGAATTTTTCCTTTCTTTTTTTCTTTCTGGCGGATGGGGCACATCGGGGAGCGGGAATTGGGATTCAGAACTTGGCTGTCCTCAGTGCCAGTGGTAAGTACCTACAATGAGACGAGGTAAGCGCTTGATGGGGGCCAAAGTCGGCCCAGCGGGTACAGAATTGCCTCACCATCAAACGACGATATCTATGATACAACTGACTCTGACTTTGAACCATCTCCAGCACGTTGCTCAATTCTCTCTTCTGACTGGACAGGCCGGAGCGAGACTCGGGGAGCTCGTTAGGCATGAGGGCATCGAGCCATGTGGACGCCAGGCCGCCAGGGCAGTCATTCGTTTCGCTGACGCCAAATAAGGTTTCCCCTAGCTGTTAGGCTGGATGGAGACGGGAGCTCACAAAGCTCGAGTCAACGTTATCCCAGCTCTGGCATTGGAGGGCGGGTTGAGGGGACTGCTTCCAATGTCGTCCAAGCACGAAACGGAACTCAGGAAATCGGGGTGCAATCCGCCTTTACCGCGAGCTTGCGTGCGAACCGTGATCAGTCGGGTTGTATAATTGATGACACGGTACAGGATGAACTTTGCCAGCGCAACCCCTCCCTCGTCTCTGAGGTCCTTCGCGATGCTCATGCCACACCATCTGTGTGGAATCTTTGAGTGGCCGACGTTTGTGTGCAGCTATCAGCCAAGCCTTGAGCTTATCGACTGGAGCACGCAGTAAGAACCGAGTTATCAGAGAGCAGACGAAACCTGGGTCCCGGCCCATGTACTAAAGGGACTCTGTGGCAACCACATGGCGTCCACGGGATATCTACCATGTGCTATGTACTTACTGGCAACAGTTTGAAGTCTCGAATCGTATACTCTCAGACCCTATGTTTGACGTAACCGAACAGATGAGGCACCTGATTACCACGCCATCCCCCTCTCCAATTCGACAGGATCCAATGTGAGCACCCATCGCGGCACTCGGCAGCGGAGATATCTTGGTGTGGAATTGCGTCCTCTCGGGACAGACGGGATTAGCCTTTCCCTCGATGCGTGTTGGCGAATTGACTTTGCTGGTGCGTTGCATGTCCTTGACGGGGAATCGGCGTTATCATGGAGCAGAACTCCGCATCAATTGAAGCGTTTCTTCATATCTGTTCAACCTGGAAGTTGCCAACGTCAAAGTGAGAGAATCGTCATGTGTGGGCCCGCCCGGGACGTCGATCACTTCCGCCTTCCTCCCCGGTCACACTACTTATTTCTTGGAGCCAAAAAGTGAAATATCAGCTGGCCTCCGCTATTGCCATGTGGCCGACCGCTGGTCAATAAAAAAGTGTCAGATTACGTGATAGTCATGTTGGACGGATGGTGCAACGATGACCAAGAATAACTTGAGGCATGGAAGAGCACCATCATTGAGGGGTTGGATGAGGGGCAGCCAAAAGGCACAGGCCACCCTGGCCACCTCGAAAAAATCTTAAAGCTCCTGCAAAGGACCCAGGACTGGCTCGGCGGAACAACCCATCTGGGGCGTCCAATATTTCTGTTTATCGGCCAAATAGGAGTTGCAGATTCAATTCAATGCTGGAGCTTCGGGACGGCTTCGAGGGCCAGTGCGGACGAGCTCAGGATCGACCAGCCCTGAGGAGATCTAATCGCAGGCGCATCGGCGCGCATCGGGGGTGGCTTAGGGGGGGAGCTTACCCCCTTGTCGACGCGGTTGGCCCAGCCTGCAAAGCGCAGACCAGCCACCCCTCCCCTGTCGTGTCGTCCCCTTCGCGTCCAGGCCTGCGTGCTCTGTCGCAAAATTGATGCCGCTCCAAGCCCTTTGTGTCCTCCATTCCAACCATTCCCGTATCAGAATTACAGGAGGAGCAATGACGGGCAGCATGTCACCTGCATAGTATATGATGACGGCCGGCCGAGCTGTGCCCGCCAAATATGTACATCGGTACCTAGCCGTATGTATGGTACTTGGAGACTGACAATCCCCGAGGCCATGGCATGGCCCACCTGCAGCGGTTCTTGAGGTTCCTTGTTTCCAGTTGGTCTGCATCCTCTCTCCCGTCTTCATATGCCCAGGTTTAAAAAATCGATGAGATTCCCAGTCTTCCCATCTCTCCTATTTGCCCCAGAACTCCATGCCTCCTTCCGTCCCAGTTCCCAGGACACAGTCTGCAACGCATGGTGCCGACACACTCCGCCGCACTGTCCATCACCAAGGATTTGCGCTGCCGCCTGCTGGCAGTTTGAATCTCATTTATTCGGACTAAACGCTCCCAGGCGTTTCGCTCTCCACCAACCAACACCTCACCTCTCACCCCAACAGAGGCCGCCCTTTGGTGATCGAACCACGGTAAGCAGCAGTTCGGTGTTTTCTGTTCCCCTGCATACCTGATTATTCGCATTGGAATGCCTACGGTTTCCTTTTTGGCTCTTTCCTTTGTCCATCGCCTCAGCCACTTGTTGTGAGAGCACAGCGCTGGCACACATGGAAGCTGGCCTCCCCGGCGTCCCCTCAGACGCACCGCAAACATGTTTCCACACCATCGCGAACAAGGCTTCACGCAGCAAGCACGCCTCCACACTGCATCCACGCAGACGAAGTTGGGTTAGCCCGGCTCCGGCGTGGCAGCCCTGCTGGAAGCTGGTACGCGGCTTGGAGCTAGGCTTGCTGTGTTACGTCAGAGCTGGGCCGGCGTGTCCATACTAGCTCCTCCACCGATGTCATCCCTTGGGCCGTTTTATGTTTCATTTCGCATTGGCGTCGAGAGGTTGCAATGGCTGCAATTGGCACTGAGCTTCGCAACAACTCCCTTTTGTCTGACCAAAAACTCTCACCTGGCCGCCTGGAACCGCAGAGAGCAAGGCTTTCTCCCCGCACCCGTCTCTCCACCACAGGACGGAAGACGGGGCCGCCCGGTTCAAGCTTGTCGCTTGTGGAATCTGGAATCTGGGCATCTGCCTGCCCCACGCGGACAAGCTGCGCCGTTACGCCATCCCACAAACCTCGATCCCCTCCCTTCTTCCCACGTCGTGTATAGCTCCTTTGGCCCGCTTACACGAGCAACCTCCGGTCTCGCGCCTGTCCGACTTTGTCTTCTTTATTGTAACCTTCTTTACGCGTTTAACTACATTGCGCCCGGCTTCCTTCACGTGTGAATCCGTCGACTGCGGATTGCGCCTAGCTACCATCGGGCTCAGAAAGCTGACAGCCACAAGAGCCTCCAATCTCCTATATAGGATTTTTATTACAGAGAGTATTTGAGCCTACGATACCAAGCGTTTAATGCACACGACATAACCACCCTCTCCTCCTCGACACCGAACGCTAGATTGCGAGCCCCTTTACACACCCCTCCTTGGCCAACAGCCGCGTTTTCCTGACAAAACCGCCCATCATGACGGTCTTCATCGCGTCCCTGTAAGTTGCATTCTAGTTGACCTTCCATTTGTAGAGAACGGATGAAAGGGAGGGGGGGCGAGGTAGACTCGCGGCGCAAAGCTGACCTTGGTGTCTTTGCACAGATTTCTTCCTAAGACTGTGCACTTCACGCTGCCAGGGACTCCGCCCCGGGGCGCCAGATCGGAAAAGGCGCAGCCCAGAGACGCAAAGGCGGAACAGAGGCCGGAGATAGAGTCAACACCTAGCTTGTTTCAGCCGGCGGCCAGTATCACCCCGCCGCATACCCCTACCGAGGGTACGAAGCCCGTCGGCGGCTTCATCAACGAGGATGGCCTCCGCGTCCTCCCCGCGCTCGACACCACGGTAGTCGCCCCCACGACAGGGGTGAGGGCACCAGCCGACCGTAGCTCCCCTACTTGGGGCGGTCGTCTTGACCAGCCCATGTCCCGCGCCAGCTCGCCTCCCCCGCCCTCGCTCATCGACGCCACCATCCAATCCAAGGCCAAAGAGCTGGGCCGCCAGGGCGTCACGCAACCCAGTATTCTGACCAGGAGCGAGAGCCATGACCGCGTGTTTGCCCAAGCCGACTGGAGGATAGTGAACGCCGACCAGGGCAACGGCGGGTTGCGCAACGCCGTCGAGGCCGCCTCCCGAGAGGGAGATCTGGCCGAGTACACATGGGTGGGCACCCTGGGCATGCCGACTGACGCCCTCCAGGGCACCCAGCAGCTACAGGACATAGAGGATGAGTTCGCCACCGAGCACGACATGCTCACCGTCTTCTGCTCCGACAAGGACTTCGACGGCCACTACTCACATTACTGCAAGCAGATCTTGTGGCCCGTCTTCCATTACCAAATCCCCGATAACCCGAAAAGCAAGGCCTACGAGGACCACTCGTGGAAGTTCTACGTCCACGTGAATCAGGCCTTCGCTGACAAGATTGTCAAGAACTGGAAGAAAGGAGACACTATCTGGGTGCACGATTACCACTTACTGCTCGTCCCGGGCATGGTACGCAAGCGGATCCCCAGCGCCAAAATTGGATTCTTCCTCCACGTCGCATTTCCCTCGTCCGAGATCTTCAGATGCTTGGCTACGCGCCAGCAGTTGCTCGAGGGCATGGTTGGTGCAAACCTGATCGGCTTCCACATCCACGAGTATGCCCGTCACTTCCTTCAGACCTGCAGCCGCCTGCTATCCGCCGAAGCCACGCCTGATGGTATCCAGCTCGAGGACCGCTTTGTCGACGTCATTAACCTCCCCATCGGAATCGACCCCGTTAGTCTCAGTATGCATCGGGAGGAGTCCGAGGTGAAGAAATGGATCGACACGATGCGAGAACGGTACGCCGGCAAGAAGTTGATCGTTGCTCGCGACAAGTTGGACCACGTCAGGGGCGTGCGCCAGAAGCTTCTTTCGTACGAACTCTTTCTCAACAGGAACCCGGAGTGGCGAGGGCAGGTGGTCTTAATCCAGGTCGCGCTGTCTACGAGCGAGAAGAGTGAGCTTGATGCAGCTGTTTCCGATATTGTCACCCGAGTCAACTCCCTATGGGCCAATCTGGCGTACCAGCCTGTCGTCTATCTGAAACAAGACATCGACTACGCGCAATATCTTGCTCTCTTGAGTATCGCCGACGCGCTGATGATTACGAGTCAGCGCGAGGGAATGAACTTGACCTCGCACGAGTACCTGTTCTGCCAGGACGGCAAGTTCGGAGGCAAGAAGCACGGATCCCTCATTCTGTCCGAGTTCACCGGCACTGCGTCGATGTTCAGCGGCGGCGATCTGGCGGTGAACCCCTGGGACTACAACCAATGCGCTCGAGCCATCAAGCAGGCCCTAGAGATGGGAGATGAGGAGAAAGCCAAGAGATGGGCCCAGCTGAGCAAGCAGGTCAACAGCCACACCGGATCTGGATGGTTCATCAACCTGACATCGCGACTGGACCGCGTCTACGAGGAGCAGCTTCGCCAGGACCAGACATCGGTCCCGCGCCTCTCGATTGGCCCCTTAACCCAACAATACCGACGCTCGGACCGACGACTCATGATCCTGGACTATGAAGGTACATTGGTGAACTGGGGACCAGTCAACAAAATTATTCCTGTGAGCCCGCAGGTGAGTAAGACAGACAAGAGACCGCTTTCATTCCGTTTCGCTGCGCAGGCCAAGGGCGCGCTTGAGAGGGCGTTAGAGAGATCACATGAGATGGAGCAGTGCCTCCACGATGATCTCATCTACCAGCCGACCGAGGACAAGAACGATGAACGAGCATGATTATGGTGAGCGGTGATTGGAGTGGCCGAATGGGCTGAGTTGAGATGGGGTTGTTGACCTGGGAGGAAGTGACCACCAAAGAGTCAACACCAAGGATAGTCCGCCAACCGTGGAGAATTGGTGCAAGGGGAGCTTACAAGAGGAGGGTGCGGAGAAGGTTTTTTTGATCGGCGTATTTTCTTTGAGTGTAGTATTATATGGGATACACCCACGTGGGACCACTGGGCTCTAACATATGATCTCTTAGCGCACCCTTGACGTCTTGAACGACCTACTTCTTGACGACCGCAACACAATATATGTGATGTCAGGCCGCCGTCCAGAGGAACTCGATCGGCTGTTCCGCCGGGTATCGAACCTGGGTCTCATCGCCGAAAATGGCTGCTTCCTCAAGGACTGTGGAAGCAACACGTGGACCGAAATGGCCGACTCTGAACAGATCAGAAGCTGGAAAGAGTCGGTCAAGAGTATTCTGACCTATTACTTGGAACGAACCCCTGGTGCCGAGATTGAAGAGCGCCGTTGCTCCCTCATCTTCCACTACAAGTCGGCCGAGGACTACGAATCGGCCATGCGACAAGCCACTGACTGTGCAAGCCATATTAATGATGCCTGTGAAGAACAGCGCGTGCATGCTATTCCGCTGGACGGCCGTGTGCTAGTCGAGCCCATCGACTGGACCAAGACGACGGCGGCCGTTCGCGTATTTTCTGACCTGCGTACCCACATGGCTGCTGATGCCACGCATCAAACGCCGGTGGACTTCCTCATGGTCGTTGGTGACGGCCGCGAGGATGAGAAGGTGTTTAAGTGGGCCAACTCCCTCGGTGAGGACGGCACCGTCAAGGAGGTTGTGACGGTCAGTCTCGGTGCTCGCAACACAGAGGCGAAGGCCACCCTGACTCAGGGCGTTAGCGGTATGTTTTTTTGCTCATGTTCCTCATGTTCCAAAGCGGCAAGCTAATATTTCCAAGGCGTCCTCTTGACACTGCAGAAGCTTGCCCAGATCGCGTAAGCCTTCCAACGCTGCCATGATCCTCATGCCAACGTGTGAATGAAACAGGGCGGCCATGCCTTTGGGAGCTCCGCATCGGCGGAAGAGTTGTGCGCCGCCGTCTTTGTCGGAGAGATAGTGTTGTATTTTCTTGTGCTCCTGGTTTTATTTATGTTCATGTCATTTTCTCATTTCTGGCGCTTATAGCGCCATGTCGAACATTTCCGGCGTTGATACCTCAGATACAGTATTTTTGCTCCCCATTCTGTCGCTTCTGCTATTTTGATAAAGCGTCCAGCACTGCATCATCACCACATGCGCGCTTGCAAGTCTGCTGAAGCATCACACAACCTCGGAGGCAAAGAATTGCACGGAAAATTGGAGGATGCCTGTTTAGTCATTAGGGATGGGCACTGGAACGGGACAGGACAGGACAGGGACGGGGCATGCTTGGTACATAACTAGAGTAGCAATACGATGGGACGTCTCTTTCCACCCTCAGCAATGGGGCTACGGATTACAATCTTGTCCATCTCGTGTCAGATGTGCCAGGCCTGCGGTTGACCCTCGGGCTCGACGGCGACGGCAATATGAGTGAGAATGACATCATGCGCCTCCCGGCCGAACCGCAGTCGTTGTCCAACCCGTTTTCGGGGTGCAGGCGTTGAGAGGGGCGTCAAAGCCAAGGCTCAGCTTGGAAATGCTCCCCGCCAATTGCTGCCCCTGAATTGACATTCCCCAGGAACGGGACCACAACCCTCGCAGCGATCCGACAATCGGAGCGAGGGGTCGCGCGATCACTCAGCCGGGACTGTACAGCCCTTGCCTCACCGATATTTCCGCCCTACACGCCCGTTTGTCGCCATTGCGCTGCTGTATATTTCTCGTGGTGACTTTACCATTTTTTTTTTTCGTGGGCAAACTCAGTCGAGGACGGTCGTCTCCTTGAACTTTACGCGGACGTCAAGCGCACCTGAAGCCACCGTTCCTCCAACCCCACCTACCTCCACAGCAACTGCCACCATGGCCCCCTTCCCGCCGCCGCCGGTCAACACGATCGACTGGTCCAACGTCGGGTTCCGCGTGCGCGAGGGTGAGTCCCCCTTTTCTATCTAGCTACCCACTCTTCCTCGCATTCCATCCCAAGCCTAGGGACCCAAACTGACCTCCATCTCCTCCAGTCAACGGCCACATTGAATCGCACTACTCCGTCAAGACCGGAAAATGGAGCGCCCCCACCTTCGTGTCCGACCCTTACATGCGCATCCACGGCATGGCGCCCGCGCTCAACTACGGCCAGCAAGCCTACGAAGGGCTCAAGGCCTTCCGCCTGCCGGGTGACAGCACCATTTCCATCTTCCGGCCCGACCGCAACGCCGCGCGCCTGCAGTACAGCGCCGACTTCATCAGCATCCCGCCCGTGCCGACGGAGCTGTTCCTTTCAGCTGTCAAGGCCGCCGTGGCGCTCAACGCCGAGTTTGTGCCGCCCCATGAGACCGGCGCGGCCATGTACATCCGCCCGCAGATCTATGGGTCGTCGGCACAGCTGGGGCTGAATCCGCCCGAGGAGTATACGTTCTGTGTATATGTGCTGCCCACGGGGGTGTACCATGGCACGCACCCCGTCAAGGCGCTCATCATGGATGAGTTTGATCGCGCGGCGCCGAACGGCACGGGGAGTGCCAAAGTGGGCGGGAACTATGCGCCTGTGCTGAGGTGGAGCGAGAGGGCGCGCAACGAGGGCTATGGGATTACGCTGCACTTGGATAGCAAGGTACACGAGGAGGTGGATGAGTTCAGTACGAGTGGGTTTATTGGGGCGTTGGTGGATGGGGAGGACGTCACGTTGGTGGTGCCGGATAGTAAGGCGGTGATCAATAGTGTTACGAGCGATAGCGTGCAGGAGATTGGGAAGAGCTTTGGGTGGAAGGTTGAGAGGCGGCCGGTGAGTTTGGGTTTCTTTCTTTTTCCGGGTTTCTTGTTCTTCAGGGCTTGGGTTGGTCTGGAGTTTTGGTATTACGTACCTGCGGTTGTTATCACAGCTCGGCCCCTCCGAGGTCCTCGACCCCAGAGTCGGGCCTTTCAGGGGAGGGTCGCACAGCCAGCCCGTTGGGCCACGATATCTCCCCCTATTCTGCCCCCTGACCCTCATCCGAGCCCTTCGATCCGATGTTTTGACCAACCAGGAAGCTAACCATCCACCCTTCCACGACAGATCAAGTACTCCGAGCTCCCCAACTTCACCGAAGTCATGGCCGCCGGAACCGCCGCGGCCCTCGTCCCCATCCGCTCCATCACCCGACGCGCCGACCCCACCTCCCCGCAGTCCCTCGCCCTGTCGGCCAAAGACCACGCCCGCGTGTCCTTCGGGGACGGCGAAGAAACCGTCACATACATCCCCGAGGGTGTGGAGGATGCCGGCGCGCTGTGCCTTCGTCTGCTGACGCAGCTCAAGGGCATCCAGCAGGGCAAGGTCGAGGATACCTTTGGCTGGCGCTTTGAGGTGCGCGAAGAGGATGCCAAGGCAATTGTGGCCAGCGGGAACGGTGATGGCGAGGAGCCGACGGTGGATCAGCTTGACTAAACAACTGAGGTAAACTGACTGGCTAGTTGAGTGCTTCAAAAGTGGTAGATGTGCGGCACGCGCTTGAGCAAGGAAAAAAGGTGATGTAAAAGCAGATGGTTGGAATTTTGACTGAAAAGCTACACCATAGAAAGGTTCCGGAAAATATCTGAAATTTTGTCGCAATCGCGCCGGTGTTTTGCGTGGACGTCGCTCTTCCTATTACGAGCACAAGTCCTTGAGCCGTGACCGGCGCGGAGCCAGCGTACCCTGTAGCGAATCTGGTGTACCCTACAGCGCAAGCTCATTAGGAGAAAGGGGACTGGAGATCCATCAGTGTATACCTAGCGGATCAATACACTCACAATACCGATCGAGGCTATTTACCTCCTTTTAACGGAGAAATGATGCCATCCCAAGAGCTACCAACCTGCTGGAGAGAAAGGGGACCACGACAAACACAATGCGGGGGAGGGGCATGGTACATGTATGCCAAGGGACAGAAAGCTTGGTACGGCATATGCCGCCGGCGATCGACAACGGCCGTCTGCTGACTACGTTCGTGGTGGCTGCCTTCATTCGTAAGGTTGTACCTTGTCGCGCAAATAGGGGGCACAGCGCAATGTGTCAGAATTGTTGCGGCTGAGGCCGATGGCTCCGATACTACGGCCCGGCGACGTCTCTGTTTGCCATCACTGCACTTGAAGCTGCGCGAAATAACATTGAACGCCATGTTAGGGGCGCAGATGGCAGCGAGGATGGCCAACCCCTACGACCCACCCATCGGCATCGATTGTATCCGGCTCTTCAGGATTGGTATTGCGCGAGATGGCCTCGTATCCGTGGAGCTACGGCGATTTCCTCTCGAAGGTCAAGAGTGTCCGCCATTTGTAGCGACATCGTACGTTTGGGGCGCCCCAACGTACACTGGCACCGTCTTACTCAACGACCAGCCGACATCAGTGCTGCAAAGCGCGCTCGGTTTCCTGGAAGCAATGCTATCAGAGCGGCGGCGCGCCAAGTTTCCCCCCTATGAGACATGGTGGTGGATGGACTCTATCTGCATAAACCAAGAAGACGACGAGGAGCGCAGCGCCCAAGTCCAACTAATGAGCATCATCTATACCCGCGCCAAGGAGACGGCCATCTGGCTTGGCGAGGAGTCGGAAGACAGCAACCAGGGTATGGAGTTCCTTCACACGCTCGCCCACCAAGACTTTTACAAACACCCGTCAGAAGATGTGTCCGGTATGGAGAACGACAACCAGGGATGGGCCGCCGTGGAACACTTGCTTCTTCGTGAGTGGTTCGAAAGGGGTTGGACGCTGCAGGAATTCCTTCTTGGCCGACACGCCACCTTCTTTTGTGGCGACAAGAAGATCACTCGAAGGGGAATGTTCTCGGCGATAAGCAGGCTTTGGGATTGGCAGCAATGGAAGTTCGACATCATCCCCAGGAAAAGCTATGAGAAAGCGTGGAATCGGTTTCGTATGCTGGAGCGGTACCAGCATGAGCACAGCCTGCCCCTTATCGGTACTCTAGCGTATACGGCCACTTTCCGTGTAACTAACCCCAGAGATCGGCTGTACTCGCTTCTTGGGCTCACCAACACGCTTGATCGCAAGGCTGTGGGCCGGCCAGACTACGAATCTGACCCAACACTAGTGTATGCGAAATTCGTCAGATCTTTCGTCGAAGTGCATGGCAGTCTGGACATCGTGTGTCTCGCTGCTGTACTGAAAAGGGACGGCATCGGTGACGGAGAGGAAAACGGCTATGACCTCCCATCATGGGTGCCGGACTGGTCAATTCGACTCCTGCACTCTGGACCAGTGCCGTGTATGGCCAGTCAAAGCTCTCGTACCCACATTGGCAACTTCCGTCCGTTACATTCCATGGATTCCTCTGCCAAGTATGCTGCCTCGGGTGAGATGGGTCCAGCGAACGTATCCTTTTCGGGAGATATGTTCGACATGACTTGCTGCGGCATCGTTCTCGATCAAGTTGACGGTCTTGGCGGGGTGAGACAAGTGAGGCAGGACCCCTTGGGTCTCGTTCAGTCAACCTCGGTGGCAAATGCGCGCTCGCGACAGGGATTCCAGTGGACGACAGAAGAAGACATAAGCTCGATAGTTTGGGACAAAGTCCCGAGGTGTATGGTGCTTGATCGCCACGACCGGTATCTAAGGCACCCCGCGCCGGTGGCTGACTTCTCTCGCCAGTTCATGATCCTTTGCCAGGTGGCCATGCAAAAGCCAGAGGCGATGTATCCCCCAATGGCAGAGTGGCTCGAAGACAATAAACACCTTCTAATCCACGGAACCACGCTAGAAGA
>Ga0247760_1000502_pt1 | contig 42290 bp, 34 predicted proteins | sample UWRJL171409R4_FD_179936 | JGI IMG/M metagenome (GOLD analysis project Ga0247760, IMG submission 179936) | Plant litter microbial communities from Arlington Agricultural Research Station in Wisconsin, United States - UWRJ-L171-409R-4 | ecosystem: Environmental > Terrestrial > Plant litter >...
GCCTTCGTGGGCTACTGGAAGACGATGCCCGCGCCAGCGCCCGACGCGACTCACCCCACTCCCGCCTCGGCCGCGCAGGGCAGCATCTTGGAAGCCCTGCGCGCCGTCATTACCAGCCCCAACTTCACGCTCCGGAGAGCGCAATGAAACGACTCAGCCCGACACGCCGCGCCTTCCTCCGCGCCATGGGCGCCGGCATGGCCGCCCTGCCCTTCTCGCGCTTGCTCGAGAACTCGGTCGCCCAAGCCGCTGGCGAGACGCTGCCGCTCAAGTTCATCACCATCTATCACCCGCATGGCTTGTCCGCGGAATACTGGGCGATGAAGGCCGCTGACACCGAGACCAACTTCGATTTCAGCTACAAGGACTGCTCACTGCAGCCGTTCGACGACGCCGCCACCTACGGCAAGAGCTTCAAAGACAAGCTGCTCGTGCTCGAAGGCATCGATCATCTGTCGAACGCCAACGGTCACGACTCCGCCGGCACCATCCTCACCGGCAGCACGATCGACGGCGGCGCCAAGCGCCCGTCCAACTCTTCGCTCGATCAATACCTGGCGGTCACCAAGGGCCTGGGCCGCGACACGCGCATCACCAGCATCAACCTGGGCGTCGGCAACGACGCGACCGATCCGGGCCTCACTCTGTCCTACGGCGACGGCGGCGCGCCCTTGCCCAAAATCATCGACCCGGTAGCGGCCTTCCACCTGCTGTTCGACGGCTTGGCCGTCAGCTCCAATCCCGCCGACATGGCGGCCGCCGAGCGCAAGCGAAAGCTCGGCCAGAGCGTGGTCGACTACGTGCGGTGGGACGTCACGCGCCTACGCACCGGCCTGGCCAAGGCCGAGCAAATCAAGCTCGACCAGCACCTCTCCGCGCTAGGCGACCTCGAAAAGCAGCTCGGCGGAGGCGCGGCAAGCGGTCGCGTCTGCACCGTGCCGACCATGCCGGACGCCAGCAAGTTCCCGAAGCTCAAGCAGTACAACGGCGGCGAGCAGTATTTCGACGCAATTACGGACGCGCACATCGACATGCTGGCGCAAGCCTTGGCCTGCGACGTGACCCGCTTCGGCACGCTGTTCATGAATGATTTGTCTTACGCCAACAATCCGCTGATGCTACCGGCGGACAATCACGGCGGCATCGCGCACACCTACAACGCCTCGACGGTGGGCAACAACGGCGTCACGAACGTCGGTGAACCCGCCAGCTGGCTGCCGCTCGCCAAGTTCAACAAGTACTGTTATTCCAAGGTCGCGCGGCTGATGCAGAAGCTCGACCAGCTCGGCATCTTGGACAGCACGATCATCTACGTGACGAGCGACATGGGCAACCCCAACGCTCACAGCACGCGCAACGTGCCGACCGTGCTCGCAGGCGGCGCCAACGGCAAATTCAAAATGGGTCGGCGGCTGAAGATGGGCGCCGATTGCCCGAGCACCGACATGTGGTGCGAGACCAAGCCGAGCTACACGCCAACCACCAACAGCAAGATCTTGGTCTCGATCGCGCAAGCCTTCGAGCAAGAGGTCAACACCTTCGGCACCCAACCGGACAAGGCCAACGTCACCGGCGCACTCAGCGCGATGATGGCTTGAGCGCCTCACTCGCTGCCTGAGGTATTTGGGAGGGGGCGATCGCGATCCCGCATCGCAACCCGCGCCCGCCACCGTTCCCGTCGCGGCCGTCCGGCAGAGCGCGAGCATCAGCGCGCAGCGATTCGCGCGTGGCAGCGATTCGCGCGTGGCAACGATTCGCGCGTGGCAACGATTCGCGCGTGGCAACGATTCGCGCATGGCAGCGATTCGCGCGTGGCAACGATTCGCGCGTGGCAACGATTCGCGCATGGCAGCGATTCGCGCGTGCAGCGATTTCGACGAGACGTGCGGGCCGACCCTATTTCTCGACCGGACAGTGCCCCCGTCCTTCGCAGGTCAAAGACGTAGCGAATCGTGAGCTCACGCTCGATCTGACGCCGGGTGCGGTCGCTCACATATCAGACGGGCACTGGATCGATTCGTAGCGGAATTGGGGGTTGTCGGCGGCCTGGTACCAATCGACGAACCAGAAGCAACCCTTGCGCGCGTCGCCCTCTGGAAGCTTCATGCACTTCTCGCGCACGCACTCCTTCTTGGCGGCGTGGGTGCCGGTGCAGGCGCTGAGGAAGCCGCCGTGAATGGGGCCCAAATCAGAGGCGCTGATTTTCCATTGATTGGGGCATGTATTGGGGTTTTGCCCCACACCCCCGCCGGGAATCATCAGATCGAATTGATTGCCCGCCACGTCGCCGCCGGTGTTCGTGACCTTGACGATCATGTGCTTGCCGGCGATGGCTTTCGAACCCGGATCGTTGGGGTTGTGCTGACCCGTGCCCGTGAACTGCAAGTGATAACAGGTGCCGCATTGCGGGTTCGGGACGGCCACGTAACCGTAGGACACGTTGTCGCCGATGTAGCGCGGCGCTTGACTGTAACAAGCGTAGGCGGAGCCGCCGCTGCAAGCGCTGCCGCCACCGTTTTGCGAAACGCCATCGCTACCGCAGGACTTGATGTTGCCGTTGGTCGAGCAATGAGGCTTGCAGCAATCCCAATAACGGCTCGCCCAAAACACCTTGTTGGAGGCATTGACGTCCGGCAGCGCCGGACCCGGACCGAGTCCGGTGCTGAAGCCGCCCGCGCTGCCATTGCCGCCGCTACCGTTGCCGCCGCTGCCGTTGCTGGATTTGCATTTGCCGCAGCTCTCTAGGCAGTAGCCCGCGCCGGTGAGCCAAGAAGCGTCGCAATCCTTCGCCTCGGTGGGTCCCTTCGTGGCATCCCATTCGGGCCAAATCGAACAGGGCTCGTTCTCGTGCTCGCCAGGCACCTGTTTGTTGGTGCACACGGGGGCCGCGCCGCCGCTTCCCCCACTTTGGTCCAGGCCGCCTGCACCGCCCGATGATAGAGGCGCGCCAGCAGAACCCAGAGCGCCACTGCTGCCGGCGATGACCGTAGCCGCGCCAGCAATCGAAGCCACCATGCCGGCGGCGCCCACGGTCGGTTGCCCCGCGCTCGTGAACGACGAGCCGCTCGAGCCGCTCGGACTGGCGCCGTCGCTGCTCAAGCAAGAGCTCAGCGGCAACACGAAGATCGCGCCGACGAGGGCAAGGCTAAGACCGTGACGCAGCTTGGGGACCAGCATCTGATTTCGGTATCATTTGCACGCCTTCGAGGCGAACAAGATTCGTTCCTGGAAAAATCCACCCTCGAGATTTCGCTAGCTTCCAGGAGTTAGAAAGTGCTCACGCACTCAGGCGCAAGGGCCCTTACAATCGCGTCATATTCTGCCTGCGCGCGCTAATTCCGGCGCGTGGCGTGCGCGTCAGGGCTTGCGCGGATTCTTCGCGACCGTCGGGTGCTCGTCTGCCCAGTCTGGGATTTTGCCCATCCGCGTGACCTCGGATTCGTCGTGCACGCTCGACCCAGTGTCGCTCGAGCCGATCACTTCGATGGTGTGCACGCCGATCTGAATGCGGTCGCCGATCGCGAGCCGATGCAGGCCTTGAATGCGGCGCCCGTTCACCTGCACCCCGTTACCGCTGCTCAGGTCTTGAATCGCCGCGCTCGCGTCACTGACGATCACGCGCGCGTGCTCGCGTGAGATCTGCGGGTCATCGAGCACGAGATCGCAAGTGGATTTGCGACCAATGGTGATCGAACCCGCGCTGAGCAGCAGCGTTCGAAACCCCAGCTTGAGCCTCACTAGCCGGTTGCGGTTGGGGCTATTCTTGGATGAGCCAGATCCGGACGAGTCCACTCCCTTAAAGCTAACACGATCATGGCCCGGGGGCCGTTGACCCCCACTTTTCAAGGGCAGAATGGCCTCCTGTCCCGCACGCCAGGCCTGCGGGGCGCCGCCACGCGCCCCGAGCGCCTACTTTTCTTTACCAGGTATGCCTGAGGGGCACGCAAAAGCTGCGCCCTGAAAAGGTGGGAGCCGGCGGTCCCCTTTAGCTGATCGATGAGCCCTCTGTTCTCGCGACGAGTCGGAAGCATACTGCTGACATTTTCCAGCGCGTTCGTCGGCTGCAGTTCTTCGGACCAGCCCGCTGCTCCCGACGCGCAAACCGCGGGCGGCGGTCGCGTCGCAGGTGCAGGCGCGACGGCGGTCAGCGGTGGCGGCGCCGCCAATGGCGGCAAAGGCGGCGCGGCCTCGGGCAACGCCGGTGCAGGCGCGAGCGGTTTCGGAGGCGCGGGCGCGGCGGGACACGCGGCAAGCGCGGGCGCGGCCTCGCAAGCCGGCGGCGCGGGCGGCGGCGTGGGCAGTGCAGGCGCGAGCGGCGCGGGCGTGGGCGGCAGCGCAGGCACCCCCGGCGCTGCCGGAAGCGCCGGCGCGCCCGGCGCGCAGCCGAACATCACCATTTGGATCGCTGGCGATTCGACGGTGGCCAACGGCAGCTCTTGTCCCATCGGTTGGGGCGCTCAATTCAAAGCGCTCTTCAACAGCAAGGTCGCGCTCACCAACAGCGCGGTCGGCGGTCGCAGCGTGCGCACTTGGCTTTACGACGTGCAGACCAGCAAGGACAGCGCGGGCGAGTGCAACCTGGGCAAAGACGCGCAAGGCAACCCGACCGTGCAAGCGCGCTGGACGGCCATGCTGAACGGCATGAAGACCGGGGACTATCTGTTCATTCAATTCGGCATCAACGACGGCGACTCGAGCTGTCCGCGCCACGTCGGAGTGAGCGCGTTCAAGACCAGCTATGGCCTGCTCGCGCAAGCCGCCAAAGACCGCGGCGCGCAGCCGATCTTCGTCACGCCGGTCAGCCAAATTGCCTGCTCGGGCAGCACGGTCAGCAAGGGCACGCGCGAGCCGTACGTGACGGCGACCAAGGAGGCCGGCACGCAGTATGGGGCGCCCGTGATCGACTTGAACCTGCTCAGCACGACGCTTTATCAAACGCTGGGCTTTTGCCCCATTCCCGGCGGCAGCGATGTCAGCGCTTCGACGACTGGCGCGGTGGGCGCCTTCTTCTGCGACGACCACACGCACTTCGACACGGAAGGCGCGGCCAAGATCGCGGGCCTGGTCGCGCAGGCGCTGCGCGACCAGAACATCGCTCTCGCGGCGTACCTCAAGTAGCTTACTTGACCGTGATCGCGGGCGCTGGCGGCGCGATCATGCCGCTACCGATGTGAAAGCCGGTGTGCGGCGGCTGATTGTAAGCGGTCTGCTCGGACGAGACTTGCATTCGATACTGCGGGTCGTGCATCAGCGTGTAGATGCGGCGCGTGGTCAACGCGGTCGTGGTGTAGATGCGCAGCGCCTTGCTGTCCGTCTCGCGCCAGATCACCTCCTCGCGCCAATCACCAAACAGGTCCGCGGTCAGCGTGGGGTTCGACTTCGTGCCGTTGTTCGCCGTCACGCCTGCTGCGGTCAGCAGACGGGTGGTCTTGCCGGAGGCGTACTTGTCGATGTGATTTCCGTCCTCGAGCTCGCGCGACTCGTCGTCGTCCCACCAGACGAGGAAGTTCGTCGAGCCGGGAATGGCGCCGACGTTTGCGTTGCTGGTGGCGGAGAGCAGGCCGGTGGTGCTCGATGTCCACATTTCCGCGCCTGGGTTGGCAGCGTCGACGTCCTCGGCCACGCAGCGGCCGGTGTCGGCGCCGTTGACTGGCCCTTGCTGGATGATGGCGCAGGTCTTGGCATCACGCAGGTGATACGCCGGATGCTCGCCGTCTTCATTGCACATGAAGAACTCCAGACCTGGGCGAGATGGAACCAAATCTCCGACGTGGATGGCGTCACCATGATTGAAGCCCGTCGAGCACAGGCCGGCGCCGGTGTTGTCGATGGCCGCGGCGCCGTACATGATCTCCTGCTCCGGATCGTCATCGACGTTGGCGACCGTCATGCTGTGCGACCCTTGCCCGGCGTACGGATGACCTGCGGCATCTTTCGGCGTGGCGTCACTGTCGAATTTCCACAGCTGCGTGAGCTTGCCGTCGCGCCAGTTCCAAGCGCTGAGCGTGGCCCGCGTGTAGTAGCCGCGCGCCATGACGAAGCTCGCAAGGCCAGTCGAGTCCAAGTAGGCGGCGGTGGACAGGAAGCGATCCACACGGTTGCCATAGTTGTCACCCCAAGCGTTGACGGTGCCGCGCGCTTGCTCGAAGTTGACCGTCGCCATTTCGGCGCCCGTCTGGCCGTTGAACACGGTCAGGTACTCGGGGCCGGTCAAGATATAGCCGCCCGCGTTGCGGTAGAGCATGCTGTCCGTGTCATTGGCGGCCGGGCCCAGCTTCAGGAATTGGCCAGTGCCGTCCTTGGTTCCCGGCGCGGTCTTGACCGCCATTTCCGCCTTCCCGTCGCCGTCGAAATCGTACACCACGAACTGCGTGTAGTGAGCGCCAGCGCGAATGTTCGGGCCCAAGTCGATGCGCCACAACCTGGTGCCATCGAGCTTGTACGCGTCCATGAACACGTTGCCGGTGCAGCCTTCCTGCGAGTTGTCTTTGGCGTTCGAGGGATCCCACTTGACGAAGATCTCGTACACGCCGTCGCCATCGACGTCCCCGGGGCTCGCGTCGTTCGAGCTGTAGGTATAGGCCTCGCTCGCAGTCGTGCACGAGGCAGGCGTGCTGCCGCCCGCAGGCACTTGCAGCGGGACGCTCAGGTACTGCTGCGGCATGACCTTCGCCGGCTCCGACGCCGCTCCCTCGACGCCGCCGATCACGGGGCGCACCGTGTACGTCGCGCTGCTGGTGCCGGCAGTGTCTTGATAGTTGGTGCTGTTGGTCACGTTCGCGACCTTCGCGCCGTCGCGGTACACGTTGTAAGAGACGTTGGCCGGCGTGCTCGCGTCGTACTCGAAGCCGAACATGCGCCAGCCAACGTACACACCGCTGCTCGCGGTGACCGCCACGAGTCCGCGGCTCAACCGTTCCATGCGGTAAAATCCGTTGCCGCCGGTATTCCCGGCGCTGCCCGTCGAACCCGCGGAGCCGGGGGCCGCGCCGCTGCTTCCGGCCGCGCCGACTGGACCTGTGCCCGCGGAGCTCGGCGCCCCCGCGACGCTCGCGCCCCCACCGACGCCGGCTGCGGCGTTCGCGCCCGCAGTGCCTGGCGCCCCGGCAGGGCCGGCAGCGGCGCCAGCAATATTGGCCGCGCCCGCGCTGTTTCCGGGAAGATTGCCGCTACCGGCCGGTGTGCCGTCCGGACCAGATTGGGACGCGCTGCCACAGGCCGCGACCCAACCGAAGAGTGTTGCGATCGCCAACCCAGGGCGGGTGACCGTGACGCCGAGAACGTTCCTCATCAACCATAGCTAGGGTTCGTGACAAGATTAGCTTGTCTTTATCGCAAGCAGACAAGGCGCGCGGGCACGGTCCCCTGATCAGCCGTGGCCGGCGGTAATTCAAGGATGCGAAGCAGAGTTTACCAACGAGCGCGGCGCTTCGTAGCCGCGGCAACCTGGGCAGCCTGGGCTTTGGCCTGCTCGAGCGCGAGCAACGAGGCGCTCGAGCAGCCAGGCGCAGCAGCGGGTACGAGCAGCTCGGGCGCGAGCAGCGCAGGCACGAGTGGCGGCTCGAACGCCGGTGCCATGTCCGTCAGCGGCGGCGGCGCGTCAGTCGCGGGTGCGACGAGCCAAGCCGGCGCGGCCAGCGGCGGTGCAGCGAGCAGCGCCGGCGCGGCCGGCAGTAGCGCGACGAACAGTGGTGGCAGCGCGGGCAGCGCGGCTGCAGGCGCCAATGCGAGTGCGGGCGCAGGCGTTGCGGGCGCGGGCGTTGCGGGCGCGGGCAATTTGCCCGCCGTGAGCGTGTACATTGCCGGTGATTCGACGGTCTCGCAATACGCACTCGATCCGCAGAATCCCAAGTCTCAAGCAGGCTGGGGACAGATGCTGAGCGCGAACTACGACGCGAAGGTGAAAGTGTTGAACAAGGCGGTGGGGGGGCGCACCGCGCGCCGCTTCATTCAAGAAGGTTCACTGGCAGCAATCCTGAAAGTCATCCAACCCGGCGATTATTTACTCGTGCAGTTCGGCACCAACGACAGCAACACGACGGCCAAGTACACGCTCGATGGCGTCGAATATCCGTACCTGGCCGCCGCCGAAACCGACTTCAAGACGTACCTGCAGCAGTACATCGACGGCGCGCTCGACAAACAGGCGATCCCAGTCTTGGTCACGCCGCCGCCGCGCAACTCGGCCTACTGCAAAGGGCCGCGTTCACTCGGCAACTACGGGCAAGCCATGCTCGATTTGGGCAAGGCCGACGGCGTCGCGGTCGTCGATCTAGGCCTCAAAACGCACGCTCATCTGACGGCGATCTGCCCCAAGCCCACGACCGGCGCACAAGAGACGTTCTTCAAGGCCAACGCCGATGACAGCATCGACGGCACTCACTTTCAAGAGAACGGCGCCCGCGTGATGGCCGGCTTCGTCGCCGACGGCATCGCCGAGGCCAAGCTCGGCCTCGGCGCGTATCGCAAGCCCTGAGCCGAGCAACGCGACGTGACGCTCGAGTCGCGCGTGGGCAGAGGCGGCGACGCCGAGCGCGCCTGTCTACGGCGCACTCTGCGGAGTGGAGTGTGCAGGCGCGTGCTCGGATAACCGTACGTGCAGCTGCTCTCAGCAGGCGCGCGCGACGAGAGCTCGTTCGGGCCACTACCCAAGACGCGCACAGCGCGCTGCCGGCGCTGTGCCGTCAGCGCTGCGCTTCGAGCGCGCGCTTGGCCAAGTCTCGATACTTACCCTTGGGGTAGCTGGCTAGGTAGCGCCGAGCATATTCGGCTGCGCGCGGGTCGTGCTGAGCCGAAGCGGCTTCGATCGACAGCGCGAGCGCATCACCCGACAACGCACCGCGCGGATTGGCCTTGAGGTAATCATTCAAGAGCGCTTGCGCGCGCGCGGGATCGCGCTCGGTGCGCAGCGCTTGAATGGCAGCTACGACGTGCGTCGCATCTTCGCTCGACTCGGGGCGCGAGCGAGCGCTCTTCGCTGTTGTCGGGCGCGGTGCGTTTGGGGCAGGCTCAGGCAGCGCAGACGCGACCGACGCTTCAGACGCTTCAGACGCGGCGGACGCGGCGGACGGCGCGATTTCGCCGATGGGGGCGAGCTTGGCGCTGGGCGCGCGCTTCGGACTCGCGGCGGGGCGCGGCGCAAGCGGGACGCTTGCCGAGGTTGCGCTGGGCGGCCCAGCCAAACCCAAGAAACCCGAACCGTGCAGCACATAGCGGTGACCGAGCTCTGCCATGGCCGTACCGCTGACGAGCAAGGCCGCGATCCCGATCGGGCGTAACCAGAAGCGCGCCGCGCGCCTCTGGAGCGTGGACCCACGCTCCAAGCGCACCCAGATGCGGCGCTTGCGAAAGGGATCGACTTCGAACGGTGCAGCAGTACGAAACAGATCCGACAATCGGCGTTCGGCGCTGTCCAAGTCAGCTTCGTCGACTAGGCGCTTCAACATCAGGAACTCTTTTGCTCTCTGCTCTCGTACTTGGCGAGCGAGGCCTTCAGCTTCTTGCGAGCCTTGTGGATGCGGGCCCAAACGGTGTTCACGGGCACGCCTTGGACCTCGGCGATCTCTTCGCCGCTGTAGCCGTCGATTTCGAACAACACCAACGCGGCGCGCTCGGACTCATTCAGTTTGCCCAGTAGACGCTCGAGCAGCGCGCGCTTCTCGTTCGTCTCGAGTGAATCAGCGGGCGACGCGCCGCCCTTGCTGAGGCTCTCGGACAGCGGCACGCTACCGAACAGCAGATGCTTGACCCACAGCAGGCGGCGAAAGTCCCGCACGCGGTGGCGGGCGATTTGATACAGCCAGCCAGCGACGTTTTGGCCGTCGAAGTCGGGTAGCCGGCGATGCACGACCAAAAATACGTCTTGCACCAAATCTTCGCGCTCGGCTTCGGGACCGCCCATGGCCCGGATCCAACGCGACACTTCGGAGAACCAGCGCTCATAAATGGCGCGGAACTCCAGCGAAGCCGCAGGCAGAGCAGCCTCTACGGCGCTCTCCACGGGCCATCGTTCGGCCTGGCTAGTACCCGGCATCGCTGTTTCAAGGGGCTCTTTCAAGCGAACCTTTCAAAAAAACCAACTACCCAGGCCAAATGGGTATCTCTGGACGCTCGCGGTTCCAATCAGGGTATCCTGTTCCGGTCCGCACCGCCATGCGTGTTCGCTCCCAGCGCTTGCTTTTCGCCCGCATTCTCGGGCCGTCGTTGGTAGCGCTGGCCACGTGGACCGCGCCTGCACTAAGCCAAGTACCCGAGAAGCGTGAGCTGTCAGAGCCGCCCGCGCCGTTCGTTTTCGGTAGCGTGCAGTGCCCGGATCCCAAAGCGGTACAACAGGCGGTGCTCAGCCTGATCCCAGCCGAACGCTACGCGCTGCTCCAGCGTGGTGTGCGCGTCGAGCTCGAGGACTTGGGCGACAGCTATCGCGTCACCGTTTGGAAGGACCGCGCTTCGGTCAAGAAGAGCTACACCGATCGGGCGCGTGATTGCGACGGCCGCGCGCGCTTCGCGGCGGTGTTCACGGTGCTCACGTTGATGCCACCGGAGCTCGGCCTGGAGCCGGTCGCCAAGCCCGAAGCCGAACCCGAACCCGAAGCGAAGCCGATCGCGCCCCCCACAGCAGCGTCGCTGCCGGCGCACGCGCTCGCCTTGCCGCCGCTCGTTCACCTCGAATTGAGCCTGCTGTATGCGTACGCGCCACCGATCCTCGAAGCACCCAGCTTGCGCTCGTTCGGCGGCGAACTGCGCCTGGCGCTCGGGCGCGGCGCGCTGTCGGGCACGCTGTCAGTCGCCTACCTGCAGCGCGCCGAGTTCGAGCTGAAGGGCGTACAGGGTGACCTCCTGCGGCTCCCGCTCGGTGTCGGCGTACGGCTGCGTTCGGACTTCGATTCGTGGTCGCTTGCGGCCGATCTCGGGCTGCTGTTGGTCGCGCAGCAGGTGCGCGCGAGCAATTTACTCAGCTCACGCACGAGCAGCTCGGTCGACGTCAGTGTGCGCGCAGGCATCCAGCTCGCTCGCCAGCTGGGGCCGCACTGGGCGCCGTTCTTGGGCGCCTTCGTTTGGCTCTCACCGGCGCCGAGCGAGATTTCCGCGTTGCCGCAGGGCGTGATCGGCAACGTTCCGTACCTCTGGCTTGGCGGCGCCGCTGGCGTATCGTTCGGATTGTAAGAAAATGTTCGCTCGTCCCTGCTCATGCACCAGGCTATGCAGCGCGCTCTTACTGCTCGCGGCCTCCGCGTGTGGACCAACGCTCGACGTCGGCAGTAACGTGATGTGGGCCACCAATCACGAGTCGGGTGAACTCGATGACTGGTATGCAGACGGCAAAGGCGGCCTTTTGTTGGACAGCGCCAACAGCACCGTGGAAATTGCGGACGGCCCCGCGCACAGCGGCCAATACTCGCTCAAGTTCACCGATTTGGCCATGAGCGACACGGACGGCCCCGGCATCTACCGCGAGCTACAGGCTCCGCCGGACGCTTATTACAGCGCCTGGTACTACCTGCCGCGCCTGTATCAAACCAACTCACAATGGACGATTCAGAAATTCCGCTCGCGTTCCGACGCCGATCCCGAACAAGTCAGTCACGGTCACGATCTCAATTTGCGTACGCTGCCCGGCGGGCAAGTCGTACTGTACGTGTTCAGCCACGATCCGGCCTACCTGCAAGCGCCGCTCGCCGATCCGCCGGCCTTCGTGCCGGTCGAAACTTGGTTCCAAATCGAGGTCTTCTACAGGCCGCGCACGGACGAAACGGGGCGGCTCCTGGTCTGGCTCGACGATCGCTTGGTCTATGATTTGGAAGACCGCCGCACCACTGGCTCGGACGACGTGCTGTGGAACCCATGCAGCATCGGCAAGGACATTCAGCCCTCACCACCGGAGCTGTACCTGGACGACGCAGGCATCAGTCTGGTGCGGGTGACGCGCGACGGCACGCTGTTCACCGCTCACTGATCGGTTTGCGGCAAGTTGGCGCGCACGCGCTTGGGCATGCGCAGCGGCACGCCGTCGCCCAGCTGGCCGTCGTTCTGCTGCCGGGAGTGGTCGAAGATCGCGCTACCAGCACTCTCATTGAAGGTCAGAGCGAGCACGAGCCCTGGCTCGCTGGGCGAGAAATTTCCGGCGAATTCGGCCGCCAACTGCTCGGCGCTGCGCACCACTTCGAACACGTGGACCTCATCCATTCGGCCTTCGAATAGATCGCGCGTGCCATCCAAGGTACCAATCCAACAAGTCGTGGGCGTACGCTTGTCCGGCAAGTCCGTCGAGCTCGCCACCAACGCGCCGTCGACATAGAGCCGGTTCGTGGTGCCGTCGAAGGTGTAGGCCGCGTGATGCCAGGCTCCCGTCGTGATCGCAGTCTTGGCGATGACCTGCTGTCGATCGCCGTACACGCGCCAAGCACCGAGCAAGCCTTGGCGCAGCCCCAACTCGATCCCGCTGTCGAAATCCTTGCGCAGGGTGAGCAGGGCCGCGCGCTCTTCGAGCGTATCGACCACGAACCACGCCGACAGCGTCTGCTCGTGCCGGCCGTCCGGAAACATGGCCGTGGCGCTGGTCGCGTAGTCGTCGACCCCGTCGAAAGAGAGCGCGTAGTTTTCCCCAGAATCCTGGAATTGACGCTCGAGGTGACTCGGCCCAGCCTCGGCGTGCGGCTGGGTGCAGGCAGCGAACGCCGTGAGCATTGCTGCTGCACCGAGCGAAGCTGAGCGAGTCACACGAGCAAGCCTTACGCTACGTCAGTAGGGGAACCCGGGCACGCCGAGCTTGATCGAGAACACGCCGCGCTGGCCTTCCGTGCCCTGCGCGGTGATGTACAGCGTTTGGTGGTCCGTGCCGCCAAAGGCAACGTTCGTCGAGTTGCCACCACCGGCAGTTTGAATCGTGCCGAGCAGCGCACCCGCGGGCGAATAGACACGCACGGTGGCCGCGTTGTTGCCGGTAACGAACACGTTCCCGGCGCAGTCCACGGCCATGCCGTCGCCGCCGCTGCCCGCTACGAAGTCCGAGCCCGCGCCCAGCGAGCCGTCGGTCATGACGGTGAACTTCTTCAAGCCGCTGCCGCTCACGTACAGCGTCTTCTCATCGGGTGAGAGCGTCACGCCGTTGGGCGTGCTGGGCGCGTCCGCGACCACGCTCACGGTTCGAGTCGGTGGCGGCGTGGCGCGATACAGGCGCTCGCCCTTCTGCGGATTGGCGTTGTTCTGATACTGCGGGTCGGAGAAATAGATCGTGCCGTCACTGCGGATAGCCAAATCATTGGGCGAGTTGAAGCGCGTGCTCGGGCTACCGTAGCCCGTGATCAGCGGGGTCGCCGCGCCGCCCGGCAAGGCGACCTGCGAGATCGAGCCGTCTTTGTGGCGCGCGGCCAGCAAGTTGCCGGCACCATCCACCGCCAAGCCGTTGCTGCCCGAGTCCGCAGAGATGATGGACACCGTGCCGCCCGCAGCGATCTTCATGATCCGCGCTGGAGGGATCATGTTGCTGCTGGTCATTTCGGAGAAATAGAGCGCATCCCCGATCCAGACCGGACCTTCGACGTTGGTCCAGGCATCCTTGTTGAAGGTGTCCGAGGGCGGCGCGCCGGCGATCTTGGCAGCCATGCCGCTGGGCGCCGAGAACGCTGGAAAAGGGCCATCCGGGCACTTGAACCCAACGCTCGTCCCGCCACCGGCGGAGCCCGCACTACCTGCGCTGCCGGCGCTGCCCGGGGTCCCTGCGGAGCCCACGCTGCCTGCCGTTCCCAGAGTGCCGGCGGAGCCCGCGCTGCTCGCGCCAGCGACCTGCCCGCCGCCCGCGCCATTGCCTGCGCCACCAGCTGCCGTCCCGCCACCCGCCACGTTCGAGCTGCCACCGCCGGCTTGAGCTGCGGGCGATCCCGCGCTGCCACCAGCACCACCTTTGTTCACCGGGCCTGAATTTGGGTCACTCGAATTGCAGCCAATCGAAAGGAGCAAGACGTACGCACAAGCAAAGCACCGCTTCATCAAGGATTCTCCGGAGCGCTCGAAGGAAGCGCAGGTGGCGAAGCGTAGCTCATTCCTTCACAGCTGGGCGACTCCGCGAAACAAAATGCGGCTTGGGGGGCGCTGCCAGCGGGGTATGGAAAACTGCTTTCTGAAGGCACGAACCAACTCAGCGACCAGCGATGCGCTGCACCACGCTGACATGCGGGCTGTTCGGGTGGCGCGCCAAGAAGCTGCGCGCGCGAGCGGCGGCCTCCGCGTGCTTGCCCTGCAAATCGAGGGTCTGGATCTGCAACACGGCAGCTTCTTGACCGAACGGGCCACGCGGAAAGCGGGTGCGGTAGCTCGCGAGCGCAGCCGACGCCGCTCCAGCGTTGCCAGCCGCGACCGCAGAGCGCGCGGCGTCGATCAGCCGCAGTTGCTCGCTCAGATCCGCACCGTCGTCTACCGTGGCGGCTTTGCGCGCTCGCTTGTTCGGCGCTTCGACGTCTTGGGCGAGCGCGGGCGCAATTGGAGCGACCTCTGGGACGGCGCTGGCTGGCGTGGCGATCGACGGTGGAGCGGTAGTCGGCGCGGAGACAGCTTGCTGCGTAGCGAGAGGAGCAGCGGGCTGGTCGGCGGAGTTCGGCTTGCGACCGCTGCCCGAGAGCAGCGCGATCACCGCCGCGGAAATGACGATCAGGGCGCCTGCGGCTTTCAGCAACAAGGCGCTGCGGCCAGCGGCAGGCGCGGGGCTCGGCGCTGCAGCGACCGCGGGCAAACCGAGCGCGAGCCGCACGCGCGCGCGTTGCTCGGCGGAGGGAGACTCATTTGCCACCGCGTCGAGCAGCTGTCGTTCGAGTGGCGTCGGCTGATCGGGGGAAACCAATTTGAGATCGCTCATGACGTTTTCAGTCCAGATTTAAGCTTGGATTCGAGCTCGGCAACGGCAGCTCGGAACGCTTCGCGCGCGCGGCGCAGGCGCGACGCTGCAGTCCCGACTGGGATCTCTACGAGCGCAGCCACTTCTGGCATGGTCAGGCCCTCCAGCTCGGAGAGCACGAACACCGTGCGCAGATCGAGCGTCATGCCGTCGAGGATGCGGCCCATCAGCTCGATCGCCCGCTGATGGTCGAGGAGCTCTTCGGGGCGCCCAGCCTCCGAGCGCCGGACGTCCATGTCTTCTTCCAGCACCCAGCGCCGATCCGAGCGATTTTGCGAGCGGGCCACGCGCAGCGCCGTGCCGAACAAGAACGAGCGCTCGCTGCCCAGCTTGATGTCCAGGACCCGCTCCGCTGCCACCAAAAACACGTGCTGCGCGGCGTCGTCGGCAGCGCCGGTGCTCAGGCCCAGCCGGCGCAGCAGCCGCCAAATGAAGTCGTGGTGCTCATTGAACATGCGTTCGAGCCGCGCCTTGGCAGCCTCGCCGCGCGTCGGCTCCGAAGGATTCGACACCACCAAGGGCAAGATACCGCTCACGAACACGAGCCGTAATGCTGCGGCGCGAGATTTCGATCACGGAAAGACAAAACGAGCCCCGATCCCACTCGAAAGATAGAGCGCAGGCGTCTTCCAGTGATCCTGCTCGAAGCCAAAGCTGTCTCGCAAGAGAGTCGCTCCCGCCGAAAAATCACCAACGATCTCGAACTTTTGCGAAGCGCGCACGAAGAGCAAGACGGAGCCGCCCACGGCCCCGTACGGCCGGGTGCGCTGCTGTAGGTTCGTGCTCTCCGAGCCCCAAGCGTGAAGCGCGCCGCCGCTCGCAAACGCACACGGACGCAGCACCAACCAGCCGCCCGCAAGCCGCAGCGGGCAGGCCGACACCGTAGCCAAGGTGAGCGTAAAATTCGCTTCCGCGTCGTCGCCTTCCAGTCCGCGTCGCTGCACGTGACTGATCGTTGCTCGGAACAACGGGGCGAGCCAGGACTCCGAGCGGGAAGCGATGTCCAAGAACAGCGATCCGCCCAGCGCAGTGGCGGGCAAAGCACGAAACGCGAGCTTGAACTCGCCGCCGAGCGCCAGCTGTATTTTTGACTGCTGCGCCGCAGAGACAGAGTCACGCTTTGACGGGGCTTTCGTCTGGATCGCAGGCGGCGCGAGCGCTGGCGCGGCGGCGGCTGGTTCGACTGGCTCGGCCGGTTTGTCCGGCTGAAGCAGCGCTTGCGGATCGAGCGAAACCACCGCGATCAACGCCAAGCCCTCGACTGCCTCCGAGCACGTCGTGAAGCGCACATTGCGTCGGCGCAGGCTGCCGTCGCGTTCGAGCAAGCGCAGCTCACCGTGCGTGACCTCACCCTCCTGGCGCACAGCGATCGACAATTCTCGATCGTGCGGGCCGGCGTCCACGAAGCGCACGCGCGCCGAGCGGCGCTGCACGCTGCGCTGAAAATCCGCCACCGCCGGGCAGCCCTCCGGCGCGCGGAACGACAACAACGTGGGACCGAGTTCCTGCGCGCGCAGCGGGCGCGAGCCCAATAGAGCAACGCCCAGCACCGCACAAGCGCTCAAACCGCGGCAGCAGCGCCCAAGCATGGCATCGACCAAGCGCGATAGTAGAGCACTTTTGCGCGCGGAAGGTTAGTTCACGAAACCGCTTGTGCGCCTGACCGATAGCGTGGACGTGCTCGATATCGTCGGGGCAATCGTGAACGCGCAGACCATCGCATCAGGCGGGTATCCACGAGCGGCGCCGGTTGGAGAAGGTGTATGGCAAGGTCACTGGCGAAAGAAGAAAGGGATTGCTAGGGTTCGGCTCGGCGATGGCAGCATCCACACTGCGGAAGTCCACGGGTACGAAGCCCACGGCATCGGCCGCAAAGAAGCGAGAATCGAGCAGTTCTACTGGTAACGGGCGCGGCCAGGCGCGCCCGAGGTTCGTGGTTTGTTCGTCCAATCGCGGTTTCGCGGCCGCCCTCGAGGTCAGCAAGCGCGGCCGCGCGGTTCCTGCTGCGCCTGCTCCCGCTACGCGCTTCGGTCACCTGGCGCTGCCACCGCGTCTCGCGCGAGCGTTGGCGCGGTAAAGCGGCACGATGCAAGCGCTCGTCTCGTCACGGACGTCGAAGCTCACGGCAAAGGGCTTCTCGGTCTTGCGAGGCGCGGCGAGCTTGCTCCGGGGCTGGCACTTGCTCTCGCTCGATGCGCCCACCGTGGCAGTGACTTGGTGCGCTGCGTTCCTGAGCGTAGCCGGGGTTCCGCTGACGCTTCCGGCGGGGCGCTGGCCGGTCAGCTTTCTGTGTCTGGCCACCTGGCTCTGTTACGTCGGAGATCGCATCCAGGATGCCCGTTCCTCACTCGAACCCGCCGATCTGCGCGCCCGCCATCGCTTCTACGGTCACTGGTGGCACACCCGACGAAGCTCGCTGATCGCGCTGGTCGGCATGGCCACGCTCGTTTGCGCAGCCGCGGGCCTGTTCGGTCTCTCCGCGCCATTGCTCGTCGATTACATCGCACTCACGCTCGCTTCGCTGCTGTATTTCGCGTGGGTGCACTCAGGGCGCGAGCGAACCACGCGCGTATTGGCCAAGGAGGCGGCAGTCGCGATCATCTTCGCGCTGGGCTGCATCCTGCCCGCGTGGTCCATTGCCGGGGCGACCCTTCGCTTGCAATTGGTGCCAGCAGGCGTGCTGTTCGCGCTGCTGTGTTGGCTGAACTGCGTCGCGATCGAGCGCTGGGAGGGGCGCGGCGTCGTCGCTGGACACGCGCATCCATCGACCCATTGGGCCGCTCGTCACCTCAATGCGCTGCTCATTGCCAGTGCTTTGGCGGCAACGGCGCTTGCGGTCTTGCGGCATACGATCGGCCGTCCCACCGCTCTCGCGCCCTACCTCGCCTGCGCGTTCCTACTCCTTGCAGCCCTGGAGCACTACCGGCTCCGTCTTTCCGTCGACTCGCTGCGCATCTTCGCCGACGTCGCGCTGCTCACGCCTCTGCTCTGGTTCGCAGCCAAAATCTCGGGCTGATGCCGGCCGCGAATTTCGGCCCTCTCGCCCGCCTGTACGCCCCCCTGGAATGGCTCAGCTTCGGGCGCGCGCTGTCACGCCGGCGGCGCTGCTTCCTCGCGGACGCTCGCCTGGCCAGCGCGCGCCATGCACTCGTACTCGGCGATGGCGACGGCCGCTTCACGGCAGATCTGCTCGAGCGCTACCCCACGCTCCAGCTCACCGCCGTCGACGCCAGCGCCGACATGCTCGCAGAGCTCGAACGCCGCGTACGCGCTCGAACCCCGAACGCCGCGCTCGAGCTCCAGCGCGCCGACCTGCGCTCCTGGCCCGTCCCGCGCGCCAGCTACGACCTCGTCGTCAGTCACTTCGTCTTCGACTGCCTGACGACCGAAGACATCGCGGCCCTCGTCGCGCGCATCGCGCCCGCACTTACCCCAAACGCGCGCTGGCTCGTATCCGACTTCGCGATCCCGGCTCACGCCCTCTGGACCCCCTTCGCAAAACTATTGCTTCGCTGTCTGTACTTCGCCTTCGGCCTGCTCACCGGCCTCAAGGTCACCCGGCTCCCCGATTACCAAACAGCCCTAAAATCGGCCCATTTGTCGCTCTCGGACGCAGAGACCTCCTTGGGGGGCACGCTGCGCTCCGAACTCTGGGAGAGAACACTGAGAGAGAGTGAGACCAGACCACCCCGCAGCCACGCCTAGTTGCCTCTCGCAATTCGTGAACTTTGTCCGGAAATGTCCCTTGGCCATCACTAATAGCTAAGGGCCCGCAAATGGCTAAGTCGATCGCCCTCGCGGCCGATGCATCCCGGCGGGCTTCGTTGCTCCTCGGTTACATACCAGCAGTATGCGCCTTCGTCGCGCCTCGCCAGCCGTGCCTCGATCGCGATCATCGACCGACTTAGCCATTCGCGGGCCCAAGCCACATTTTCGGACAAGATGGGCGGCCGACGAACGACTCCGTTGGAGGCTGACCGGTTGCGTGATGAGCGCGTGGGAACGGTGCGGGCTCTCGGTCAAACCGTAACTGCGTAGGTGCGCTCCAGGGCCGGCGCATCTACCTTCCAGCTGAAGCTCGGCGCGAATCGGGAGCCAAATCCTCCACCCTGGCCGCTCTCCCCCATCCCCACTAAGCTCCCTCTCCCCCGCGCCATGCCCCCCTCCCGCCTTGCCCTAGCCGCCCTCACCGCCCTCGCGCTCGGCTCAATTCCGCACACCGCCAACGCCTTCACCCACGTGGTCGTCCAAGGCGACACCCTCGCGTCGATCGCCGAGAAGTATTACGGCAAGATTCAGTACGAGAAATTCCTGGTCGACGCGAACCTGCTCGCCGTCGAGGGAGGCTCGCCGATCGTCAAGGGCATGCGCCTCGAGGTGCCCGCGGTCGGGCATCGCGTCGTGAAGAAAGGCGACACGTGGGAGCTGCTCGCGGCTCAGCTTCTCGGCGCGTCGCACCGCTCCGACGTCCTCTCGATGGCCAACGGCTCCAATCCCTGGCTCACGCCGGTCGAAGGCGCCGAGCTGATCGTGCCCTACAACTTGCGCGTGCTCGTTTCGGGCAGCAACGAAACAGTGGTCACGATCGCGTTCAAGTATTACGGCGATATGAACAAGGCTTGGGTGCTGGACCGTTACAATGGGTTCAATGGGCACAAGATCCAACCGCATGACGTCGTGCTCGTTCCCCTCACCGATCTGCCGTTGAGTGACGCCGGCAAAAAAGCCGCGCAAGACGCAGCGGGTAGCACGTGCTCGGAGGCGTTGGGCAGCGTGCGCGACGCGCAGCGCAAGATCTCGCAGGAAATCCCTGCGCTGATCGCGGACGTCAAAGGCGGTCGCTATGTGGATGCCGCTGCGCGGGGCAGCCGTTTTCTAGCGTCTGGCGCGCTCACTGAGCCAGAGCAGGCGATCGTCAATCGTCAGCTACTCGAAGCGTATGTCGCGCTCGACGCGACCGGGCTCGCAACGCAGGCGTGCACGGAGTGGCGGAAGCGCGACAAGAGCGCGAATCTCGATCCGGTCGAGCTGAGCCCGAAGATTATCTCGGCTTGCGCGCGTGGTGGCAATTGACGGCGCCGGCGACTGCGCTGCGGAAGGCGCTGGATTGGGGAAAGCTCGCGCCGTTGCGGCTCCGCGCGAAGACCGTCGCTGACGGCGTGTATGCGGGCGGCCATCGCAGCCGACGGCGTGGGGCGGGCATCGAGTTTGGTGGGCAGCGTAGCTACGTTCCCGGCGATGATCTTCGATTCATCGACCGCCACGCGTTACTCCGTCACGGGACGCTCCTCGTACGCCAATTCGAGACTGAGACGGATCGCACGTTGTGCTTGTTGGTCGATGCGAGCCTTTCGATGAGCTATCGCAGTGAGGAAGCACCGGGCGCCAAGTATGCCTACGCCGCGCTGATTGCCGCTGCGTTGTGCAAGATAGCCGTAGGCGCGGGCGATCGCGTGTCGCTCGATTGGTTTGGTGGCGAGCGCACGGCTGAGCTCGCTACGGCGGGCGGGCGTGAGGCCTTCGAGCGTGTCGTGGGCGCGCTCGAAACGGCTGAGCCTAGCGCTGATCTGAAATCGGATTTGCCTGCGTTGGAGCGCGCGGTGGCGCGCGTCGAGCGCCGTGCGGGACGCGGTTCGACGGTGGTGGTGCTCAGCGATCTGCTCGATCTGCCGGAGGGCGCGGAGGCCGCTATTGGGACGCTTGGCGCGCGCGGCAAGACGTTGACCGTCGCGCGCGTGCTCGATCCAACGGAGGTCAATTTTCCGTTCACGGGGCCACTTCATCTGCGCGCGCTGGAAGGCGAAGCGCGGGTCGAGACCGACGCAGCGGCGGCGCGGCCGCAGTACCTCGCGGCGCTCGAGGAGCAGGCCAGCCGCTGGTCTGCCCGTCTGCTCAGCCGTGGCGGGTCGTTGGTGCTGCTCAATAGCGCCGATGACCCAGTGAGGGCAGTGCGCAAGATCCTCGATTCCGTGGCTGGTCTTTCATGAGTTTCCTCGTTGCGGCGGCGCTCGGTGTTGGACTTTTCGTGGCGATTCCGATCGCGGCGCACTTGCTGCGACGGGGGCGCGCAAGGGAGCGGGATTTTCCGCCGACTGCGTTGGTGCCGGTAGCGCGATCGGTGGCGCGCGAGCGGGCGACGCTCGAGGATCGCTTGCTGCTCGCGATTCGGGCGCTGTTGATCGCTTGCTTGGCGGTGATTGGCGCGACGCCGTTCGTGCAGTGTTCGCGCTTGTCTTTGAATCGCAGCGCGGGCGCTTCGGTGGCGTTCGCGTTGGTGGTGGATGATTCGCACAGTATGCGCGCGCGAGGCGCGGAGGGCGTGCGTTTCGAGCGGGCGTTGCGCGCGGCGCGGGAGCTCTTGGCCTCTGCGCGTGAGGGTGACGCGATCGCGATCGTGCTGGCAGGAAGGCCGGCGCGCCTGGCGTTGGCGGCGACTACGGATTTGAATGCGGCGCGGCGGGCGCTCGCCGATTTGACTGAGAGTGATCGCAGTACGGACCTGGAGGGCGCTGTGAGTTTGGCGCGCACCAGCGTGGCGAGTGTGCCGCATCGCGATAAGCGGGTGGTGTTGCTCAGTGACTTGGCGGGTGGGGCGTTGTCTGACGGGTCCGAGGGCCCGCCTCCACTTTGGGCGCCGGTGCCGGAGTTGGCGACGCCGCTCGAAAATTGTGGGATTTTCGGGGCAGAGCGGCGCGGCCGGCGGATTTCAGCGCATGTGGCCTGTACTTCAGCAGCGGCCGCGGCGGGGCGAGCGGTTTCACTGGTGGGGGACAAGAGCGGTAAGCCTTTGCCGTTGGCCGCACGTGGGGGCATTCAGGAGCTGGGGCTCGATTTGGATCCGAAGCTCGAGCGTTCCGAGCTGGAGCTGACTGGTGGCGATGCGCTGGCGAGCGATGATCGTTGTCCGTTGGCGGCTGAGTCGGCTTCGCTCGGCGTCATGGTGGCGGTGGACGTGAGTAATGCGTCTGCCAAGACGGGCGGTCCACCGGTGCTCGAGCAGGCGGTAGGCGCGCTCGAGAGCAGCGCGGCCTTGCACCCAATCGCGGTCTTGCCGGACGATGCCAATGAGTATCGCAATAACGCGCTGCTGCTCCTGGACGATCCAGGCGGCATCACCCCCGAGGCGCGCAGCGCGCTCGCTAGCTTCGTGGGCCGCGGCGGCGTGGCAGTCGCGTTTCTCGGACCGCGCGTTGAACAAACGCCGCTCGGCGCGACGCTCGAACCGTTCGTGCACGGCGCCGTACACTGGGAGTCGAAGGCCGACGGAGACGTGAATACGGCTTCGTTGGCGTGGCTCGGGGCCGAGGCCAGCAGCATGCAGGACTTGAAGTTGCGTGGCCGCGCGGGCTTGAGCACGACCGATCTGCTGGGCGCTCGAATTTTGGCTACTTTTGGCGATGGTCAGCCGTTTTTGACCAAGCGTGAGCTGGGCCGCGGCGCGCTATTCACGGTCGCGCTACCCACCTCCGTGGAGCACGGCAACTTCCCGCTGCGCCCCGCGTTCTTGGCCTTGCTCGACTATTTTTTGAACGAGGCGCGCACGCGCCGTGGCGCCGCGCAGAGCGTGGCCGGCAGCGAATGGTCGTTCCCGCTCGGCGCGAGTGTCTCGATCGAAGGGCCGCGCGGTGCGCTCGCCGTGCGTGAAGCCGCGCGCGCGGCCGGCAGCACACAGAAGTCCGCGACGCCCACGCTGGCCGGTCGCTACACGCTGCGCATCGACGACAAGTCGGAGGAGCGCGTGGCCACCGTCGATCCGAGCGAGATCACGACGCTGCCGCAGAAGCCGCCGGCGAGTGCCGCGCAGACGCGCGCGAGTGCCAATGCGGGCAGCGTGGATGCTTCGCCGGAGCTCGGCTTCGTGGCGCTGGCGCTATTGGCGTTGGAGCTTGGCTTGCGCGTGTTTCGGCGCGTGACGCGCGAGCGCGGGCTCACATCCGCTGCGGCGCAGCGTTCCTGAGCGCCCTACCGACTCCCTGCGCTCCAGAAACTCGACCAGATGCGCACCCAGCTCGCGCGCGTCATCCTCCGCGCCGTGAATGAAGCTTGATTTCCGGCGCCGGAGATACGGCAGGCCGAGCACGTACAGCCCCGGCGCAGCGACGATACCGCGATCGTGCTTCAGCTCGCCCCTGTGATCGAGAACCGTCGGGACATGCAGCCACGAGTAGTCCGGGCGGTAACCGGTGGCCCAGAGCACGGTGCGCACTTCTGCGGTTAGGTTGAGGGTGAGCCGCGCGGGGGCGTCCACGGCGGTTGGAGCGTAGCGTTCGGCTGGAGCGATGCCGATGGAGCGGCCCCGGCGTTCGACCCAGTCGTCGATCGCGGTGAGCAGGCGGTTCTGTTTGAGATCGGCCAGCATGCAGGTGTTGCGCAGGGATCCGGAGAACTGCGCTTGGCCGTCGCGGAGACCCGCTAATTGGCCCACGATCTCGACTCCTTCCGAGCGCAGGAGGTTGAGGTCGAGCGTGACTCCGCGCACGCCCATGAGCTGGGGTGAGGGCACGCGCCGCGCCCGATCGGCGTCGTCTTCGTTTTCGATGCGGCGATCGAGCAGGCCGGAGGCGAGCAGCCACCATTGAATGTCGCGGCCGCGGTAGATCCGCGGCATGCGCACGTGCTCGCCGACCGCGAGCGTGACGGGGCGACCGCTACTTTGGATTTCGCGCGCGAGTTGTAAGCCCGTGGCAGAGCCGCCCACGATCAGCACGCGGCCGGGCGCGAGTTGTTCGGGGTTGCGATACGCCTGAGCGTGAAGCTGCTCGACTCCCACGGGGACACCCTGGGCGATGCGTGGCACGCACGGTTGGTTGCACGCTCCAGTCGCGAGGACGACGGCGCGGCATAGCCAGTCACCGCGTGTGCTCGCGACGAGATAGCCGGCGCCATCCTGAGTGACGCGAGTCACGGTCGTGTCCGAGACGATCGGCGCGCCCGCCCATTGGGCGTAGTGAGCGAGGAAATCGACGACTTGAGCGCTGCTCATGTAGCCGTCTGGATCGTCGCTCTGATAGGCGTAGCCGGGCAGACGGGTGAGCCAGTTGGGGGTGAGCAAGCGCAGTGAGTCCCAGCGTTCGGTGCGCCAGGAGTTCGCGACCTGGCCGCGATCGAGCACGATGTGCTGGATGCCGCGTTCGCCGAGGACGCGGCTCATGGCTAGGCCGGAGTGGCCGGCGCCGATGACGACGACGTCAGTGATGCCGGCCCGCCGCGAGTGCATTAGGCCTTGCTCGTGGTGACCGCGACCTCGGTCGGATTGGTGATCACGTCGAACACGGCGGAGCGTTTCTGTGATTGGGCGACGAGTGCCGCGATTTCATCGGCGCTGGCATCGGCGTCGATCTCGTAGTGGATTTTGATGCGGTCGAAGCCGTTGCGCACCTCTGGGTCGATACCGAGGATCCCTTGCAGATCCATGGGCGCCTCGATGCTCGCTTGTACCGAGTTGAGCTGGATATTGCGCTTTTGGGCGACGGAGGCGACACCGGCAGTCAGGCAGCCCGCGAGAGCGACCAAGACGAGTTCGACTGGCGTCGCGCCGTTGTCTTCGGCCGCGAAGATTTCTGGATGATCGGAGTCGAATTCGAACGGTCGGCGATGGCTCTGTTCGCCGCCGAGGCCGAAGAAGCCCTCGACCGTGGCGCGGCTATGCGTGCCTTTCACCCATTTGTTGGTCGCGCGCCACTTGAAGCGCGCGGCTTCCGGCGCTTGGCTCAGCGCCTCTCGCGCGCCCAAAAGTGCCGCTACGTTCACGCCGTTCTCGGCGGTCCTGGTTTGCATCGTCATGGCTTGGCTCCTAGTGCAGGGGATGGGGTCCGGTTCAATCCCGGACACGAAAACCCTGCGCGCTCGGCGTGGGAGCCAGCGTGGCAGTCAGCGTGGTATTTGCGGTAACCTCGAAGAGATCAGGGGAGGTACTGGCGATACGCCCAAGCTCGCTCGACGGGCCGCTTGGCGTCACGCAAAGCCAGGCGCACCGATTCCGCGTCGGCGGCCTGGCACAGGCAGACCACACGTCGATGATCGCTGGCCACGAACGAACGCAGGATGCGCACCCGGTGGTTGCGCTGGCACACGGCGTTGCTGGCGTCGATCGCTTCGAGCTCCTCGGGCGCGACCGCTTCGTCGAACCTCCAGCTGGCAAAAACGTTGCCCTGCGCTAGTTCAGCAGCGGTAAGGCCCGGCGCATCTCGAACCGTGCAGGCCCAGACCTGAGCGCGCAGCGAGCCCTGCGTCTTCAGAACCAAGCGCACGGACTCCAGATCGGCGGCCGAAAAACGACAAACCAGCTCCCGCCCGTCCGCCGACAGCTGAGTCCCTCTCCACTGCACCCGATGCAGGTGGAGGCAACCGCTAGCGGCCGCCGACATTCGGACGAAATCGGCGTCGGTCAGCGGCTGTTCCGAGCGGCGTTCAACGAGCACTTCGGTCATCGGGCCTCCTGGCGCAGCGAACGCTGCTTTTGATTGGTCAATTTTTCGGCGAGATCGTGCGTCCAGGCGGATGCGCCGTCCACGCGGATGCGCTCCACTTCGCGGCGAAAGCTCGCGGCGCGCACGCGGTCACCGAGCACGCCATGTCCGTGCGAGAGCACCGCGTTGGCGATCAACATCTCGGTCGCACGCTCCAACACCGTGGCATAGCGGAGCGCTTCGGTCGCGCGCTCGGTCGCCGCCTGGATCCGACCGCGCTCGGAGTCGATCAATGCCGCGCGCGTCAGGATGTAAGCGAGGCGATGCTTGGCGTCCGCAACGCGCAGATCGGCGAGCGCCGCATCGAGCGCGCTGGCGTCGTCGTCGATGGCGTAGGTGCAAAGGCCGGCAATGGCTCGCGCGAAGGGTTCCTCGCTGCCCTCGCGCAGCTTATCGCCCAGCGCGACCAGCTCCTGACAGCGCTCACGAGCTTCAGAAAGCCTGCCACGCTGCAGATCGAGCATGATCAGGTACTCGTTCGCCTGATACTCACTCAGCCGATCGCCGGCCGACTTGCACAGCGCGCGGGCCTCGCGGAAGCGCTCCTCGGCTTCTTCCAGGCGGTTCTCGTGAAAACGCAGCATGCCGAGGCCACAAGCGATCGCGTGATGGCTGAAGCCGCGTCGTTCGGCGAGCGCGCTGGCTTCCATCAACATCGCGTCGGCGCGCGAGATGTCGCGCTCGATCATGACCAAGCATTTCGCGGTTTCAGCCATGCCCACGATCTGCGCCTCGTCTTGCCCGCCGCGCACGACGCGGACCGCTTGCAGCGATTGTTCGCGAGCTGCGGTCCATTGCCCCTGGGTCCAGCGAACATAGGACGCCATGTGATAGCCGAGCCGGGCGTGGCCGAGCGCGCCGTGATCCAGGGCTCGCTCGGCGAGCGCTGCGTAGGTGCGCGCAGCGGTCTCTCGATCTGCGAGCGGGCCCGCGGTGAGCAGAATTTCATGCAGATCGATCTCTGCGCACACGCGCTCGGCGTCGGGCAGCGCGCCGGCGAGCTGCAGGCCCTTGCGCGCGAGCGAGAGCGCGTCGTCGTTGGCGAAGAAGCGCAGGCACAGCCTGCCAGCGGAGACCATCGCGCGAGCGGCCAGCCCGGGATCGCCGCTCAGCGTGGCGTGGTGTGCCAAATCGGCAGCCCGGGCGAGCTCTTGCGCGCTGTCTTTGTGCAAGAGCTCCGCGATGCGGCGGTGCATGACCTGCCGCCGGAGCGGCGAAATATCGTTGTAAACGGCGCGCGCGATCAGCGCGTGCGCGAAGCTCAAGCCGCTCTCGGTGGCCTGCAGCATCGCGTGCCGCTCGGCGTGTTCGAGCGCGACGTCCACGTCATCGGCGTCCAGCCCGGACACCTTGACCAGGTTACCAACGTCGATGCGCGGGGTCAGCACGGCGGCCCAGCGCAGCACGTCTGCACCCACCGCGCCGAAGCGAGAGAGTCGCTCGCGCACTAGGTCGTCCAGCGAACCCGCAGCGCTGCCTCGCATTTCAGCGTGAGCGAGCTCGATCGCCAACAGCGGATTGCCCCCGCACTCGAGGCTCAGACGCGCGCTGTCGGCGCCCGGCGCCCGCTCGTCGATGATTCGCACCAGGGCTTCGCGGGCGAGCGGGCCGACTTCGATCTCGGTCAGCACGGAGTCCCGTCGCAGGCCGCGCAGAGCTTGCTGCACGGGTGCGTTGTCCCTGAGCTCGCCGTCGCGCGCCGCGAGCAGGCCGAGGAACGCCTTACCGCGGTTCATGCGGGCGACGTAGTGCAGCGCAGCAGCGCTCGACTCATCGCACCATTGCACGTCATCGAACAGCAGCACGACAGCGCGCTTTTCGGACTCCTTGGCGACCCAATCGCTCAAGCGCGAAAATAGGCGGTCGCGATTGCCGATGTCCGCGTCGGAAAATGTTTGATCGTGGAGCGCGGGGTTCGAGCTGCGCAGGGCGTCGATCCACAGCGCAAACGGGCGGATCGCGTCGGTTTCGAAGGCCGCGGCGCGCACCACGAAGGCCCCTTTCACGTGCGCCAGCGCCAATGAAACCTCGAGCAGGCGGGTCTTGCCCACCCCGGGCGCACCGCTCAGCAGCAACACGGCGGCGCGCTGCTTTCGAGTGACCTCGGCCAGCGCGTCCGCGATCTGAGCGGTCAGCGCCTCACGGCCAAACAAGCCGCGGGTGAGCGCGCTGGGCGGGGCGCTGTCCGGCATCAAGGCCATCGGCTCGCGCGAGGGAGGCGGAGCGTCGATGCGCGGCGCACGGCGCGCCGCCGCCAGCGCACCCTTGGAACGAGCGCCGACCTCGTGCAGCATGCGCAAGCCGAGTTGGTATTGCTCCTCGGCCTCGCCGAACTGGCGCGCCGCGTTGAGCAGTCGGATCAGCGTCGCGCGATGCCCTTCCTCGTACGGCGACAAGCCGACCAGCGCGCGCGCAAACGGCGTGGCCCGCTCGGGCTCATTTCCCAGGCGATTGACGAGTTCGGTCAAGAGCGCAGCTTGATCGCGTAGCGACTGTTCGCGCTCGGCCACACACCAGGCATGAAAAGTATGAAAGCTCGAGAATTCGAGGCCTTCGAGCACATTTCCACGGTAGCGGGCGGCTGCAGACTCCAGGACCTCGTTCGGCACGTTGGCCAGACCGCCCGCGACCAGCTGCTTGAGCTCGCGCGTATCGATCGAAACGCCCTCGGCATCGAAGCCGACGTAGTCGCGATCGGCGAGCACGCGCGCGCGCCCGTCGTCGTCGACCAGACGCCGCAGCTTCGACAGGCTCCAACGCAGTGAGCCCCGCGGATCATCGGGGATCTCCCAGAGCAATTGGCACAGCTGCTCACGCCGGAACTGTCGCGACTGCAAGCTCAAGTAGGCGAGCAGGGCGCGGGTTTTCTTCGATGGCGGCAAAGGCAGCGCGCGGCCGTCTCTGCGGACCACGAAGTCACCCAGAAATCGGAATTCGAGCCCGGCCATCCAAGTAGTTCCAATCTCCCTGCGGGCGGCAAAGAATACGGGCCTCGGCGGGGCAATCACAAGCCCCCGAGCCTCGATCCGGCGGGAAGCCGAAAAAACCACGCTGGCTTCCACGCTGGTTCCCTCGCCTCGGTCTCAGGCTCCCGGAGAGGGTCGAAACACCTCGCGCCGCTCAGGCGCCGAGCAAGGAGTCAGTCATGCCCCGCTACGAGAATATTCTACAAACCATTGGAAATACGCCGATTGTTCGACTCAACCGCTTGGCGCCCGCGGGCGTCAACGTGTTCGTCAAGGTCGAGTCCTTCAACCCGCTCGGCTCGGTCAAGGACCGCATGGCTCGGGCGATCATCGAGGACGCCGAGCGCCAGGGCACGCTGAAGCCGGGGCAAACCGTGATTGAGGCGACCAGCGGGAACACGGGCATTGGCCTGGCCATGGTCTGCGCGCAGAAAGGTTACCCGCTGGTGGTGACCATGGCCGAGAGCTTTAGCCTCGAGCGTCGCAAGCTGCTGCGCTTTTTGGGCGCTCGCGTCGTGCTCACACCGGCTGCCGAGAAGGGCACGGGCATGCTGAACAAGGCGATCGAGCTGGCCGAGAAGCACGGCTGGTTTCTGTGCCGACAATTCGAGAACGAAGCCAACGCGGAGGTTCACACCCGCACCACCGCGCGCGAGATCCTGGCCGACTTCGCGGGCGAACCAATTTACGCTTTCGTCTCGGGCTTCGGCACGGGCGGCACGCTGCTGGGCGTCGCGCGCGGCCTCAAGGCCTTCGACGCGAACATCCGCGTGATCGCGGCCGAGCCGGACAACGCCCAGCTACTCGGCAGCGGCATCGCGCAGGCACGCGATGAAAGCGGCCGGCCGCTGAGCAGCCATCCGAGCTTCCGTCCGCATTTGATGCAGGGCTGGAGCCCGGACTTCATCTCGCGCCTGGCGGACAACGCGCTGAAAGAGCAGCTGGTCGACGCGATCGTGCCGGTCGACGGCAACGAAGCCATGCAGCGCGCCCGCGAGCTCGCGACCCAAGAAGGGATCTTCGTGGGCACGTCCAGCGGCGCCACGCTGGCGGCAGCGTTGCACGTGGCGCGCCAAGCTCCGCCCGGCAGCAACATCGTCTGTATGCTGCCCGACACGGGTGAGCGCTACATGTCGACGCCGCTGTTCGATGGCATCGGCGTCGACATGAACGCTGCCGAGCTGGAGCTCTCGCGCTCGACGCCAGGCTGTCGCTTCGACGTCGCGCCCTCTCCGCCGGCCGCCGCGCCAGCGCCTGCACCCCAGGCGGCGCTGGCGCAGGACACGGAAGCCGAGGTGTTCGTCACGAACGTGATCGAGGATCATCGGGTCGTGATGTTTGCGCTCGAGTGGTGCGAGTTTTGTTGGTCCGTACGCAAGCTGTTCGCCGAGCTCGGCGTTGCCTACAAAAGCGTGGACATCGACTCGGTGGCGTTTCAGCCGCGCGAGCTGGGCACGAAGATCCGAGCTGCCTTGAAGCAACACTGCGGCGCTCCGACCATTCCGCAGATCTACATCGGGGGCGTGCACGTGGGCGGCGCCATGGATCTGTTCGAGGCCGTATCCAGCGGTCGCGCCTGGCAGCTTCTCAGTGATGCCGGCGTGGCGTTTCGGCGCAATGCAGAGCTGAATCCGCAGCAATTCCTGCCGCAATGGCTGCACCCGCGGAAGAGCGCGTGAGTCACATGGCGTTCATCGAAACAATCGCGCCGGTAGAGGCGCGCGATGCGGTGCAGGCCATGTACCAGCGGCAACAGGCCGCGTGGGGCTACGTGCCCAACTATGCCAAGGTGTTTTGCCATCGCCCGCAGGTCATGGCGCGCTGGGGACAATTGCTGGCCGAGATCAAGCGCCCCATGGCCAAGCGGCGCTTCGAGCTCGTCACCTTCGTCTCCGCGCACGAGCTCCGCCACTCAGCGTGCGCGCTCGCGCACGGCAACAAGCTGCGAGAGTTCTTCAGCGACGCGCAAATCTTGGCGATCGCCGAGGGCCGTCTCGACGGCGTGCTCGGCGAAGCCGAACAATCCTTGGTCGACTTCGCGCGGCAGGTCGCACGCGATGCCGCAAGCGTCACCGCGGATCGAGTCGCGTCGCTCAAGCAGCACGGCTACAGCGACGCTGAGATCTTCGATATCGCGGCTACGGCGGCGGGGCGCGCGTTTTTCACCAAGCTCTTGGACGCACTCGGCGTACTGGCCGACTCGGCATTTCTGGCTGGCGGCGATGCATTCCGTCAGACACTCACCGTTGGCCGTGCGATCGACACGAACGAGTGCCTGACGATGCCGCTGGTCGAGTTGGAACAAACCCACTGGGAATCGGGCTAAGAAGGTCGAATGGCGAGCGATGCTGCCGAGACGGGCAATTTGCAATCACTGCTGACGCAGCTCGGTGCTGGGTTGGACGACTACTTGAAGTTCGACCATCCCGACGCGCTGCACCCGAGCAAACGCTGGCGTGAACACTTGAATCAAGCGCTGCCGCGCGAGGGGATTGGCATTCAAGGTGTGGTCGCTGAACTGGTGCAGCAAATCATCCCCAACGGCTCGGCAGTGCCACGACCGGGGTTCTGCTCCTTCATCACCACCGGCGCGACCACCGCCTCCACGCTCGCGTCTACCGCGGCCAGCGTCGCCTCCCCTCAGCGCTATGGGCTGACCGCTTTCAATTTTTTGGAAGCGCTCTCGCTCGAGTGGCTGGCGGAAATGTTCGGACTGAAGTCCGTGCAAGGCGTCTATAGCAGCGGTGGATCGGTGGCCAACCTGCTCGCGCTCGGCGCCGCGCGGCAGAGTGCCTTCGAACGAATCGGCCGCGATCCCGCCGCGGACGGCGTCGATCGGCGCGTGGCGATCTACGCGAGCACGGAGGCACATCACACCATCCAGCGCTCGGCGGGTGTACTCGGCCTCGGCCGCCGCGCAGTGCGACCGATCGCCTGCGACGCTCGCGGGCGGATGCGCGTGGACGCACTACAGCGCGCGTTGGACGAAGATGCGCGCTCCGGGATCCTGCCCATGGCCATCGTGGCCAATGCCGGCACGACCAACACCGGCGCGATCGATCCGCTTCAGGGCATCGCTGAGCTCGCTCATGCCCGAGGGGTTTGGTTCCACGTCGACGGCGCGTATGGATTGCCCGGGATTCTGGACGAACGTGTGGCACCGCTCTACGCCGGGCTCGAGCGCGCCGATTCGGTGATCGTCGATCCGCACAAATGGCTCGGAGCCTCGGTCGGGGTAGCCGCTACCTTCGTACGCGACCGAGAGCTCTTGCAGCGCGCCTTCACGCAGGAGCCAGCCCACTATCTCGAGGGTGCCGTGGAGCAATCGGGCTCGACTGCGCCCATCCTCGAGCACTCCTTGGACGACTTCGGCGTTCCCTATTATGACCTCGGCGTCGAACTGAGCGCGCCCGCCCGCGGCGTCGTCGTGTGGGCCCTGCTGCGCGAAATCGGCGTCGCCGGCATCAAGGCCCGCGTCGAGCGTCACAACGAGATGGCCGCCTACGTAGCGCAGGCGGCTCGCGAGCACCCGAATCTAGAGCTATTGCAGGAACCGACCTTGTCGATCTGCTGCTTTCGCTACGTGGCCGCGAACGTCAGCGACCTCGACCTGCTCAACCAACGCCTCCATCGCCGATTGATCCGCGGCAATCAGAACCTGCCCAGCACCACCCGCGTGAACGGTCACTTGGCTCTTCGCCCCTGCTTCATCGGCGCCCGCAGCGAGCTCTCACACGCGCGCGACCTGGTCGCCGACGTGCTGCGCCTCGGCAGCGAACTTGCAGCTTGATGATTGGAACGACCATTCGCCTTCGCTGAAGGTAATTTTTTAATGGTCACTCAGCAGTCACAGGCCGGCCGAGCCTTCGGCGTCAGAGGGCGATCCGCTTCGCGATCCCCGAAGGGAACCCAGCCTGCTGCGAGCTGCGATGCGGGCTCGCGATCGCCCACTCGATCACGACCTTTCGGTTGGCTTCACGTATCTCACGCTCAGCGCGAGGCCGCGCGCAAAAGTTCGCCCGGGTGACCATAAGAGTCCATCGTCATCGCCGCCCAACCGCGGCAGATTGAGGCTATTTTGTCTAGTGAGCCAACGCGCGCAGCGCATCGATTCGAGCGCTGGAGCAGGGTGAATTTTGCGCGCGCTGCTGACCGAAATAGGTAGAGTCCGCGCTCGATGGTCCAGGTTCGACGAGCGGCAGCGGTGCTCGCGTTTGCGCTGCTGAGTGCAATCGCCACACACGCGCGCGCGCAGACGAGCATGGAGGATCCGAAGACCATCGATGCCGGACGCAGTACGATCAAGGGCAGCACACGCGTGGTCGGCATGGGCGGCGCGTTCGTGGCCATCGCCGACGACACCCAGGGCGTGGCCATCAATCCGGCTTCGGTCGCGGTGCGCCTACCTTATTCCTGGGATCCGTTCAGCTTCGACTTTGGTATCGATGTCTCCGTCGCCACGTGGCTGCCAAAGAACGACATCTACAACGCGCCCGAAAGCGCGGTTTCCGGCAGCGGGGGATCGCTTTTTGGCTCATTCGCGATCCTCGCCAACTACCGACACGCAGGCCTCGGCCTGGCAGCAGAGGCCGAGCAGAATGTCGCGAGCAAGAAGCAGCAACAAGGTGTGAGCACCAAGCTCACCGCGAACTTCGGCCTGATGCGGCCGGCTGTGGCGTACGGCTATTTCGACGGTCAATTGCAGCTCGGCGCCGGGCTGCGCATTTTGGGCTTCACCATCGGCGGCAGCCGAGGTGCGGTGCCGCTCACCGCAGGCATCGGCTACACCGCGGGCGTGATCGTCAAGCCGAAGGGCGAGCAATTTCGTATCGGCGCCGCGATCGAACAGCCCATCAACGCCGAGGTCTCGAGCGACGACGGCACGGCTCCGAACATCGTGCACGTCCCTTGGACAGCGCGGTTCGGCTTCGCCTACCAGTTCGGCAAGCGGCGGCTCAACCCCCGGTTCGTCACCGTCAACGAACGCGCACGGCGCAACACCGCCGGTAAGCAGCCGACGAAAGACGACGAGAAGAAAGCCCAAAAGGAGCTGTTCGACGAGTACCAGAAGGACCAGACCTGGTACCTGCTGGTGAGTTCGGAGCTCGCGTTGATGCAGGGCAGTGGTGATGTGGCGCTGGGCGCCGGCTCAGCGCTCAATCGCACCCTCGTCTCACCGCGCTTGGGCGTGGAGACCGAGGCGATACCGCGCTACCTGAGGGTGCGCGCCGGCACCTACCTCGAGCTGGCAACGACGGAAGAAGGGCATTCCCGGATGCATGGCACGGGCGGGGTCGACATCAAGCTCTTCAGATGGAGCTTTTTCGGACTGCTCGAACCCTTCGACTACTGGCGGCTGTCGCTCGCCGCGGACGGTGCGAGGTCGTATCTCAATACGTCATTCAGCATCGGGCTTTGGCATTAGTCCCGCAGAGCGCCGTGATTCGAACGCTCTGCGGGAGACCCTAGCTAGCGCGCCGTTACGGAGCGAGCAGCGCCTTTACGTTGCTGATACAGTAGGCGAAGGTGGAGCTCTGCGTGGTGCTGGAGCGGACCTGAAACTGCATCGATTCGAGTTGCGTCACGTCGACAGGCACGGTGTTGGGACCTGGCGACTGCACCTGAGTGAAGAGCACGGTGTTGGTTCCGACCACGACCGGCGAGCTTTGGAATTCGGGGTTTGCGCCCCAATAGTCGGGCCCGAGCGAGCCCGCATTGCTCGCGGGCGTGGCGAAACCCACGTACAAGCCGGCGGCGGGAACGTGGTCGAGATCGAATTGAACGCCGATGACTCGGTGTGCGCGGGCATCGAAAAGCCCCGGCTCGCCGCTGGGCGTGCTTGCCAAGTTGAAGCCGATGCCAGTGCCGAACATGTTGCCGTAGTCGGGAGCGCCGTTGAGCTCGAGCACTCGGGTGACCGTGCCCGACGTACACATCTTGCCGCCGCGATTGGCAAAGCCGGGCGCGCCGGGCGTCGGACTCTTGATCACCGAGCACTCCGAGTCGGCGTGGCCCGCCGCTTGGCACACGCCGTCGCGCAGGCCGTCCGGACCCTGGCCATCGCCGTACGCGTACCATTGACCTTGGATCCCGAGTGAATTGCTGCTGGCGGCGATCCAGCCCGTCGCGTCCGGACTGATGCGAACGCTTCGGGAGCCTCCGCAGCGCTCGCCGCCTCCGGGGCCGCGGCCTCTCCCATCGTGACCGCGGGAGCGGCCGCGCGCGATTGCCCCCGGCCGAAATACCGGCGGCTGCCGCGCGCTCAGCTCGCTCGAAATGAGCTCGTTCGACGGCTCCGCGTCGCCGACCTCTGCCGAGCACCCGCCCAGTAAGAGCAACGGGATCGCACACATACCCAATCGTCCAGCGTTGATTTGTCCCATGATTTTCCTCCTTGAAACGAAGACCCCAACCTCGAGCGATTCAAGCTCTCGAGTGCCAATAGAGAGCAACCGCCGTGCCGAGCAGAATACGCGACTTACACCCTCGATGCGCGCGCCACGGCACCTCGGTGTTAACTCGCGGTAATGCGGAACCACGGCACTTGACGCAAAATCTACACGCGCGATTCACCGCTTAGTCAATTGTTCATCGGGGGATTCAAGTGACTTCAACGTGGGAGTTCGATGGGTCGAGCTTGCGACCGCGGCTGCGGCGAGGGCGACCGTTGGCGCGCTCGCCCTGAAGCCGATTGGCTGTCGCGGGACGCCATCTCCGCTGCAAAAATGCGCTGGGCCAACAGACCCGGACCGGGTGGCGGACTGCGCCGGGGTCAATCTTCGCGCGCCGACCTCACTGCCGGCTTTGAACGTGACAGCGACAAATGAAAGGGTTTAGCCTTCCTTGGTGCGCAACAGGTTGTACCGGGAGACAAGCTGATGTTGCAGCGCGGCGCGATCCTTTCAGGAAAATATCGGATCGATAGTGTGCTGGGCGAAGGCGGCATGGCGGTGGTCTATGCGGTCACTCACTTGCGCAACACCGCGCGGCGCGCCGTCAAGGTGTTGCACGCAGACAGCGTGCTCAAGGGCCACGTCCGTGCGCGCTTCGTGCGCGAAGGCAAGGTCGCCAACTCGGTGAAGCATCCGGGCGCGGTGGAGATGCTCGACGACGGAGTGACTGAGGACGGCTCGCCTTATTTGGTGATGGAATACCTCAATGGCTTGTGCGTCGACGAGATCGGCGCTCGCGCGATGCCGCTCGCTGCCGCGCTGAACATTGCGTACCAGGTGCTCGACGTGCTGCGAGCGGCGCACACCAACGGCATCATTCATCGCGACATCAAACCAGCAAACCTGTTCGTGCTCCGGGATGGCCGAGTCAAGGTCTTGGATTTCGGCATCTCCAGACTGCACGACGGAGCGGAACCGTTCGATTCGGCAGCCGGGTCGGTGATGGGTACGCCCTTCTTCATGGCCCCCGAACAAGCCCGCGCCGTGACGCCGGAGATCGACGCACGAACGGATTTGTTCGCTGTCGGCGCCACGCTTTTTACCCTCATTTCTGGCAAGTATCTGCATACCGGCAACGAGTACGAGCAGGTGGTGATCCAAGCCAGCACCCAGCAGGCCCGCTCGCTCGGCTCGGTCGCCCCCGGCACGCCGCAGGCAGTGATCGATTTGGTGGCGAAGGCCGTGGCCTATGACAGCGCCGCACGCTGGGAGTCGGCAGAAGCCATGCAAGATGCCGTGCGCGAAGTGCACGAAGCCTTGTGCGGTCCAATCACTTTCGAGGCACTCGGCGCGCTGGTGCTCGTTCGTGAGTTTCGACAGAAGAGCCATGTGAAGTTTGCGGGTCCGGTGCGGCGTCGCCGCGCGGCTTCGAGCAGCTCTGTCCCCTCCCCACTCTCCACGACTCTCCCTGCCGCGGCAGACGTGACCCGAAGTCGGGAATCCTTCCGAGACGCGCACGCTCATCAGTCGAACGGCGCGGTGCCCAGCTCGCGTCTCAGCGCCGGACCGCCCGAGCTTGCTGGCTGGACGGGGCACGTACCCGTGAAGCTCGAGCAGAAGGCAGAAGCCGCGACTCGCACCGGCTCACGCTTCGGACGACCGTTCAACAGGGCGCGTGCGCTTCGCCTCGGCCTGCTGTTGGCGGCCCTATTTACGGCAATTTTTGGCGTCAACCGCTATCGAACGGAGCGGCCGGTCGCTGCTGCAAGAGCCGCCCTGGTTTCCGACGTTCCGTCGCCCGCGCCCGTCCAGCGAGTCGTCACGGCGAACACGCCCAGCTCGGTCTCGATTGCTCCGGCGCAGCCGGCGCCCCAGCCAGGCGCGCGCGGAGTCGCAACGGCCGGGCCTTCGTCCAAACCGGTGAGCCACCCCACCGCGACCAAGTCCACCGCGACCAAGTCCACCGAAGTCGCGACCACCGAAGTCACGACGAGTAACTCGCGCTCGAACCCCGATGCTCCGACTCTATTGTTCCGGACGCTTTCCGATCTTCGTTAGCCTCGCAATTCGCCAACGCATGCGTACGACGTCGGTTCTTCTCGCTCTCCTCATTCCGCTCGTGTCCGTTGCTCGATCGGCCCGCGCGGCTGAAGCCGCGGACACTTGGGATACGCTGATCGAACAGTGTCAGAATCTGCCGAACGCGGGCGATTACACGGGCGCGTTGAACGCGTGCGAGCGCGCCTACGCCCTGAAGCCGGAGCCGCGGATCCTGGCCTACATGGCTCAGGTCCACACGGTGCTGTTGCATCCCGTGCAAGCGCGCGACGCTTTGCGCCGGTACCTCCGCTCGGCTTCGATCAGCGAAGAAAATCGCAAGACGGCTGAAGCTCAGTTACGGCACCTCGAGACCTTGATCACCACCCTGTCGGTCACCACTCGCGTCGAAGGCGCGGAAGTCCGCATCGACGACCAAGTGACGGATCTCGGTGCCCTTGAGCGCGGGGTCGAATTGCCGGCCGGCGCACACCGCGTGACGCTTCAAAGCAAGGGGGCCGCGCTCAGCCGCTTCATTTTTCTGCGTGCCGGCGAACGAACTCAAATCGAGTTGCCGGGCGGCGGAACGATTGCGCTGAGCTGCGCGATCCCGCACGTGCGGTTCTTCATCGATGAGCAAGAGGTGGACGCTGCGCAAGCGTCGCGCGGGGTTCCGAGCGTTGCGGGTGGACACCGCGTGACGTTCAAGGTGGGGGCAGCTACCTCGTCGGGACAAACGGTGGTCGTTCACCCCGACCAGCACTTATCGGTCGTGTGCGCACCGCCGCCGAGCGCCCAAACCCGCTCAGGCAGCAATCCACGCGGATACTGGGTGATGGGCGCAGGCTTGGCGCTCAGTGGCGCGGCGCTCGCCACGGGTATCTACAATGGCAACGAGTACGACCGCTGGCAGACCGCCAACGACAGCTTGCGCCACGACATACTGACCGACGACGACCTGACTCTTGCTGAGCAGAGACACCGAGCACAAGAGAACAATGAGCTGATGGATAGGATTCAGGCGCGTCGCAAGGTCGCGATTGGACTGGGCATTGCCGGTGGTCTCATCACCGCGGGGGGCGTAGCGTTATTGTTCTCGGATTCGGCGGCCTCGGAACGGAACAGCGCGAGCTCGTGGTTCCGAAAAATAGCTTCGGGCGTAACCTTCAACGGTGCCATGAGCTCCGGAGAGATCGCGTGGCGGGGCGCATGGTAACCGTCGCTTGGCGATGCGCGAGCGTGAGAGCGGCCGCGATCGGGGCCTTGCTCTTCGGAATCTCCGCGTGCAGCGCCTTCGATCCGGTCAAAGAGACGCGCTTCACCTTGCTCAACCCCAACACTTACGCAGCACTCGGTATGCCCAACGCGCGCTGGGTAGCGTACGACGATCAGCATTCATTCTCGGCAGCCTGCACCAACGGCGCTGCTGGCAATCACGCCCCGAGCGAATGTGCTGTCGTCTACGTCCCGTGGTCCGATTGGCAGAACCCGAAGTGCCCGCCGACCGAGGAACAGCTGAGTGAAGGCTACCTCCATGACCCTGGACCGAATGGTCACCTTTGCGTTCGAGGGGTACTCCATCCCTTGTTACCCTGCGGGGCAGACCGCAAAACGCAATGTTTTGGGTCGAATAGCGGCGATGAAATCGTAGACCAATCCAACATGTGGGGTGCTGGCGTGGGCCTCGTGTTCAGTCCTGGCAACGAAGGATGGGACGCCCCCGGACACAAGGTCAGAGGTGTAGCCTTCGATTTCGACGGCCCGGAAGAAACCAGGCTCAACCTGCGTGTGGGGATCCCGATAGTACTCGACTCCAAAACCCTCGTTCCACCAGGGCGCCCCTTCATGCGGAGTGACGGCTCGGTGCTAGGCACAGATGGGAAAATTTACGACTGCGACTCCAACGACGTCTCGCAGTCCGTCGTGAAGCGAGAGGAGACAAGGCTGATCGACGCCGTCGTCGATCCAAAACCGGGCGATATCGTCACTAGCGAGCGACATCCCTATGGCTCCCCTTTTTGGCAACTCCCGTCGACCACCAGCTGGGATTCCAGCCCAGTGAAGCGTGGTCACAACGAATTCGAGTGGCCCGACATAGCCCCCCCACCCGAGGCCGCCTTCAACTATCTGTTCGACGAGACCCAGATATTAGGCATCCATTTTCAGGTCGTTCCGCCGAAGAACGGTGGCAAAAATGACCTGAACTTCGAGCTTTGCATCACCAATTTGGCGTTCCTCTTGGAGTAGACGCACTGCGCTCGGTGGCTGGCCGCGGCGCCCTCACATCCGCTGCGGCGCTTCGATCCCGAGTAGCTCGAGACCCGTGGCCAGCGTGCGCGCGGTCAGGGCGCACAAGGCGAGCCGTGATGCGCGCTCAGCGGGTTCGGATTTGAGCACGGGGCACTCTTGGAAGAAGGTCGAGAAGCTCGAGGCCAGGCTGTACAGATAGCCACACAATTTGTGCGGCTCTAGCGAGGCTTCGACTTCACTCAGGGCGCGGCCGAAAGCGAGCAACTCGAGAGCCAGCGCGCGCTCCGCGGGGGCGGCGATCAGCAGCGTGCCTGCGCTCGTGCCGCCGTCGCTGGCTGCTTTGCGGATGATGGATTGGATGCGTGCGTGGGCGTACTGCAGATAGCCACCGGTGTTGCCTTCGAAGGCGACCATGCGCTTCCAGTCGAACACGTAGTCCTTGATCCGATCACTGCTCAGATCGGCGTACTTCACCGCGCCGATGCCGACTTGGCGTGCCACGGTCCGCTGCTCTTCTTCCGGGAGCTCGGGGTTACGCTCGAGCACGGCGGCGGCCGCGCGCTCCACCGCTTCGTCCAAGAGTTCGATCAGCTTGATGTTCTCGCCGCTGCGAGATTTGAGCATCTTGCGGTCGTCACCGAGCACCGAACCGAAGGCGACGTGTTCGGCGCGCACCGGCGCCGCGAGCCAGCCGGCCATCTTGGCCACTTCGAACACCATGGTCAGGTGTTGTTGTTGGGGTGAGCCCACGACGTACAAGAGCCGCGTGCCACCGAGCTCTTCGTGCCGGAAGCGCAGCGCGGCCAAATCGGTCGCGCCGTAGCCGTAGCCGCCGTCTTTCTTGCGCACGATCAGCGGCAAAGGCTCCCCTTCTCGACCGCTGAAGCCGGGCGGGAACACGCACAGCGCGCCGTCATCGACCACGGCGAGGCCGCTCGCCTGCAAATCAGCGGCAATTTCTGGCAGTTTCGGGTTGAAGAAGCTCTCCCCGCGCACGTCCGCGTCGACCAGCTGCACGCCCAGCCGTTCGAACACGGCGGCCATGTAGCGCTTGGAGCTGTCGACGAACTGCTGCCACAGCACGAGCGTTGCGGCATCGCCCGCTTGCAGTGACACCACGCGCGCGCGCGCACGGTCGGCAAAGCCCGGAACCGTGTCAAATTTAACGCGCGCGGCGCGATAAAAATCCCCAAGCTGACTCGGATCGAGTGAGGCTGCGCCTTCTTGCTGCAAGTCCACCAAGTGTTCGATCAACATGCCGAAAGGCGTGCCCCAATCACCGATGTGATTTTGGCGAACCACGCGGTGGCCGCGGAACGCGAGCACACGGCACAACGTGTCGCCGATGATCGACGAACGCAGATGCCCGACGTGCATCTCTTTGGCGATATTGGGCGAACCATAGTCGACCACGCACACGTCGAGCACGTCCGCCTGAGGCACGCCCAAGTTCGGTGCAGCCAGCAGCTCGGCGAGCGCGGCGGCCAGCACCTCGTCACGCAACGTCAAGTTGATGAAGCCGGGCCCGGCAATTTCTACTCCACCCGCAACGCACAGATCCGAAAGATCGAGCTCGGCCAGCAGCGCCTGCGCGACTTCACGCGGGGGACGGCGGAGCGCTTTGCCCAAGCTCATCGCCACGTTGACCTGATAGTGCGCGCGCTCGGAGCGACGCAGCAGCGGATCGGTGTCTCGATACTCGGCGCCGAAGGCGCGGCCCAACCCGGACGCAAGACGGGTACGAAGGAGCAGTTCGGGATGAGGCATGCCACTTATTACTGCTGTTCCTGCCGCGGGCAAATCTTCCAGGCGCGAGATTGAAGCGGTGATTCCGAGCGCACGGCGTGATAATCGACGGTCGACATGCGCCGCACAGCCCTCGCTTTACCGTTGCTCACGCTGCTTTTGCTGGGTTGCCACTCGGCCGGACCGTACGGCTACGCCCGCACCTATCAACCGCTCAGCGCCGAACAAGACGCCCTCCAAGGAGCGCGCGAGTTCGATCCGGTGATGGCCGAGCGCGACAAAGAGGACTGGAAGAAGGCCACCATCAGCCTGTTCGGGATCGTCAAGGCCAAGAGCTCCGCCAAAGACGGCGGCGCCTACCTAACGCTCAGCATGCGCACGCTGAGCGACCGCAACCTGTGTGATGAATTCGACGAGGACACCTGCCGCGTCACGGTCAGCGAACACGAGCACGCGACGATCCACGCGATCGTGAAGCTCGCGAGCGACGACGAGGTCGGCGCGCACAGCGTCGGCAAGGGCTCGCTCGTGCGCGTGGTCGGCAAGCTGACCGACGAGGTCGATCCCGACGACGGCGCCTCGGTGTTACGCATCAGCTACTACCGCCACTGGCCGCGGCATTTCTACGTCACCACCGCGATGGCCTCGGGCATGACGAAGTGATCAGGGAGAGCCTAGCGCGCTAGGCCACCCGAAGAAGTGGGCCGAGACACGAGAGATCGGCTGCCGACGACCAAGCCGACTGGGATAGGCCGTCACGGCCCCGCGCTGGGCGCGATCGGCGACGGGTGATTGAAGCCGAAGCCGAGTTGGAACTGTAGCCACAGCGCCAACCCGGCGTCGCGATCTTCGTACCTGGGCCGCTGGTTGCAATCCGCGGCGCCCGGCGTGGCGCAACTCACCGCCTTTTGCCCACCAAATGCGCGCCCGAAGCCGCCCTCGAGGCCCAAGCGCAAGCCGCTGTTGGTGACCCAATCGAAGGGCAGAGAGAGCCCGATCATCGTGCCGTAATCGCCGACGTCCGCGCGCGCGAGCATCAGGCCCGGTGACAAGACGAAGGTCGGCGTGCGCACCGCCGCGTAGCCCGCGCTGAACGCATAGAAGAACGACGGTTGCTTCGCGCCTGAGCCGAAATCTGCCTGTTGGTCGCCTACGCTTTCCGTGGGAAAGGCGAGCTTTGCGGTGAGACGCACGCGCTTGGCGACGTACACGCCGGCCTGCGCGCCCAGGTTCGCGGATTCCGAAAAACGGTGCTGCCAATCCGCGACCAGCACGATCGCGTCGAAGAACGGGCTGCTGCTGACGGCCGCGTCGCGAGGAAAGCGCGGCGGGAGCAGCGGTGGTGGTGGGTAGTAGTAGCCGTACGCGTAGCCCGGAGGAGGAGGCGGATACGGGTACGGATATGGGTACGGTCCGGGGTACGTGGCAGCCGGCGGAGCGGGCGAGCCCGGAGGTGAAGCCGGCGTTGCCGCGAGCGGGGGGCCGGCAGCCGGAGTCACGGCGGGCGGGGCGGCCGCAGGTGAGGGCGGAGCCGCGTCCGGCG
>Ga0247760_1000503_pt1 | contig 42283 bp, 45 predicted proteins | sample UWRJL171409R4_FD_179936 | JGI IMG/M metagenome (GOLD analysis project Ga0247760, IMG submission 179936) | Plant litter microbial communities from Arlington Agricultural Research Station in Wisconsin, United States - UWRJ-L171-409R-4 | ecosystem: Environmental > Terrestrial > Plant litter >...
GAGGAGCTCGTTATCCATCACTGCGCGTAGCAAGCTTGAGAACAGCGCGCCGACATAACGAATCTGGCGGACGTCGAAGGACACTAGGAATTTGGTGACTGCTGAAAGTAATGAATCATTCGTTTTTGGGTCTGTATCGTTTGAGAGAGCGGCCTGGATCAGGTAGAGGTAGGATATCGAATTTGCGGAAGGACTGACATGCTACCGAGAGTTAGGTAAGACCATGAGGCGGAGTCGGTTCGTACCTCCAGAAGCTGGTTTGTAAAGCTAGCTAAGGCATTTTCCTTGACAAGCTTATCGAGCTTTTGGACATGCTGTCGGGCTGCTTTGTGGTACTGTTCGTCGTGGTCGAGCTCCGTGAAGCTCAGGAGAGCAGAAAGTGCGCGATCCATCGTTGCCGAAACTGTCGGGATTCGGAGCCGAGATCTGAGACCTCTGCTAGGGAGGGGGATTGAGGCGATCAGGAAGCACGTTCGGCGGAATGCCACTCAGTCATACGTTCAATACCCCGGGATTGGGTGATTGTGGCTCTGGACTTCGTTTTATTAGCAGCGTGGTGAGCAAATGCCGTCTCGGAGGGGGCGATCTTTAATAGTGGAGGTTCAGGCGCAAGCTCCCCGCACACTGAAGGCAGCAATAGCGACCCACCATACACAAGAGACAACTTGGCCCCACCATGGCCATTTGCAGTCGCCCGGATTGCGCGAACCTGTATCCATAAACCTAAGCCATGAACTTACACTCCGAACTATTAAGAGTGAGAGAAATTTGGTTTCAGTATGCCGGATCTCTCTGTAGATATTTAGGCAAGACCCACGTCTGCTCAGTCATCATCCTCTTGACAATCACCAATCTCGCTTTTGCAGTTTGGCAGCCGTCAGCACCCCTCAGAAACCGTGTATCCATTGGGGTCGTCATCAAGTGTAGAAATTACCTAGATAGGCGGCAGATTTTTCAACCCTAAAGTCTCAACATCTTAGCCTGGGGTCTCTCCAAACAGCTGGACGCCGTTTTGTTGCCATGCATAATGGAAAACAACTCCTACTAATAGAACCGTCAAGATTGGGCCTAGCGTCTCACAGAATCTCAGCACGCGGGTTCTGCAACTGTCCTGATAGAAGGTGTACCCACACTGTCACTCCCACACTTCCGAATTGTCCTCGCCATACAGAGGAATTGACTCTTTGTTCAGATTGATCCTCCCTTGTAAGCTTTCATGACTTTCGGATCCGATTCCTCCCTTGCTGTCAAAACAAGAGAGAAACCTCGACTTCTTGGCTGGATTCTCAGCATGTCGCGCTGTTGCCTCAGGCATACAGCACCTCTTAGGCATGGGCCACTAGACGCGCCAAGACTTTCAGCGTGAGCGCGAACCCCGGACTTTTTTTTTGGAGTCGGCTGTGGCCAAGCAGCCTCGTGCAGCACCTTTGCCTGCAACAATTCCATCCTGGTGGCAGCAACTCTCCTCTTGCATCACCCCGCCATCTGGGACGTGCCATCGACGGTCGCGCGATTCGCACAATCGCCATCATGGCCGACATCAAGATTGACAGCAAGCTTTTCCAGGAGCGCATCTCGCATTTCATCAATGCATGGAAGGCCGACAAGCGATCAGGAGACGCGCTCTTTCAAGGCGTCTCCTCCATCGTGGTCTTGATGGGCAAGGTCGACGCCAACCCCGAGTTCCACAAGAACAATGCAATGCACGTACGTATTATGACCAGCGCGCGACTGTTGACGAGAGTAAATCTGACGAGTGCGCAGTTTTGGCTCCTCGGCTACGAGTTTCCCACGACCCTGATGCTCTTTACCCTCGATACCATCTATATTCTCACGACACAAAAGAAAGGTTTGCTGCCGACCCTCGTTGAAAACTCGCGACGCTAACGACGACGTAGCGAAGTACCTGGACCAAATCAAGGGTGGTAGATTCCCTGTCGAGGTTCTAGTGCGCGGGAAAGACAACGCCGAGAATGAGAAGCTCTTCGTGAAGATTACAGACGCCATCAAGGCGGCAGGGGTGAGTCATAATCTTACGAGCTGTCAATCGGGCTAACCCGGCTGCTGCCTCAGAAAAAAGTTGGGCACCTCGCCAAGGATACATCAAAAGGACCTTTTATCGATGAATGGAAGAAGGCATTCAGCGACAATTGCAAGGATGCGGAAGAGGTTGACGTCGCCCAGGCGCTGTCAGCAGGAGCCTTCTCGGTAAAGGACGAGGCGGAGCTTCGCGCGATGCGGACTTCCTCGAAAGCATGTGTCGCGCTTCTTACGCCCTACTTCCTGGACGAGATGTCCAACGTCTTGGACCAGGACAAGAAGATCAAGCACAGTGCTCTTGCCGACAAAGTATATAACAAGCTGGAGGATACCAAGTTCTGGAAGACAGTGGCTCTCCCTAATGGGCAGAACCTCCCCTCCGATTTCGACCCCGAGCAGCTGGACTGGACCCTCGGACCAGTGGTGCAGAGCGGTGGCAAGTTTGACCTGAAGTGGGTGAATGACTCCGATAACGAAGTGTTGCATCCCGGTGTCATTATCGCCGCGATGGGGCTTCGGTATAAATCGTACTGCTCCCAGATCGCCAGAACGTTCATGGTCGACCCCAACAAGTCCCAAGAGGCCAACTACAAGTTTCTACTCTCCGTTCATAGCCTTATCATGAAGGAGATCCGCGAGGGTGCCGTCGTCAAAGACGTTTACAACAAAGCCCTCAGCCTTGTCAAATCCAAGAAGCCAGAGCTTGAGAAGCATTTCCTGAAGAACATTGGCTACGGAATCGGCCTCGAGAACAAGGACCCGACTCTCCTTCTCAGCGGCAAGAACCTCAGAACTCTCAAGGACGGCATGACTCTGTGCATCACCACAGGCTTCAGTGACATCCCTAATCCGAATGCACAGGATAAGAACAGCAAGGTCTACTCCTTGGTCCTCACCGATACGGTTCGCGTCACATCACAGGATCCGGTGGTCTTTACCGCCGAGGCTCCCATGGATGTCGACGCGACCTCTTTCTTCTTCAAAGATGACGAAGAAGCCCAGCCTACTCCCAAGAAGGAGAAGCGGGATTCCCGTGTCGGCGCTGTGGCAACGAAGAACATCAAGAGTACCAGGCTTCGGTCGGAGCGAACATCGACGATCGACGAAGATGCGGAAAAGAGACGGCGTGAGCATCAAAAGGTGCTTGCAGCGAAGAAGCAGAAGGAGGGCTTGGCGAAGTATGCCGAGTCCATGGTTGATCAGAATGGTGTGGAGGTCAAAAAGTTCAAACGCTTCGAGTCGTACAAGCGTGATAACCAGTTCCCCCCCAAGGTCAGGGATATGGGAATCGTGATCGATCAGAAGAACGCGACCATTGTCCTCCCCGTCATGGGCCGGCCAGTTCCTTTCCACATCAACACAATCAAAAACGCCAGTAAGAGTGATGAAGGAGAGTGGTCCTTTCTCCGTATCAACTTCCTCTCTCCTGGTCAAGGCGTTGGCCGGAAAGACGACCAGCCATTCGAGGATGCGTCAGCTCACTTTGTCAGGAGCTTGACGTTCCGATCTACTGATGGCGACCGGTACTCTGAGATCGCCAACCAGATTGCCAATCTCAAGAGAGATGCAGTGAAGAAAGAACAGGAGAAGAAAGATATGGAGGATGTTGTGGAGCAGGATAAACTAGTGGAGATTAGAAGTAAGTTACGAATGCATTTTCAGTGAGACGCTGCTAATCTATGACAGATCGACGCCCGGCCGTACTGGACAATGTCTTCATCCGCCCAGCCATGGAGGGCAAGCGGGTGCCTGGCAAAGTCGAGATTCACAGCAACGGTATCCGGTACCAATCACCTCTCAACACTCAGCAGAGGGTTGACATTCTCTTTTCCAACGTCCGCCATCTCTTCTTCCAACCTTGTCAGCATGAGTTGATCGTTATTATCCACATCCATCTGAAGGACCCCATCATCATTGGGAATAAAAAGAAGACCAAGGACGTCCAGTTCTACCGGGAGGCAACTGATATCCAGTTCGATGAGACGGGTAACCGCAAGCGAAAGTACCGCTATGGCGATGAAGACGAGTTCGAGGCGGAGCAGGAAGAACGAAGGCGCCGCGCAGAGCTCGATAAACTGTTCAAGAGTTTTGCTGAGAAGATTGCCGAGGCCGGCCGTGGTGAGGGGATTGAAGTTGATATGCCTATTAGGGATCTTGGCTTCAACGGTGTCCCGTTCCGCAGCAATGTTTACATTCAGCCGACGACGGAATGTCTTATCCAAATCACGGAGCCTCCCTTTATGGTCGTTACTTTGGACGACATCGAGATTGCCCATCTGGAGCGCGTACAATTCGGGCTGAAGAACTTCGACTTAGTCTTCGTCTTTAAAGACTTCACGCGCACTCCAACCCATATCAACACCATTCCTGTCGAGTCCTTGGAAGACGTAAAGGAATTCCTGAACACATCCGACATTGCCTTCTCGGAGGGTCCACTCAACTTGAACTGGTCCGTCATTATGAAGACGGTGACGGCAGATACGCATCAGTTCTTCGCCGACGGTGGTTGGGGCTTTTTGCAAAATGACACGGACGCGGAGGAGGGCTCATCTGAAGAGGAGGAGGAAAGCGCCTTCGAGATCGATGAAAGCGAGCTTGATGAGGCTTCGGAGTCGAGCGAGGAAGACTCGGACTACGGCTCAAACGCGTCAGACGATGCCAGTGATGATGCCGATGCCAGCGAGGACGACGAGGGAGAGGATTGGGATGAGCTCGAGCGCAAGGCGAAGAAGCGCGATCGTGAGAGTGGGCTGGAAGAGGAGGATTCACGCTCCAAGAAGCAGCGCAAGCGGTAAATTGCGTGACTCCCAGGGACTTCCTTTAGTTTTGACTTGAGAAGTCACTGTGTACTTTTAACGGTTTGGTCGAATTGGGTTTTCTGGCTTGAGAAGGAGCAAAAAAGGTCTTGTACACGTAGCCCATTCAGGGTTTCAGATCGGAACCATCTTTGCAGCCACGGTCAATAGAGCAATGAGATATATGGTTTACCTCGATACTTGGGTTTCGACTACTAACATGGACACCAACTGAGGGGTCATAAACCATTCAGAACTTCGAGTCATTCATTTCGGCTCCCTCCATGCCGTCTAGTGCTTGGTCAAAAGGTATTCTTACAAGATAGGGAATAAGACACATAAAGATCATGAACAGCCACATTTTGACGAGGTACGCAGGAAAAAAGCAAAGTAACCTAAGGAAGCCAATGGCTCGAACGATAACCGCCACGAAACGCCAACCCAAACCCGAAGAAAATAAAACCGGGGGCCAGGATTGAGCCGGCTGAACCCAGTCCAGCCGCTACTACATATTCCTGCCAACTCCTGACCTGGATTCAACTTCACGGCGCAGCCGCATGGCCTTGTGGAGGAGCGGAGGGCTGATTCCACGACAGGTACGACGGATCACCCAGCTTGCGGGGCTTCCACAAGAAGAAGGACAGAATGAAGTAAACATCCAGAATGAGGCAGATACCACCGACAATCAGGAATATTATTCCCGGCCAGATATTGCGAGAGCCCATTGTCGACAAGGTGGTGATGACGTACGATTTTCGGCCGTTATATTTGTCAGTAGCAAAAGTCGACACGATGTCCACCTGGTAAGTGCCCTCGATCATGGGGTCGTTCTCGTTACGCGCATACAACTTGTAGAAATTAGGCGACGCAGCGAGCATCATCCAATTCTGAAAATGTTCATCCTCGGCTAGGTTGGGTGGCGGGTTATCGTTTGTGTAATTGGGATACCGCACCCGCCAGTTCGGAGGAGGAACAATCTGCCCGAGGTCATATCGCGTCTTGCCGTAGAGATCGCGCAGTCCCGGCCAGGTGATACCCGTCTTGTTGTTCATCTTGTATTCTATGCCTTCATTTCCCTCGGTCGGGGAGTCTCCTGCTCGGCGGCTCAGAAGGATTGGCGACGAGAAGGTATCGTTGAACATCGAGTTGGCTACTATGCCACACGGATAAATAATCTTTCCGCTCCCGAGAGGATCATGAGTTAACGGCTCGCAAGTCGAGCCGTTGATAGTCACGCCGTCAACGGGGTCACCCAACAACTGCTTGGCATTGAACGAGCCCACGTATCGCCGGTGGTTCTGATAGAAGTTGGTGAGATAGTAATACTGGCTCACAGGTGCTGGGAGGTCTTCCGGAAGTCTAAACTGGATGAGGCAGACAGAATGGTTGACCTGAAAAGCGCCGGCGCCATTGCCGTAGGTGAAGGTGCGGTTGACGACCTGCCACTGAGGCTTCACAGGATTCTCTCTTAGCTTTTCGGCCGAGAAGTGTGCCGTGATGAGTTCGTCGGGGATGGTCCCGAGTGAGCCGGTGGGTGCGCTTCGAACGCAGTCAGTATAATCGATACTTAGATCTCGAACCTGTGGGCGACAGTCAGCATTTGTTCGGCGGCGGATTTTCTACGCCTGCGTACTGTATGGGCGAGCCATGTCAGATAAGCGCCAAACCCGAGGTATATAGCGGCAAGAATAGAGAATATCGTGACGATGAGTTTTGGCGTCAGCACGCATTGCCATGCCTTCATGCGCTGTTGGCGAAATGCTGTATTAGGGGGTCGGTTCTTGAGGGTTTCTGTCTCCGAAGCATCATCCTGGGCGGAATTGTCGCCGCGACGACGGCGAGGTGCCATGATGGACACAGTATGCTGTTCCCAAGGTCTGCGACAATCCTCGATGGCCGCGGTTGTGATCTTCTGGCTGAAGTGGAACTAGAGGACGGATCGTTTCGGACGCGGACTCTTCGGTGATTCTGGCTCCTCGGGCACTTGGTCCGTGCTGTGGCTGGGTCAAGGCTGTACAATTCATCACACCGCGTCACATGACACCTCACGTGATTACGAGACAACACATTTCTCGACCAAGGTGTCGCCAGCCTTGCGCAGCCAAGGATTGTTGGATTGTTGCAATTGACCAGCAAATGTGGGCTGTGTCCATACTGACAAATATCTACACTATGGCAGCAGGTTCAACAGCAGACCCAAAGCGGACATTATACTCCTGAACTTGGAGATTACACCTAGTGCAAATCGTTTCAGCCTGACTCGTTCGCCATTGCCGAGCTGATGCATGTTGCTCCCGCCATGGCTACGTCGCCACCTGCGATAGAACAGCGGTTGATCTGCAGAGAAGCCGGAAGAGAAGATGGGTGAAGCTCAAGCACCTCAATGGCATGGAGGGGTAACCAACCAGAGGCGGTTCTGGCCATGTCCTTGGCAACTTTAGGCCCCAAGTTCAAGCCACTATGCAGTCCGTGCGTCCTTCTAGAATCGTTCGACAGGCGTGACCTTGTGGAGAAAAGGCAGGAGGGGTGCCCCCCCCAGGAGGGATGAGGAGGGGGATGGGGACAAGAAAGCAGCGCGACCGTCGAGCTACATGCGAGCTATCAGACTTGTTTCGTTAAAACCCCTCTCAAGGCATAAACCTTGCCCTCTACAAGACCCCGCCCGGCAAATATTATCGCCGCTACATCTTGATGAACTGTCGCGATGGCGATTCAGTATTCGGAAGACTCGCAGGTGGGGTTACCATGCCGTTAACAAGGCGTTTTGTTGCGCCCAAGGTCAAGGGTGATGGAATGCAGGTAATGCACGCCAGCAAGATACCGCATTGTAGCGCACTGGGGTGTAGAACTACCTAGGGCGGAAACCACCCCACTCGCCAAACCTAAAGCTTCACCTCCATCCATCCACATCCACCTACCCCCCTCGCTGCCTTCTAAAGCCTGCTCATCCTCCCGTTCTTCGGTTCCTCCGTCCAGTCATCTCCACGATTGCATTCGTTGGAGGGAACAGACAGACACGGTTGCGCTCTCGAGCTAATTGAGTTGATTCCCATCGGCCCTATCGAGTCGCTTTGCCTTGGTCTTTATTCAACTTTACGCCGCGTGCACTGCGAGCCCATCTTTAGACCTCTCTTCATTGCTCTGGCAAGCCCGCTGTTATTTATCACGCATTGGCGCCACCACTCTTGACTGGATATCCTGCCCTCTTCGAAGCGCTTCTTACCCGATTGACATCGCACGACTCACTTCCGAATTATCCAGTCGGTTCCTACATCAAGTCTTCCAGGCATCGAGAGGTGGCAAGGCGAGTCCCAATTTCTCGTCTGGCTTTGTCTCCTCCTCCCCTTGTCTGCTGTTTTTGCTCAACATTCGATCCCGCTGGGCCTCATCCCAACCAGTTGTGGCGGTTGTGTGCTGGACCGAGACATCTTTTCGCAGGCCTCGCTCCAGCAGGCGGTTCCGGGTTCCAGCTGCAGTTGCCCGTACTGTTGCAGACCAGCTGTTGTGCATTGCCCCTTTCTTCTTTGAGACCCTCTCAGACCTATCTTTATTTTGGACTACCACATCCTGTATGAGAATGTCTCTAACGGCTTCGCGCAGAATACGAAGATCGACAGAACGTCACCCTGTTTCGGAGAGCGAGAAACTCGAACCTGCTTAGTCCTGCCATTTCAATATTTAGTTACGCTGCTCGCCCGGGTGGTTTAATTTCCCCACAACTCTATTCAAACCAGGTCCTAGGACCATCAGCCGTCACAAAGGGCGGAGATTTCGGTTGTCTGGTAGGACCACTCTCACGAATACCATGGCGGATGCTAAACCGCCACTGAACGCAGGTTACAGACGAGTAATTCGGAACATACCCATCTAGGTCACGGTGAGACATGTCCAGTGCCGACTTTACCAGCCCATTTGGAGCGAACGCCAACCCGTTCGGCTCCGGGAGGGTCGAGACGACCAACATGCATCGAGTTGTCGAGGAGGACGAGAATGACAATGTCACGTCACCGACAACTCCAAGCTTCGGGCTCGCTCAGGGTGGCCCCAATGCTTTTCGGGGACCGTTCGGCGCCGACGCCTCCTTTGACTCAGCACTTGGTGCCATCGGGCCTGGTCCCAGAAGCCCCCCTAATCTCGAAAGTTACCCCGCACAATATAACTTTGCTCGCCGCACATCAGTCTCGGCAGAGTCTCTCAAGCCGGTCGCCGACACGTATGACAATTGGTCGCCTCCCGTTCACACGAAGTCGGCAGAGCAATTAGAGCGGTTGAGGGGAGCCATCAGTGGTAACTTTCTCTTCAGCCACCTGGATGATGAGCAGAGCGCCCAAATCCTAGGTGCCTTGGTAGAGAAGCCGATTCCTACCAAGGGGATCAAGGTCGGTAGACCTAGGCTGTATTGAGTGTCTCTCTAACTTCGATCATAGGTCATTACCCAGGGGGACGCTGGTGATTTCTTTTATGTGGTAGAGAAAGGCTCATTCGACGTGTACGTCAATAAGAGTGGCGCTCTCCTTCCAGGGCCAGATGGCATGGGTCAGAATGTGGGCAAGATTGAAGCTGGCGGATCATTTGGCGAACTTGCCTTGATGTATAATGCGCCTCGAGCGGCCACCGTTATCTCAGCTGAGCCCAACTGCACACTATGGGCTCTTGACCGCACGACCTTTCGGCGGATTTTGATGGAGTCGACATTTGCCCGCAGGCGAATGTATGAGAGTTTCCTCGAAGAGGTGCCTCTCCTCTCTACGCTTACACCATACGAACGGTCCAAGATCGCGGATGCTTTAGAAAGCTTCAAGTATCCTGCTGGTCACACGATCATCAAAGAGGGTGACCCGGGTCATTCGTTCTTCTTGTTGGAGTCTGGCGAGGCAGTTGCCATTAGGAGCGACAACGAGACCCCGGTCAAGCACTATAAGAAGGGCGACTTCTTTGGCGAGTTAGCTCTGCTCAACGATGCGCCCCGTGCTGCCAGCGTCGTCAGCGAGACGGAAGTCAAGGTTGCCACACTCGGCAAATCAGCCTTTCAGAGACTCCTTGGTCCTGTTGAGGGTATAATGAGGAGGACAAAATATGTGGGTGTTAAGTCCGGCGTCGAAGAGATGGACCCTCTGCAGGTGTCTTAGCCATGCTGTGGTATTTGATCGAAGAATGGCTGCTGCATGAGGACCTAAAGTGGCGAGACTGGTGTGTTACCGTGCAGGTGGATGGCGTTTAGGATGGATCAACCTTTACTTTCTGGAGATTGCTTGTCCCAAAGGTTAACTGCTATCAGATACCTGGGGATTGCAGCAGTAACAGGGCTACTCTAGCATTCCTATGCTCTACCAATGTCCACAGAATTTCTGCATGCGAACTCCGCTACGCTTGGGTGATCGTGACTGTGTTTATGTAGTGTGGCAATCTTATCTCAGTATGCCTATGACCTATATTAATCCCTTGCCCCATGGTTTTCAGCTTCTTGCCTCCTTGCTGCAAGGACCTCTCTTCGTAGAGCCTCCGCTGCCGCCTCCGTCTCTAGCACTCTAGATATCCCTCGCTTCCAGGTTCCTTCTAACCCTTGAATTTCTGGCCCGGCGTCGTCTTGTGCACTCTTCCGCTGGAACGTCAACAGATCAATCGCACGCTTCGTCTCGGCAAGTTCCCGCTCAATCGCCTTAAGCTCGCCCTCCAGCTGCCAGTTGCCCACCAGCCACGCATTTTTGCCGTAGCTGTCCAACAACGCTAAGTGCGCTCGCCGTGCAGACACATACGCGTGCGAGGCGTACGCCCGCGACAAAAGCGCACCGAGTTCGGATGGTGTTGGCGAGGATGGGGCTTCCGGCGCCTCGTACCGCGAGAAGTCGAGCGCTGAAAGCTTGCTTGTTGGGTCGGCGGCTATTCGCGCGTACTCTTCGGTCATGAGCGGGGTGAGTTTCGGTGTGTAGGGGAGGGGAAACAATGCGTGATATGGATCGTCGGTTACGAGGGTGCGCTCGGCGGTGATGAGGGCGTGGGCGGCGGCGAGGGCTTCAGGAGATGGTTCAGGGTCGATATCTATGATGGCTGGTGTAAGCATTTGGCGGACTGGGACCGGAAGGCGACATACAGGGGAGGGATTCGTGGACGGCGGTGATAGGTGCCATCTCGAGATCTCAGCCTGGTGCGCGTTTCAGGCAAGGGTTGGGAGGGTGTGCGTTGGAGGAGGTTTCTCGAGGTACTGCGGTGGACTGCATGGGGAATGTTTGGCTGATGGGATTTGGAGTTCACAGTTGCGACCGCGAAATTTATCCCCACTGTGGGGAAGCAGGGGCCAGGCTGGGACTCGCACATCATCGCAGAGAGCATCATGTTGGAAGGGATAAGTGATAACGTTAATACACATCGCTAAAGGAGCAAAAAATAGAGAAGGACAACAGACAGTATCATGTTGGGCATGTCAGAGGGTATGGCCGGGAAGAATGTGCTCTCCGGAACTGGAGGCTTCGGACAACCAGCAAGATCACAATAAACAACTCGAATTATCAAGAGCATGTCTCTTCGTACTGTGGCGAGCGCCCCCCTATACTGTAAAAAGGAGGGAGAGAGAGGGTGTGACGCTGGTATTTGCACCAAAGATGCCTATCGCCATCGCCATCGCAACTGTATTATACGATAGATTTTAATCATAAAACGCCTTATATAAGTAAGAGCAAGGCATCTGACCACCCTTTACAATCAATCGTTTACTATCTTCAAGGCGTTGAACCCCCAGTTCGAATGCCTTGGGCTTACCCGTATACGGCGTTTTACAATTGGAACCTAACGGGCATTACAGTTGTAATAGCCACGGTAATCGGCATCTTTAGTGTAAAAGCCAACGTCCCGCCCTTTCTCCAGTACAGGGGGGGCGCTCGCTACAGTACGAATAGACGTGCTCATTATCAATCAACTTGGATTCAAGATTTTGCAGATCACTCGTCTTCTAGAGACTCGCCTATCTAGGTAGTTGGAGGCAATACGTATTGGTCCTTGAATTCTTAAAGATTCACCTTCTTGAGAGGGCCCGTATCCTCGTTAAGTCTCCTTATTATCAGACCTCCGAGAGCTTCCAAGAAGTCAACTCTGAAAGGCGGCGCAACGCGAAGCCGCTCGCCAATGCTGCAGCTGACCCCTGTTGCATCTCTAGGTCACAGCGCATGCAACAGGCTCTTTATCGAATCGGGCTCGTTACGGCCGAGGTGGGATGACGACACATGCCGAGACGAAGCGCTGGGTTGTCACCAACTTAAATCCAGCTTGCCTCCCAACGACTTCATAGTTATTATCTAAGATTACCTTCTTATCGCTTTAAATGCAGGCTCGTTGAATTATTCTCTGTACATCCTTGAAGGATGCATATTTTCAAGAGCGACAGACAGCCCCTCCTCGTCACCCGAGACCGCGACCTCAACGATACCAAAAACGTGTCGCGCCCTCTGGTCCATCGAGTGACCCTTGCTCAAAAGATATCATGCGCTCTCGCAGTCGCTCTCACGCTTGTCGTGCTAGCGTGCAATATCCTGAAGCTGGATCATGGCCGTTGGATTGGCTTTCTTCTCGACAGTCATGAGCAGACCGACACGACACAAATGATGGGAGATAAATATCTTCTTGGTGTCGGGAAAGCTGACATCACTGGGCCTGTCGCGGAGATAAACCTGATGGGCTATGCCGACCCAAAGCAGCTGGGTACCGGCTTGCGTCAGAGACTCTATTCGAGGGCCTTTATCGTTGGAAACGTTGACCACCCCAGCGACCGGTTCGTTTACTTGGTGCTGGACATTCAGTCTGGGGACACGGCCATTCGATACGGCATTATCAATGCTCTAGAGAAACTCGGACCGTCGTATACAGTCTACGGCCACCACAACGTTGCTGTAACCGGCACACACTCGCATTCGGGCCCAGGAGGCTGGTTGAATTACCTACTCCCTCAGATCACAAGCAAGGGGTTTGACCGTCAGGGATACCAAGCCATCATAGATGGTGCGGTGCTATCCATCCGCCGCGCCCACGAGAACGTGCAGCCTGGATACCTCGACGTCGGGACCACCAAGGTGCATGGCGCCAACATCAATCGCAGCTTGTTCGCCTACCTTGCAAACCCGGAGGAAGAGAGGGCACGGTACAATATCAGCGTCGAGAATGACGGCTCGGTCGAGAAAGATCTGACACTTGTCAGGTTCCAGCGGGCTTCGGACGGGAAGAACATTGGCGTTCTAACATGGTTCCCAACGCATGGGACTTCGATGTTGGGCAACAATACTCTTGTCTCTGGTGACAACAAGGGAGTTGCGGCCTATCTGTTTGAGAAGAGTATGCGTCGCGAAGCCACAGCTGCGGATGATTTCGTTGCGGGATTTTCCCAGGCCAACGTGGGCGACACGAGCCCCAATGTCCTCGGTGCATGGTGCGAGGATGGCTCTGACCAGAGGTGTAGTTTCGAAAACAGTACTTGCAGCGATGGCAAATCACAATCCTGTCACGGCCGGGGGCCGTTCTTCAGGGTCAGGGATAATGGGGCTAGCTCGTGTTTCGAGATTGGGAAACGCCAATTTGAGCCCGCCAGAGCTCTCTACGACAATCTCACACGAAATCTCGTTCCTATCCGTGGTTCATTGGTCAAGTCTTTCCACACATTCCACAACATGTCGGGCTTTACGTTCCGACTTCCCAATGGGTCGGAAGGTCGGACTTGTCCTGCAGCGCTCGGATACTCTTTTGCAGCGGGAACCTCGGATGGTCCAGGAGCGTTTGATTTCACTCAGCACAGTGGCAACGAGAATACGACATCTCCGGTGTGGAAAGTGGTCTCCCGCTTCCTCAAGAACGCGAGTGAAGAGCAGCGTGCCTGCCACAGCCCCAAGCCCATCCTCTTGGATGTAGGGGAGATGCGCAAACCGTACCCGTGGACACCAAACGTGGTTGATATCCAAGTGTTCCGTGTGGGTCAGCTGCTTATTATCGTCAGCCCAGGCGAAGCCTCCACCATGGCCGGTCGACGTTGGAAAGAAGCCGTTCGTGGAGCTTCGGTTGCTATGTTCCAGCATGAAGCTAGATATGCTTCACCTCCTGTCGTGGTGATTGGTGGACCGGCCAACAGCTATACCCACTACATTACCACCGAAGAGGAGTACTCGATACAGCGCTATGAAGGGGCTTCGACACTGTACGGTCCGCACACGCTGGCTGCTTACATCAACGTCACCTTGTCTTTCCTGCCGTATCTTGGCGCTAGTGTCGCACCCCCTCGACATAAGGGACCTTTCCCGCCAGACAACTCAAACCGGTCATTGTCTTTCGTCACAGGGGTTGTCAGGGACGGTCCGCCATTATTCAAGAGCTTTGGTGATGTTTTAAAAGACGCAAAAAGGATCTACCAGCGAGGCGAGCACGTTGCAGTAGCCTTTGTCGGGGCGAACCCGCGGAACGACCTGCGACTAGAGGGGACATATGCCTCAGTTGAGAAATTGAACGTACCTTACGGTAGCGAAGCAGAAAACGAAATCTGGGAGCCAGTGCGAGATGATGGAGATTGGACGCTCGTGTACAACTGGCGGCGAACAAGCGAACTGCTCGGATCGAGTGAGGTTGAGCTGGTTTGGGAGACGGAGGATTGGGCGGAACCGGGTGTCTACCGGCTCAAGTACTTTGGAAATTCCAAGAGCCTCGGAGGCACAATCACTCCTTTCGAAGGAGTGTCTTCTGCATTTACGCTGCTTTGATGCACAGATGGACCAGGGCGTTGAACGTGCGTTCATCATCGGTCACGTATGAGATACCCAGGGAATTTGCATAAAATAGGATGGTTGATAAAGATATTTGATAGAAAACCCTTGTCCTGTTCAAACCGTAGCTTTTGTAATCCAGCGCCAGATACGAAGTACCTATCTGTCAAAGAACACGGGGTTCAAAATCTCCAAGTGACCAGTATCGAGTTATCGGGGCACCTGTGATGAGTCAACCCCGCAACTGCCTACCTCTGAAGCGAGCCATTCCTCAAGCCCCTCCACCCCACTTGTTGACGCAGGGCAGCTTAAGGCGTCTTGTGCGCACCTAATCTTCATCTTCTTAGACGTTCTGAAATTTAGCTCTGCTCTCCACAAAGGCACTTTGGTGGGCTTCACCAAGCGCACGAAAGTTCGACGATAGGCGTCTGGCGCCACTTTCTCCACTCCGCCACCTCTCTGTTGCCTACAACCTCTAGCCACCAAGCCCACGACTTCGAAGCTTTTGACACACGCGTTCGCAAAACAGCCATCCGCGATTCGCAAATCTAGTACTTCGAGCCCTCGCGATGTTGAAAATATGGTCCATGGTAGGTACTTGTCACCGACGCTATGTATCATCTGACACCTGCGACAGAAGAAGGAACAGCAGAAGGCTGAAAATGCCGAAGGAGCTGCTGGCGGAAAAAAGAAGAAAGTGACTGCGGCACAATTACGCGTGCAAAAGGGTGAGTCCCCGTCACTGATGGAGCACATTCGTAAGCATGTCCTTATTCTGGCACCGCTGACCGATGCCTCAAGATCTTTCCGAGCTTTCTCTGGGCACGACGATGAAAACCGAGTTCCCCGACCAGGACAATATCCTCAGCTTCATCCTCTATATCGAGCCCGACGAGGGAATGTACCGCGGCAGCCGCTTTAGCTTCACATTCAATATCACACCGAGCTTCCCGCATGAGCCTCCCAAGGTGCAGTGCCGCGAAAAGATCTACCACCCGAACATCGACCTTGAGGGGAAAGTTTGCTTGAATATCCTGCGCGAAGATTGGAAGCCGGTCCTGAACCTCAACGCAGTCATAGTAGGCCTGCAGTTCTTGTTCCTGGAGCCGAATGCAAGCGATCCGCTGAACAAAGAAGCTGCCGAGGACCTGCGGACCAACAGAGAGGCATTCAAACGCAATGTCCGTGTGGCCATGGGCGGAGGTTCTGTCAAGGGAGTCTTGTTCGACAAGACCCTAAAATAGTCGAACATGGTTTCAAGAGATATGAGATACGAGACTTAGTAGGGTTACGGATATATGGAGAGGAGGGTGGGCATAGATGCAAGCATCTCGCGGAGTTCGCGCTCGCGATCAAAGGGATCTGGGTTCTTGGGGCGATAAGGGTTATTTGTGTTTTTGGCATGGGCGTTGGCGCGCTTGCTTTCAAAAAAACAGGCACTATGATTACCGCCTTCTTAATCTGGTGATACTCCATGCCAACCGACTCCAGAGTGATCGTACTACGCATGAATCACAAGCAGTCGTCGAGAGAAATGTTGGTGGAGATGCAGCTTGCCGTCAAAACGGACCTCCGTCCCGGAAATAACTTGTTCGGCCCCGCACTTCGCCATCCAACCCCTGCCGTCGCCTTAGTTCCTTCCCTTGTGGGGAAATTCTTCTGGCCAACCAGATTGCTCCTCAACAAGTTCCCCACCAGTGCCCCACACACCTGAGAGGAAGTGACCGAAGTCGGTGTGAGCTCAGTAGCTGCAGGAAAAAATCAACTCACTGCAAGTCACAGACGGTGAACATAAAACCGAGAGCTCCCCGTTCCGCCTCAGCACCTTTTTCCTGAATCATCCCCACTCCAATCCCATCGAAATGGCCTCCAGAACCATGTCCAAGGCTCTCCGCAGCCCATTGGCCCGCCAATTGGTGTCGCCTGCCGTGCAACGCCGTACCTTTGTGTCGGCCATGGGTGCTCTGCGTGCCACCGCGATCTCTGCTCCCCGTGTTGCCCACCCTCCCCAACAGCAGGTCCGCGGCGTCAAGACTATCGACTTCGCTGGCTCGAAGGAGGAGGTCCACGGTGAGTTTATTATCGAAAGAGCCCGATTGCCTTTTTGCTAATCATCGGACACAGAGCGCTCCGACTGGCCCAAAGAGAAACTCCTGGTGAGTCACTCCGCTTCTCTTGATTCAATGACAACGATTGACTCTCTCGCTTGCAGGAGTACTTCAAGAACGACACGCTTGCACTCATCGGCTACGGCTCCCAAGGCCACGGGCAAGGCCTCAACCTCCGTGACAACGGCCTCAACGTCATCATCGGCGTGCGCAAGGATGGCAAGTCGTGGAAGGACGCCATTCAGGATGGCTGGGTCCCCGGCAAGAACCTTTTCGAGGTCGATGAGGCCATCTCCAAGGGCACCATCATCATGAACCTGCTCAGCGACGCCGCCCAGAGCGAGACGTGGCCCCACATCAAGCCCCAGCTCACCAAGGGCAAGGTACGTTGGTCGGAATGAGACTGTGGGGCTTGGCTGACCAGGCGTAGACGCTGTATTTCTCGCACGGCTTTTCGCCCGTCTTCAAGGATCTCACCAAGGTTGAGGTCCCCAAGGACATTGACGTGATCCTTGTCGCCCCCAAGGGCTCTGGCCGTACCGTCCGCTCCCTCTTCCGTGAGGGCCGCGGCATTAACTCGTCCTTCGCCGTCTACCAGGATGTCACCGGCAAGGCCGAGGAGAAGGCTGTTGCTCTCGGTGTTGCTGTCGGCAGCGGTTACCTCTACAAGACCACGTTCGAGAAGGAGGTCTACTCTGACCTCTACGGTGAGCGTGGCTGCCTGATGGGTGGCATCCACGGCATGTTTCTCGCTCAGTATGAGGTTCTCCGCGAGCGCGGTCACAGCCCCAGCGAGGCTTTCAACGAGACTGTTGAGGAGGCTACCCAGTCCCTCTACCCTCTCATCGGTGCCCATGGCATGGACTGGATGTTCGACGCCTGCTCTACCACTGCCCGCCGCGGTGCCATTGACTGGACCCCCAAGTTCAAGGATGCCCTGAAGCCCGTCTTCAACAACCTGTACGATTCGGTCAAGGACGGCAGTGAGACCAAGCGCTCGCTCGAGTACAACTCGCAGCCTGACTACCGCGAGAAGTACGAGAAGGAGCTCGAGGAGATCCGCAACCTGGAGATCTGGCGCGCCGGCAAGGCTGTTCGGTAGGTTTTTTCCGTCCTTATCGTCGTGGCGGCCATTCTAACCGTTACGTAGCGCTCTTCGCCCTGAGAACCAAAAGTAAGTTGTGTGGGATGGCTTGGGATGGCGAACTGGCTTGCACGGCTGTTTGATGCTCTTTGACATGGGGAGGCCAAAGATACCTCGGGAAAAGGGATCAAAAGCATTCGTTACTTTCTTAATCTGGGTCAGCTGTACGACTGTGTATATATTGTGAAGCTGATAATGGAGTTTGTCTTTTCTCAGTCGGCAAAGAGTTTTCCCAGTGTTTCCAAATTGACATTACCGCCGGTGAAGACGATGGCGAGATCCCAGCCATCCTCACCGGCTTCTTGCTCGACCATGTTGCGGAAGTCTTCATTATACAATGCGACAGCCAGAGGGACTACAGCGCTTGGCTCGACGACAAGCTTCATGCGCTCGTATACTAGACGCAGGGCAGCTTTTATCTGGTCCTCGGTGACAGCGTAGAAGCCTGCAACGAGGCGCCTTTCGTAAATGACAGACCACGGAATGTCGCCGACTGGCGTCCTCAGCCCATCGGCAATCGTCAATGTCTTGACGCTAGATATCCTCTCACCCGTCTCCGAGTAGTAGGCCCGCCGTGCATCATCAGCACCCTCAAACTCTGGCTCCGACCCAAACACGCGGATCCCCATCCCTTCACACGATAATGCTACTCCAGACAGTAATCCCCCCCCTCCACACGGTGTCATGATAGCATCCAGCCTCCGCCCTGGCCTCAGCTCCTCATACTGCGCCTGCACCTCCAATCCCACCGTCCCTTGTCCCAGAATGATATCCGCGTGATCATACGGCGGAACTAGCACCGCCCCCGTTGAAGCTATCACCTCCGCAGTCACCGCCTCCCGCTCCGATGACGTAGACCCGCTGAATACCACGTTCGCTCCGTACCCGCGTGTCGCGGCAATTTTGGGAGGTGCGCTGATCGAGGGCATCACGATGTGCGCGGGGATGCCAAAGGTTTTTGCGGCTAGGGCAAGAGCTTGCGCATGGTTTCCGGAGCTGTGCGTCACTACGCCGGTGGTGGCCAGGGCGGGCCAGATTTGAGGGTCAAGAGAGAGGCGGGAGAGGGCGTGGAAAGCGCCGCGGGCTTTGAACGCGCCGATGCGTTGGAGGGATTCGCATTTGAAGTAGAGGCGGAGGGTGGGGTTGGCGGGACGGTTCTCGGGAGGGAGTGTGGTTTGGGGGCTGGAGGCAAGGGTGCTGAGCGTGGTGTTGGTGAGGAGAGGGGTGAGATGAATGTGTGGACGGATGAGGTCGTGAGCGGCGACGACGGAGTGGCGGGTCAGAGGAGGGGAGGTTGATGCCATGTTGGTTGGTTGGATTTCAGATTTTGGGCTTGGTTTTGGGCTTTTTTCTTTTTTGGCCACAGGAGATAGGTTCAAGCATATATCTACACTCCGCTACACTACCATCGAGTCCAAGACTGTTGCCTCGCTGTGTTAGTGCGTGGTGGTCAAACATCATCGCCGATAACGGAGTCACGTTGCACTCGGCATTGGGTCAACCGTCAGCAACGAAGCGGAAGCACATGGAAGGCTGGTATAAGGTGCGAATATGGCAGAGATTCTTATCATAATATTCTTGTGGGGACGTCCTGTCGATCCGATGGTAGACAGCTATGCATTGAATTGGCTCAGCACTGCCTCAATTGTGACTTGAAAAAAGGCGGCGAGAATTTGTTGGCTGCTCATTGACCGTGCAGTTAAGAGCGTCATGACCATGCAGGACGGTAATATGGGCAGGCGGTGTAAACGGAGGAGACAAACGGTTAAGCCCCGCTCCACTCGGTCCCATTATTTCAACGGCCGGAATTGGGCCGGCCGTTTCGTCAGAGCGCAGGCCGGCTATGACCGGAGATTTGCGGAGCTTTGCAGGGCATTGCGTAGAGTTGCGGAGAGCCGACGATTCCATGACTTATCATTACCCAACAGGTACGGTACTTGGCACCATAGGCGTGGATGGTGAGTGATGCTGGCGTTTCTGGACCCGGGTTGCCTACCTGCATAGATACTACTTTTACGTTAGGAACGAGAAAAATAAGTGACACCCGTATACAGTGCAGAGCTTTGTCAGGCGAGATGACCAGTTCAATCTAACAAGAGTTTTTTCCCCTTGGAATCGCCCTGCCTAAGTTTCTTCAGTCAAGTGTCGTGTCATGAACACAGCTGTGGTATACAATATGACCTACGTATGTCTCACTGAAGCCTATCCGTCAAAACACCATGGGAAGATACATGCCTATTGTGCAGCTTCTGACTGTCAAGGTCATCTGCTCTCACCTCACAAAGAGTGACAAAGAGAAATCCAACGGCCGAGTCGGATGAAGCCACATGGTTCGGCTGACAACGCTGGCCCTGCGCCGCTAGGAAGGGAGAGGGGTGGTGAGGCCGGAATAGATTCCGGCCACGGTGTATATAGGTCCGGGTGAGGTTTGACCAAGCGCCCTGGAAAAAAAAGAAAGGGTCCTCAGACCACACACATCTCAAGGAGAAAGGAAAGGAACATAATGGGCTCACTAGCACACAGCGCTGAATTTCCAGTCCTCGAGGACCCCCTCCCCGAGGACACATCCCTCCCAGCCTTCATGGTGTCAACAACACGAGGCTTTCTCCCTCGGATGGACCCCGTCGTCAATCTTCCGTCCGAGTTCGACCCGCTCGAGTTCTTGCTGCAGCGCATGCCCGTCAAGATGCTTGATGGATTTCCAGGTTTGCTGGCACGGGGAGAGCTGGGCGATGCCGTCAAGACCGAACTTCCGGACCTGACCGAGTGCGTCGACAAGTATGCCGACAACCTGCCGCTGATGAACGCCCTATACCGGGACTACTCGTTCCTGGCGTCGGCGTACCTACTGGAGCCGTGCCACTTACGGTTTGTGAAGGGTGAGCCGTACGGGTTGGGAAGGGATGTGTTGCCGGCGAATATTGCGAGACCGATTGCACGCTGCGCGAAGCTGTACGTTTGTATCTCCTCCCCCTTTTTACCCCATCATCTTCTTCCCCTGCCTGCCACTTAGCATCGCCTGTCCCTCCCAGAGACAGTCTTCACTCTGTTCAGATTCTTCTACCCTTATTCTCTTCCACATTTGTACCTCTTACCCAATCACCCTGCCTATAGACATGTCTTCATTTATACATCTCCTCTTTACATATATACTCACTTCCCACCAAGGTGTGGCTTCAAACCCTTCATGGAATACGCCGGTTCCTACGCCCTGTTCAACTACCGCCTCGTCACCCCCACCGCCGGCCTCGCTCCATCCAACGTCCGTCTCATCCGCGCCTTCGAACACGGCCTAGACCCCTCCTCCTCCGAAGCCGGCTTCGTTCTCGTCCACATCGACATGGCGCGGCACTCCCCCATCCTCATCACCTCAACCCTCACCGCCCTCTCCGCCGCCACCTCCCACCCCCGCAACCGTAACTCCGTTAACATATCCCTAAACTCCCTCGCATCCACCCTCCGCACCATTAACACCACCATGGAAACTATGTGGGCCCGCTCCCGTCCGCAACAGTACACGTCCTTCCGCACCTTCATCTTCGGCATCACGGCCCAGTCCATGTTCCCTCACGGAGTCCTGTACGAAGGGGTCTCCCCTCCTGGCTCTCCACCCCTAACTTTCCGTGGCGAATCCGGCGCCAATGACAGCATGATTCCTCTCGTGGATAATCTCATTGGTATCCCCATGCCGGACACGCCCCTGACCAAAATCCTACAGGACTTTCGTCAGTACCGGCCGAGTAACCATCGGGATTTTCTGGCGTGGGTGAAGGACCGGGCGGAGGGGGTAGGGTTGAAGGGGTGGGCTTTGGATGGGGATGACACTGAAGGGAGGGATGAGACCAGGAGGGCCTGGCTGCGTGTACTGAATCAGGTGAGGGATTTCCGCTGGCGGCATTGGTGTTTTGCCAGGGAGTATATCATTAAGAGAACGAGTCATCCGACGGCGACGGGGGGGAGTCCCATTGTGACGTGGTTGCCAAATCAGCTGCAGGCGGTGTTGGCCGAGATGGTGGCGCTGTATCATCGCTTTGTCGAGGAAGGGGATGAGCTCGGTGAGGAGGTATGTGACATGATGGATCTGGTAAAGCGGCAGCAGGAGACACTGCGCAAGGAGGTGAGCAAGTTCTGTGAGGAAAGGGGGGTTTCGGACCCTGTGGTGTGAAAGCTCACTTCCCACTACATTGATTAGTTCTCTCTAGTTCAAACGCCAGAAATGCAACCATCTCTTCAAACGCCGTGCAAAACAGCTAGAAAAGAAGTAAACCTCCTGCTATGCCGCCCAAGATCGCTACCCAGCTTGCCATGGCCCGGTCTACTTGTCTTGTTCCCTGGCCGGGGCGTGCTTTTGCAACGGTGGCCGTCGCCCCGTCTGCCACAGCAGAGCAGCTCACGGTCCCGCAATTGTATCCCGAAGGGCAACAGCCCGGTTCTGGGCCTGCATCGCTCCCGCACATGTACCACCCGTTTGCACACTCTCCCGTTGTCGCTGCCGGCACACCGCTGGCAGGGACGACAATTGTGACCCCATTTGCCGTGACAATTGTCGTCATGTCCATAGGCGGACAGCTCGTCGTCTCGCAGTTTCGACCTGTCTGACAGCAACCCCCACCCGCTGACGCCAGGCAGGCATAGAAACCCGTCGGGCAAAATGTGGCAAAGCCATCTGTCGAGGATGATGTTGGGCGGAACGGCGCGCCAATCCCACTGTCAGTAATCGTGGGCTGTGACGGTGTAACCGACGCAGTCTGCGTTTGCGTGAGGGTGCTTGTCCTCGGCGGTGACTGGGACGGGGTAATCGTTACCACCACGGTGATCACTACCGTCGATGGTGTTGGCGCCTGAATCACCGACGTTGATGTACTCGTTACCGTTGTGATTCCGGTAGGAGCCTGCGCAACCGACTGCGAGCGCACGCCTATTTCCTCGTCAGCGTCCGTGCCATCCCATCAACTACCGTCATTCCACGAACGAGAGAGAGACAGAAACTTACAGCCCACCCCCTGACACACAAACCCCGGAATACAACAGCCCCCTCCCACATCCGATCCACACCCCGTACTCCCGTCTGTACACTGCTTGACCGCACCCGCACATGTCGCTCCCGCAGGACAGCAGCCGACAGGCCCCAGCCCTGTATCCTGAACCTGCACACACGTCTCGCCGTTCCGACAGCATGAGTTTTGAAACCCAATCGCGCCACACCCACTCGTCCCAGCCGGGCAAGCCCATTGTCTTTTGATCAGGCCTCTCCTCCCACCACGACCAGGTAGTGTCTCATCAGGACCCCCTGAACCCAACACCGCAAACGGCGGGTACAATGGCCAGGATGAATTTCCCATCCCCGCTAGTGACTCTGGTGCTTCCTCCCTCCGGACAAGGTCAAGACCTCCATAATCAGCCTGGTTCTGTTGGTTGTGAGGATGCCATTGCCGATGCGCCGGGTTGAAAGCGCACCATTCGGCGTGGAACTTGGCACCCTGGTCGGGGGGCATTTTGCGTATTTCGGTGGGGAGGAGATCATGTTGTGGCGGAGGAGATGGGGAGGGGGAATTGCATTGCGCCGAGTCGATTTGCGAGGCGATGAGCGCCCAGAGAGGGAGGGGGAGGCGCATATCTCAAGAGCGAAGGTTACTCGCGGGGCATCTTCAAATATGGGAGTAGGCGGACCTCGTTGGGGTGGTATGTAATCACCTATCCGAATGGTTGAGTGCGAATGGCTGTCGCAACGGTGCGAAGGTTTGTCTGTTTGGCGCCCAAAGTTTGTTGATTTAGGGACCGACCTTGGCGCCAAAAACATGAACCCCTTCAAGGTCCAGGGTCTGCAGTAGGTTCTGGAGAGGGTGCGCGTGGTCACGTGGCTAGGCGAAGTTGGGGCTTTTGGGGTGGCTCTTGAACTGAGACAACGCGTACCCGGGCGGGCTCCCACCCTTCATGACCTCTTCATCTATAACTTCATACACGTGAATGCTTGACTTATGCACTTGTGAAGAGCTTTGCCGCCTTGACTCTTGTTGGCAGGTCGCAGTATCAAAGGCACTCTCCTGCCCAAGAGAATAAAACTGACTTCCACTGCAATCATATCTGATCGCGTTAGTATAAGGAAGCGTTGAGGGGAAGGAAGCCGGCACCGGTTCTTTGGGGTAACGTTATGCTGTTTCTGGGCTCCATCAACCCTTGCAGGGTCCTTCGTCGCTCGACGCCTCCAGCTCGTCCAAAACTGGGATGGCCCATCACCCAATCCGCTGCCATCAGCCGTACTTGGCGTCGTTATCCTGGGCAATGCATAGAATACCTGTAGTTACGTCAACCCAGAGATGTCGCGTTGCTCTTTTGTAGCGAATGTTTCCAATGCTTTACGAGGTTGACGGTCACATTCTCGACGTGTCCATCGACGGCTACCGGTTCGCAAACGTTGGCACCTCCGCATGTGTACAACAAGGCCTCTCGCATGGGGGCTCATAGCATAGGTAGGCCGAGTGAAGCGCGCAGCGGAAGGGCTCCTTAGAAAACCCAGGAAGAAGACGAGGGATACGGAGCTGTTGGCCTCGAAGCTCGAGCTGTTGGTAAGGCTAACAGGCTTCTTTGAGCTGTTAGCGTAGGGACCACACACCTCTAGGGGAGTAGCCCAGGTGAGTTTACAGGTGTCTAGCCTGTGAAGTGACATCTGTGGTCTTTGGCCGACTTAGTGGGTGAACAGGGAAGATTAGAGGGAGCAAATGGTCAGGCTGCCGCTTCCACTGTCAGCCCTCAATGGCTACACATTACATAAGATCCTCTGTGTCAGAAGTCAGTTAGTGATGGAGTAGGCGGTTTTATGAACTTTATCCCCCAACATCACCTCGCCAGGCAAAGCAGCAGGTTCCCGAGAAAGAAAGAAAAAACGAGAGAGAACTCAATTCTATTCTACTCTACACGGCGATTTTTTTGTCATCTATGCTATGCGAGAGGGAAAGAAAACAGGAAACAACCATAAATACCTACCTAACCACGCAAAACACAATCCGCCAAAATTGCATTGCAAACCCGCTTTTGCATTTTCTCCCCTTCCCCCGGAGCAGGACACCCCTTGTCAAAATGACTTCCGATCGCTGTGATGATATTGATGGTGGCGGGGTTCTGACTGTGAGTAAAAATATAATCCCAAGGGGGCGGAACTCGTTCTGAGCTGATTTGTGCAATTGAGCGTCCGACCCGTTGAGAGAGCATCAATCTGACAGCAAAATCCGAAATGTAACCAAGCAAACTCCCAACCATGCCGTGATTTTATTGTTTGCAACAAAAGGGTTCCGGCTGAAACCTCCTGATAGAGGAAATCGCTCTGATGTGCGTGAGTACAAGTATGCGCTCAGTTTGCTCGTTCATGTCATATCGTGCGTGTTATGTCTTCATAGGAAAACGGGAATCACTTGTCGTTTTCATTCTCTTCCTTCAGCGCCCCAAGGAAACGAGGTGAACTGATGCGAGTGCTGTTGTAGGGGTTACCCGTGCTTTGCATGGTGTGGTGAGATGGAGGCGGACCGATGGGCCCAAATGGCGATGAGAGATGTGCTACTCATGACGGTCAGAGCCTGCCTGAGAATGCCGAAAGGAGAAAGGAAAGAGAATAAAAAAGGAAAAAAAGGCAAACTTACCAGTTGCGCTCAAGGCACGACTGCCCTCTCGCCAACTACTACTGGTAAGACCGCTGCTGCTGTTGATGCCCCTTCCCCAACTGGTGCCACCGCCCCAAACGCCTCCAGCGGACGTGCCCTGACCGACTGCACGGGACCGTGGCATACCCATGCCCAAACTTGGGGCCACACTCGGTGACGACGGCAACAAAGACGGCGACAGCGATAACGACAGCGACGAGGACGAGGACGAGGATGAGGACGACGACGACGACGACAGCGGCGGCTTGGATGACAGCGAGGAACAGACAGAGCCGACTGCTGGAGGTCCCTGGCTGGGGCCGAGGCTCTGTCGTTGCCCAGCGCCAACACTCACCCCGAAACCACCACGGCCAACTGCATCACCACCACCAACACCAACCCCATTTTCAATTCCCGTCCCCGTTCCTAGCTCCAACCCTGCCAAGCCCGAAAGAACCTGGGCCTTTTCCTTCTCTCTCTCCCGCTCCCTGCCCGCCAGCCTCGCCAACTCCGCCTGCTGTCTCTTCCACCAAGTCGGCAATCCGTGAAACAACCCCAGCATATGCTGCGTCGCCTTGTCATGCGGCATTTCGTGCTTGTACTTGCAGCCCTGCTGGGCGAAGGCGCAGGTTCCTTCGTGGACCCATTTGTCGCAGTAGACCTTTGCTCTCCGCGGCCGGCTTGCTGTGGTTATGGCTGTTGGGCCCCCTGGGGTGGTTGGTGCGGTTGGTGAGGATAGACCCTCGCATGTGGAAGGGGGGCTGTCGTTGGCATTGGGAGTTGGGGTTGGAGCGGAGGCGATGATGGTGTCGATTCGGGACTGGATTTTGTTTTCTCGTCAGTTACTAAAGGCGGCTGAATATACAAAGCCAGGTTTCCTATCTGTCCGGGGCGAGAAAAGGTCGGACAGAGCATATTTTGCGGGGAGTGTTGGGGAACTGGGCGAGAGAACCACTCGAGAGTGTTCAGAAACCGAAATTTCGGGAACGTACCTGAAGGTCTTCCTTACTCCCTAGGGCCCGAGCTGGCTTCGGTGCAGAATGGGCTAAGAGGGAGACGGGCTCGTTGTAAAGCCAGATACCATCTGCGTTGGGAATGTTTGGGGGCATCAGCACATAACTGCCGGCCTTTTCGATCTGCTGGGGAGGGATATCTCGGAGGGGAGGAAGCATGTCGGCCGGAATGAGTCTTGTATAGCGGCCATTAGGGCGCCACAACAGGTATTTGTCAAAAGGGGGAAGTGTGTAACCGCAGCTGTCGAGACTGCCTGAGGTGCTGGGGGTGCTCTGGGCCCATGTGTATGTAGTTGAAGTGGGCGTAAAAGTCGGCGTGACGTTTGGGGTAGCCTTTGGTGTAGATGCTGGCGTGAAAGCAGGCGCTTGGGAGTCGGCCAAGTCGGGGCCTTGCTGACTTGACATGAACCGTTTGTCCGTGTCACTACAAGTGGGAAGCTGGATCAGACTTGGCGGCCCAGCTGTTTCGCCGTCCATCTCCAGGCCTGGATTAAGCATTCGTCAGCATCAGCGTTTATAAGTACGTTCCACGGGACCAGCTTACCCGGGGAATCGGACCGTGAGAGGCAGAGGGAAGAGGGGAGGAAGAATTGGCAAGTGTGGAAATTTCTTGTGCTGGTGGAGGAGGGTGCCACTGCCGAGTTCAAAGTGCGACTATCGCCAACCTTGACGCCGCCGGAAGATGCGGGCCCCGCAAGGGCATAGTTGCCCCTAGGCTGAGCACCGTACATGGCCAGCAGCTATAGAGAGGAGAAAACTATACTTGTTGCAAAAAGTACGGCGCCAGGGCAAACGAAGAAATTCCGGTTTGCCGACTGCGGGTTGGTTGAAGGGAGACCGCGTTGAACCCGGAAGGTGAACTCGCTGGCTTCCCGCAACTGGGCCCGCCCGTGGCCCTCGTTTAAATAGATTCTTTGCCAGTCCTTCTCCCGGAAATGCTTGTCTGTTAGCTGTCGTCTCTTCTCATATCAAGCCATTTGCCTCTGTATCTCGCTGCAGCTTGTTTCTGACCATCAAAGCAAACGGGCACATCCCACATTCCATCCCAGCCCACATAACCAGATCCCCTGCAGGCCTGATCAACATATGCCCAATGCATGGGTACATGGGCCACGGGTACGTGCAGGAGACATACTTCTGTTTGTGTTTCCCACGTGACAAACAAACGGCCTTTCTCTTCCCCTCGGATGACTGATGAGGAGTTGACTCTTAAGAAACAAGAAGTGAAGCAAAAGGAGACACCCTTTCTATGGTAGCCACGGCAGCCGTTTATCGGCTCTTTGGTCGTGAGCCGCCTTTTTCCTGTGCATTGCCTTTTTGACTGGCGTTATCATGGCGGAAAACCGCCATGTTTCGTGCTGGCGAGGCGGAGTGCAATCTGGAAAGGTGCATAGCACGAACCTAAGGAAAAAAAGCTGGCAAAATCTTGCTCGTCTCAGCCAGAATTGTGAATCGGCAATACCTATCAAGAGGTGGAATCCCGCCTCTTTACATCTCGCCTTACAGATGTTACTGCAAGCGAAAGCGAGCATCCGTCTCTATAAGCTGCCGTCCCAAGCCCAAGAACCCTACATTCTGGCCTGCCCCTATTGGTCCAGCCCGGCCTAGGAGCGGGGCTATCTTTCCTCCGGGTGCGGGTCTGGCCAGTAATACCCTTCCGGAATTGCTGGTTCTACCCGGTTTCCTTCGGCGCCACTCATCGCGCCCACTTCGTTCCCTTTCCACTCCATCCAATCTTACAGCCCGTGCCCATAGACGCGGGGGTTATCAACCACATTTACTAGGATAACCTACCATCCCAAGACCCCTCGGTGGACTGGAATAGCAACAGACTGCTCGGACGACATGATAAGTGTTGCTGTCCACACTCCTAATCTTGATTGCTGATATGTGTGTGCCTGCAGGTCATGCATAGATGCAAATCCCCGGATGCGATCTTCCTGTGCGTCTTGATCGCCATGCGAGGCGCTCATCTGAACTTCACTGAGTCTGGAGATTGGCCCATGAAGTGTACATCACGCGCTAGACTTGACGACGCGCTGTGCCATGCCATACCGCACTGCGATCGTAATAGGCTGTGATTGTTCTTGACTCATTGCGACGAGGGGGAGATTATGGCGCCGCCTAATTCTGCTTGGGTTATTCTTATGAGGAATGGGTGACGGCATCACCACCGGGAAGTGCGTGCTTCTCGCCAGTGGTAGTATATAGCGTCACCTTGATCTCCCCCTAACGGCAAGGCGGTTCGGTCCGCGGTTTTCCGTTATGATAACCGTGACCTGGGACTCATCTGGCAGCTACCTGTCAACCGGCGATTCAGGCGGGTCCAAACACTTCTTGGTCCAAGTACCAAGTCGGGTCCGTGTGGCTTACTACCTAGTCAGGAAGGCGGCACGGCTGGGCATTGGGAGCAACGGGGTTTTACCGGGGGGGTGATCTTCAACCGCCTTGTGATGTGTCACTTGGTGTAAAGGCCCAGCATGAGTACAATAGACCTCGGATGTCTGAAAACGCCACCTACAAGGAGTTTGAAAGAAGCAAGACAAAGAATGGGCAATCCCGGCTGGACAAAGGTGGTGGGTGACCTAGGCTGCCTTGGTAGGCTGCCCTAGAGGTGGGCCGATCTGTGCGCGCCAAGCAATTTGGAAAAAGGGGTCAAAACAAAGCCATGGCTCGCACCCTGCATCGCGGTCCATCGCCACTGACCAAGCTTGAACAGAATATGTGAGTGTAACAACCTATATACTGTGGTACCCTTTGGGCCGCTGCGTGTCGTCTGGATTGATAGCTGCTAGTAACGCGTGTGTCCATTTTATTGCCCTCCTGAACCAAAACAAAGCACTGGAACTAGCGCCTCTTGAACATGATAGCAATGCTAACTAGGTACCTTGGGTACCTACCTACCTAGGTAAATTCTCTTTTCTAACTAACCCTGCCGTATTCCCTATATTGCGTATAACCAAACCACGCACGGGGTTTGTTTGCAAAGCAGCCAGTTGGGTATAACTATTATTGCCTACCATCTCTAGAGTCCTTTTCAGGTATTCTACTCTAAAATTCAGCCAAAAAACCCCATTCTGTCCCGAACGAGCCTTCCCATGATTGATGATGCAAAAATGACCACGGCCTCGGGACCCAGTCGCGCGGAGGGTCTGTATTGATCTCCTCTTCGGGGACTCAAACGACGAGGGCTTCAGTAGGCACAGATATCTACTGATATAGGCAGACAGCATTGGTATCGATACGAGCTTTTCTCAACTTGTTTAGTGGGACGCCATGGCCTAGCTGATGATACGCTAGATACGCCGGACAGAGAATACAGTCCCATTGTCTTTGGTCAGACAAGGCTGCCCGAGTCCTGGCAGCAAGAAACCACAATCAGGGTCACATCAGGACCAGATATTCAGATCCGTCATTCAGCTCTCTGGCCTATAAACCTACAACAAATACACAATTCCACCCGGCCTTGTCCCCAAAATCTCGCAATTTCAAAACACCGCAACACCACCGCTATGCTCAGCCTCCATTCGGCTGCCGTGTCTGCTTCTTCTCTTGTAGCTTCACAAGTTTCTGTGTCAAAAAGTTTCTCTTGACTGCCATCTCACTAGGAACCATGGAAGGTGCCCTCCTCAACTTGTCCAAAGCTAAACGCAATAGAATCTCACTTGCCATCTCCGGACAATCCCAAGAGGGTGGGTGTAAAAAGCCGCATACTAGACAGGGGTCTTTGGGGAATTTTTGACACATCAGTTCAAATTCGCGTGATCGACCTCCATTCGGTCGGGTTCGTGCGTCTGCTGGTCGTGGACGTTGTGGTGGGAGGTCGGTTGGCTGGCCATTTGGTTGTCCATTTGGTTGACCAGTTGCTGACCTTGGTTGATCACTTGGCGGTCTTGGTTGCTGCCCAAGCTGCTGCCGCTGAACAACGGGTACTGCTGTCCCTGGCTGTTTGCCATTGACAGATCCTCGCTCATCTGGCCGTTTCCCTGGGATGACAATGTTACCGATTGGCTTCTGGTTCTGCCGCGGATCACGACTCGTGTCTGCGTGGGTGTCGATGGGATTGGTTGGGTTCGCGGACTTCGAGGGGTTCGCGGAGTTCGGGGAGCGCGAGGGCTGCGACGAGTCGGAGTCTTGGGAACTTGTGAGCTGCTGCGTGACTTGGTAACTCTTTGAGGGGTTGAAACAGTTGCTATCGCCGCCTTGGGCGTGGCCTTATCCGGCGTACGCGCACTTCGCGCAGCCTTTCTGGAATTACCAAGAGAAGGAGATGCTTTACCTTTGCCTTGGGTCAGAGCTCGGTGCTGGGCAATGTCGATAGTTGATGCACGAGAAACCGGTGTGTCCGGGTTCTCATCAGACTCCGTGTCGCTCTCGTCACCTCCGCCAACAAAGTCCTCGTCGACCGACTCTTGGTCGGACTCTGCGGGGAGCTCTTGCTCAAAGTCGAATCTCTGAGCCGTGTAGTTAGTAGCCTAGATGTTGTTAGCTTCAATCCACCTTCAACCCATGTCTGAACTTACTCCACGACGACGACCACCGCGTCCGAGGACTTCCTTGGTCCGCTCAGCCTCTTGCCGAGCCTCTTCCTCACGCTGCCGCAGAATCTCATCCCACGCGCCCACGTTGATCTCATCATTAGCGACCTGCATCTCATCTGCGAACTCCCCACCCTTGTCTTGGGCCCAGACACGCGCAAAGGCAAATGCCGATTCAGCTGACTTCTCACCGTCCTGTCTGGTCTCTTCTTGGACCGAGCGATCGAGAAGCTTGTCGACTGCAGCCGAGTCATATACAATGGACGCCTTCTTCTCGCCCTCGCCGAATAAAGCGGCAGCGCCATGCTTCAGGACGGACTCGACGTCGTTGAGCGCCTCGCCCTCCTTCCCATCCATCGACTCGATTAGAAGGTGATCGAGAGCCATCTTCTTGCGACCGATTTGGAGAATCTTCTCCTCAGCTGAGTCAACCGTCATCAGTTGGAAGCAAAGGACCTTTTTCTGCTGTCCAATGCGGTGCGCACGTGACAGGGCTTGAATATCCTGGTGAGGATTCCAATCCGGGTCTAGAATAATCACCGTATCGGCGGTGGCCAAGTTGATGCCAACTCCGCCAGCTCGTGTCGACAAAAGCATGCAGAAAATGTCCGAGTTCGGCGCATTGAATGCGTCGATCTTCTTCTGCTTCTCCAAGCTTGACAAGCTGCCGTCCAGTCGTGCGTATCTGATGCCTAATCCCTCGAGGAAATCTTCGAGGATAGTAAGCTGTTCGAGAAATTGGCTAAACATTAAAACACGATGGCCACGATCCCGAAGCCTGGGTAGCATTATCTCGAGCAGGACAAGCTTTGACGAAGCCTCTACCAGGCTGCGTCGCATGACGTCTTCAGTCGTATTACGATCCTCGATGGCCTGACTGTAGACGAAGGGGTGGCAGAGACATTTCCGCAGCTGCATGAGAATGTTGTTCAGAGAGCCGCGTTCTGTTGCCTTGAGCTTGCCCTGTCGCAAAATAGACCGGATCAACTCTGGGTTGCGTTCCATAATCGACTTGCACAGCTTCGCTTGCAGGACAGACATGCTCACTGGGACAATAATTTGAGCCATTGGCGGCAAGAATGTAAGCACGCCAGCCTTGGTACGCCGCAGGAAGTAAGGCCGGATCATCGAGTGGAGTTCCGGCAGGTTCTCCTTGGTAATCTGCTCGAACTGTTGGTCGAGCTCCTGAGCGTCCATCGAAGGGTCGATGAACTGCAGGAGGTTGAACAACTCTCGCTTGTTGTTCTGAAGGGGCGTACCGGTAAGCAGCAGCTTAAACGGGACATTGAGAATTTTTAACGCCTTGTACAGCATATTTTCGTCGTTCTTCAAAGCCTGAGCTTCGTCGACGACAAGGCCTGCCCACTTGACCGAGTTGAACTTGGTCTTGGTCTCTGGGTCCTTGACCGAGTCGTAAGACATTATGACGACGTGCGCCTTGAGCTCACGGTTACGACCAGGGAACAGCTCGTACTCAAGGGCATATGACTGAGAGATGCGGCCGCCGTAGTAGGCGACAACTCGAAGACCAGGCGCCCACTTTTTGATCTCTCGGCGCCAGTTGGCGCACGTGGCATTGGGAACGACGATCAAGAACGGCCAGACCTTTGGGTTATCCTGGATCAGGCTCGAGAGGAGAGCGACAACCTGGACAGTCTTTCCGAGACCCATCTCGTCAGCCAGAATGACGTTTTTGGAGCTCTTGAAGTTGAACAGCATCCAATTTAGACCCTCCAGCTGGTAAGCCATCAGATTGCCGCGCTTAAGTCCCTTGGGCTGCTCCTTGACCTCGATCTGAGTGCCGAAGTCGAGTTCGCGGAACTGGTCGACGCGCTCCTTCATATTCCGCCACAAATCAACCTGAAAATGCAGGCCATTTAGATACTCTCGGTAGGCGTCGAGGAAACCCTCCCAAAGTGCCCCAGATGAGGGATCGGGCGGCGTGTCCCAAGCCACGTCGTTATAGCTCAAGCCTTCGTACTTGACCATAATTCTGGTCACATGGAGGACCCGGCTCAAGTCGTCCTCGAACTTCTCATCGCGCGGCAAGCGATTGTACCGCTTCTCGTCCTCCCGGTTCCGTGGAACGCTCTTAACGTCTAGAATAATGTCGGGTGTAATCCACGACTCGTGTATTGCCTCAGCCTCAGACCACCTCATAAGTGAGTCGCGAGCACGGTCGCCCTCGTTACCGTCGGCCTTCTCGCCGAGAGTACGTTTAAAGAACGCGTTGCGCATAGTTGCGGCTATGGTTCCGTATACCCAGCCGCCAGGAAGCCACACGCAGTGGTTGTAGGACTTATCCTCCCACTTCACCAGGTACTCGATATCATCTTCATTGAAGTCGAAGATAGTCTGGCCTTTTGTATACTTCTCACGGACGGAGGGTCTCCAGGCCACGAGAGACCCCACCTTCTTACCCGCGTGCTCTTGGCACTCCTTGCAATGCCAGGTTTTCCGGTACTCTTGAATTCGGGTTTTGCGAAGAGTAACCGTGTCTTGGGTGGCCGAGTTCCGGGCGCTAGTGGGTCTGGGGAGGTGTTCGAAGTGAAAACCTTGGTGGCACTTGACGCACCGGAACAATACGTTTTGGGGGTTATTAATAAGTCGCGCGTCGATCGGGGTAATAGGGTCGACCCCATCATTCTCGTGACGGAGCGCTTCCTCTTGCTTTGGCGTCTTCTTTTCCGAAAAGGCAGCACAGGACCGGCCCTTGGCGCGGCACACTTGGCATGTGTCTTGATGTGGCGCGCGCTCATCTTTCTTGCGATGAACACAAAGACAGAACCGGCACTGCATGACGAACAGGTCAGGACCAACTTTAGTCACACGCTGCTCTCTGCTGCTGCGCGTGCCAAGGCAGACCTTGTGCTGAACAACAGAACATCCCTGGCAGGGAACCAGTGGGCCCTTGTTCGGGTTGTCGCCGCCGTGACAGGTCTCGCAGGTGTCGCGGTGAACATTTTTCCATTCACCCGCGGGAGGCATTGGCTGGAACGCCTCGCGAATGCTAATCACTTTCCGTTCCGGTGCCGGCTTGTCCTCCTCGACGTAGAAAATTTCATCGTCGTCCTCTTCGATGTGATCGACCATCATTCTTGTATTTCTATTGCTTCGAGAAGACCGGCGTTTCTCAAACGCAACATCGGAGTAAGAAACTGCAGCTGAGCCTCGGACTCTGCCTTGGAGCTTCCTACGCTTCTTGCGCCTAGCCGTGACAATATCAGACTGCACAAACCCAAGATCTTGGTCTCGCTCGTCCGAATCCTGAAGTTCATCTCTATCATTTCGGCCTGAATAGCGCGTCAGAGTCAACTTTCTCTCCGATCGCGGTCTTAATCTCCGCATGATCCTCCCGGTTCCGCCCGACTGGGCCTCTGCGTCGGTGGATGACAGACGGGAGCTAGCACGAGTGCTGACTCGGGTGTTCCTGAAGTACGAACCGATATCTCGCTTTTGACGGGATGTGCCGAGAGCGTCGTCGCCAGAGTTATACTCATCGGCAAAATCGTCATCATAGTCATTACTCATGAAGTCACCATCGTCCTCGTCACGCTTTCTCTTTTTGGAGGCAGCATCGTATGATGGGGGCTGGTAGTCTAGTTCGTAGGAGGTCTGGTCAAGTCAGCACATGTCGGAATCATCAGGACATAACATTCCAGGTCTTGCCAAAGTTAAAGGGAGAAGAATTGGAGAATGGTGCTTGCGGCTTGTGGGCTGGGTGAAGGAATTGCGGAGAAACTGGTGGTGCGGAGGAACTGAGCAAGACGAGGAGGGAAAAGCGAGGGAGCAACTAGCAACCTCGACTTCAGTGTGCTCGTCACTTGGAAGCACACTTAAGGGAGCATGTGAGGATGCGAGGTGGTCATACCGAGGCTTCCGGTTCTTCCCAAATTGTCTCCATCTTGGAGGCGGCGGAGTGATCTTGGGGGCGGTAGAGAGAGAGTCCGGGAAGGAACCAAGAGAGGAAACGGGGGCAAAGGTAGCAAACAAGTAGGGGTCCTCGAGCTATGGTGGTTAAATGGTGGGAGAAAGTGGAAGGCAAGGGGCGCGCGGCTTTGACTTGAAAAGTTCAGAGCGGACCCTGCCCACGACAATCGCATCGTCGACCACCATCCAAGCCGCATCGCGGCTTCACACTAGAGCCCCGCCAGCCCACCGGGGAGGAAATGCTTCAGCTTGTCGCCATGACCCCCAGCTTCCCATCGTGACATACTTTCATCTTGAGCGAATCGTTCCCACACTTGAACAAGAACACACTCGACACTTGCCAAGACCTCAAGCCATATCTCATAATCCAGACTGGACAGAGTGTGGCTTTAAGACTTGTGCATCTGGCCCCCAGTAACCAGAAACATTGCATCCAAGGCGAGTGACGACGGTCTGCATGATGCGCAGAAGCAATAAGAAAGTAAGTGGAACGTACCTTTCTTCTCGCTCTGAGTCGCCGAGGTGAATAATGACCAGCAGGGATATGCTCGGGTTCATAGTCCGGAACTTCCACGTGATCAAAGGTCTCTCTCTCTTCTGGCGGCATCCAGTCAATCGCAACCTCAATCTCCGTCATCTTGATAAGATTTTCGCCATCCGTGTCGACTTCGTTTGCCAATTCGTTTGTGCTGGTAGTGCCAGCAACACTGGCTGTGGCATTGCCCCCACTGGCGGAGCCATTGCCTAGGCCATTGGCATGGGAGCTGCTGAAGCCATTGGGTAGAGGTGTCCCGCTGCGACTCTTGGTGCCTTTGGCTCTAGCTCGCTTCGAGAGTACAGGAGACTCTGAGAAATGTCGCTCGAGTTCAGGTTCGGGTGAGGAGCCATATTGGCTGGGGCCGGCTTCTGTGTCCTCGCTCGCAATGAGGGGCGTTTCGTTGTCTCGGATTTCCTCGTCGTCCGAGAGGTAGGATTGGAACTCGTAGCGCGCTGGTTCCTCGATGGTCTGGAATGGTTGGAGCTCATCATCTGGGCCCGAATGGTTGTTGCGCCCGGAGCGCCGCGACATGGCGGTGATTTCAATCGCAAGCCAAGTCACCTCGAGGCAATCTGCTCGCGCAGGGTGTCAGATAGGAGGAAAAGAGGAGAAATTGGGTAATATAAGGTCGTGAGCTTACCATCAGAGCCTGTGAGAAAGGAGAGGTTGTAGAAAGCTGTGTAGAGCTCCGCTTGCCATGGGGGAGGGGTGGTAAGCCAGGATGTGGTTTGGAATTGCGAATTTGAAGGACGCGACTGATGGAGAACACGCGTTGGAGAGGGCCTAGTAAACGTTAGTGTTTGGTGGGTTGCGGGGAGAAGCATCAGCACGCCCATTGGTTGAAGCCAAGGGTGTGCCGATAAAGAGGGGCGTGGCGCTTGTTATCGTGTGCTAGCGTAGAAAATATTCAGGGACCAAAGTAGTCCTTTCCGATGATAGTGTTCACGGAAGTTTTCTCATCGCAACACGAACGGATCTCTTTTTTTGTCCTGGGTTTTCTTTGTACGCTGAGTCTAGCTGGGATACATATATATATACTTGCTTTGCCGGAATATAGACGTGGTTTGAGGGTTCGTTGCATGCCTGGCAGAGGAAAAGGAAACGGGTGGGGAAGGAGGCAATCGCAATGCTTTCCTTACTTTGCAGGGCCACAAGGCCAATCAGTCTGGCGAATCCAGAAGCAACCGGCCGTTGTAACATGGCATCGCTTTCCGGCATTCACCAAGGCTTGCGTCGGTCTCAGAGGGTAGACCCCCGCGGCAGCAAGACCGCAGACGCCTCCAAACTACTTACCTACCGCGAGAGGAAGGAGGCACGCGAGAAGCTAAAAAACCCAGGATTCAAGATCATGAAGGGGAAAAAGGACATTACGAAGTACGCCGAAGAACTGAGGCCCCAATCTCGACGGGCCCGGTTTTACGATCCAAACTCGGGCTTCGGAAAGAAAAGCCTCGTCTATCAAGTGAAGTCCGGGCAGCTGCGGGAGGAACTTCGCAACATGAAAGATGACGGGGGAGATCTGTTCAACCAGAATATCATACCATTTGGCGACGAGAAACCAGAACGACGGAATCGATCTCGGCCAAGAGACGCAGGACGTGGGTTCCGCGACAGACGCGACCGACCAGAGCGAAGGCCACCATCGTTGGCAGCTGGTTCACTGAGGCCGCTTCGAGACTCGCGCCGAGATTCTGAAGGGGGCTGGTCAGGCTCCGGACGCTCCGATCTGACGACTACGCGAGATTCCGGGCGGAGAGCAACCCCAGAAACCTGGGAATCGTCCAGAGCCAATTCTACTCCTGTCAAGCCTGAAGACACAGAGTCAAAGCCCCGGCGCGACCATCACCCCATATCAATCCCCTACACCACGGCTGTATCCCAGTTTCTCTATGGCAAATCTGTTGTCGAAGCTGCCCTCCGAGGCGGGCGCCGCAAGCTTTATAAGCTCTACATGTACCGCGGCCAAGACGCCGAGGCCCAAAAGAGGCGTAACAAAGGTGAGCGTGCTACAGCAGCATCAGAAGCAGCTGCCATCGAGCGCCTCGCCGGAGTCAAGGGCGTCAAGACGGTCGTTCTCAGCCGCGAGGACGGCCTTCGTCTAATGGACAAGATGAGTGGCAACCGGCCCCACAACAACCTCGTCCTCGAAGCCTCCCCTCTGCCACAGCTCCCCGTCACCGGTCTTGGGCCCCTCTCATCAGATCCATCCAAGCCCGGGTTCTTACTTCATCTCGCCCATCAATCCGCAGAGGAGGTCGCCATCACCGGAACATCAGACTTCATCACGATCCCGAAACCCCTTGACAGTACCCCACTCTCCCACAAACCCCTCGTTGTGCTCCTCCACGGCGTCCTCGACCCAGGAAATCTCGGCGCCATCCTCCGCTCTGCCAGCTTCCTCGGTGCCTCCGCTGTCGCCACCACCAAGCGCGGCTCGGCCTCCCTCACCCCCGTCGCCCTCAAAGCCGCCGCGGGAGCCTCTGAAACAGTCACCCTCCTCTCTGTCGACTCGGTCGACCGCTTCCTCGAAGAATCCCGCCATGCCGGCTGGGCTATCTACGCTGCTGCCCCGCCACCGGCTAACGGCCGGTACACGCGACCGCACGTGGACATGCGCACGGTGGAGGAGACGGATCCTCTGAGAGAAAAGCCCATCGTATTAATGCTGGGCAGCGAGGGTGAGGGTCTACCGAAGTCAGTGCGGAGGCTGGCAGATTTTGATGTCCATATTCCGAATCTGTTGGGCAGCAACATGGTAGATAGTTTGAATGTTAGTGTGGCAGCGGGTCTGCTCTGTCATGCGTTTTTGAGTGGGAGGAGTGGCGAAAAGGCAGCGAGTGAGAAGGAGAAGGACGGGGGGGAGTTGTTCTGACTGTAAAGAGAGGGACATCGGTCTGGTTGAATTTCCTTTGAGATTCTTACCTGTGTAGAATATGTGTATAAAATTTGTGGCGACCAACGGATGATTGTAAGACGTTAGAACGGCCACAGGAAAAGAGGTGGCAATAATAGTTGGTGGACGACAGAGAAAACTATTAGAACTACGGAGTGTTCTTTCCTAGAATATAGAGTAGAGGGTATACAGTACAACCCCTGAAAGTAAAGCCCGAGCTGTTTTCCAGCTTATGATCGAATACCCTCGATAAATGAAGTGTGAAGAAGGTAGCTTTCCTTCTCAAAAAGTCGCGAGAAACATTACTGGATACAAGCCGCACTACCTACCAACCCAGGAAGGTAATAATATGTGTGATGAAATGTGATGGTTGCATGTCAAGGGACACCGGGTCGGGCGTCGCAGCCCGGTTTCTTTTTCTTTCTGGAGTGACCAGGGAGTGGTATGCGGGGTATAATATAGGTAGGGAACAAGTTGATTGAGACCATTGAACTCTTCGAAAACTACAGTTGCCTCCCCATCGGTCAGATGCAATAGTAACAACCAGTCCTCGGCACAGCGCAGTCCGTCCTGCTAACATCACAAATAAAGGCATAGCAAAAACGAGTTCGTAAATCACAACCTAAACCCCCCCAACAGCTTCCCCCACCCCCTCACCCCCTCTTCTTCCAACCCTCTAAACCCATCACTTCTCTGCTCCCTCTCCCCAACGGTGACCACCGCGCCAACCAGATCCTTCACAATCTCCTCGCTAACAACACTATCTCCCTGGTAGGCCGCGTGTGTCTTTACAAAATAGCGAATCCATCTCGCCGCCGTCCACAGCTCGCCGCTGGCCCGTTTCCGAATCAAATCGAGGTAAGTAGCGAGCTCGCAGCGGGTGACAACGTCGACATTGACCGAGTCAAGGTAGCTCTCTACCAGGGGGATCAAACCGGGGAAGTCATTCCCCTCTTCACTCACCCCGTCCCGTAGACCATCGTAACCCTGACCAGTACCCCTGGCATAGGCCGTGCCGTTGATGATTTCGTTCACGGTCATGAGGCGGTACTCGTCTTCGACGGGCCCCGTGGGCGTGGGCGGTCGACTGGTATGCGTGCCGCTACGCGGAGTAGAAGAACCGGACCCGCCGCTGCCACTTCCCCGGGAAGGGCGCGTAGAGAACAGATCTTTGCGGAACCAAAATTTGCGCTCCAAGACAGCATCGCGGGCATGGGCCGTCTCCATATTTTCGTCGACGCGCAGAATGGGAATGTAGAAGTTTAGATCGAAGCTGAGAATGACGCGAGTGATGAGGACCATGAAGACAGCGAGCGCAGCGTTCTCAAAATCGGTAATTTGAATTTCCATGGGGCGAAACTCAACGCGCCAGCCAATACTGTTGTCGGCGGGGGGAGGCTTGAAGCGCATGTGCTGCCAGTTTGTGGATTGGATGTTCTCAAAGTGGTCAGTCTTGGAGAGGTCAAGTGCTTGGAGGTCTTCGTTGAAGATGACGATGGGGTCACGTATGAATAGGTGTGCAAAGTGGGTTGCCAGCCGGTCGTCCATGCCCCCATCAAGCAGCTGCTGTTTGATGTCCTCGTCGATGACAAGATCAGGGTCGAGATACTCGGGCCGCAGTCGTGAGTCGGTTGAGATATAGGTTGAGTTGGACGCATACCTCGACTTAGGTATCCGCCACCGGTCATTCTCGAGCGGCTTCTCGCCTAGCTCTTCAGCTGTCCTATCGTCCACCGCCTTGCTAATCTGGTTCCACCTGACATCGGTGTCGGCGAGAAAGCCCTTGTAAATGGGGGTCGCGGCCGTGAGAGCGAGCAGAATGGGGCCCAAAGGGCTTAGCTGGTCGTACATCTGTCTCCCTTCAGTGATATTCTTGGCTTGGAAGGTAATCTGCAGACAACAGCTCCCCATGCCAAACGCCATGGCGTCCATGTGGATGAAGTTGTCAGGGGCAGCGCCATTCCGGACATCATCGTCCTCGGGCCATTCGTGCAGGTCGTAGTTGACGGTTGGATCCTTCCATGGCCACGGAGTCTTCTCATCCCTGAAGACCGGGACGTTGACCTGAACTTTCTTGCCTCTGCGAGAACGGATGTTGGCAGCGAGGGTGGGAAAGCGGATGTGGGGGTTGGCAATCTCGTCGGGCACAAATTGCGACCTGAGCTTAGGACCCGACACCGGGTATGACGGGTCAGTAAATACGCCCGCACTCCCGAGCCGCGGAAAGGTTGTGAGGGTGATGGGATGCTCATTGGGTAGCATGTGGTCTTTAGCAATACACCTCCTCAGCTTCATGTCTGACTCGACGTTGAGCAACTCTTTAAACTCGATACCCCAGGGCTTGCCAGGCGTAGCCTCGAGCATGAACCTTCCAAATTCAGGGTGGAATACCGGGAGCGGAGCCCTCGGTTTGGGGGGGTGGCCATTATGCAGCTCCGGGACGCACCCTCCCTGCGCCGAGAGGGCCTTGTCATTCGCCAAAGCCTCGAGAATGTCGGCCTGTCTAAGGGATAAGAGGGCCCTTGGGTCATGATTCGAGTATGTCACTACAAGGTATTCAACCTGTCATGTCCCTGTCAGTGTCCAAGGCAAGACCTCAGGAGGGTCAAGTACCTCATCGCCCCATAGCATGGCATCGCGTTCTTTGCCTTTGGCCTTGTTCCAGATCTCAAGCAGTTGCTGCAGGCCCATGATTAGAGCTGTGAACCCGGTCTCCTGTGACCCCCAAGTGCCCTCCGTGCATGATTCTCACCTTGATACCCCAGGACCGGACGAGGTGTGCCTGTTTTTTGGCATCTAGCCAGTCGAGGGCCGTTCCCAGCGCTCTTGACCAGGTATCAGTACCATGTATAACGCGGGCGGATGAGGAACAGATACTCACAAAAGCCCCATAGGCCCGTATTGTTCAGTTGTGTACTTGTAGCTGCTGTCGGTGTGGACGTCAGTCCGCGCAATCGATCAACAAAGATCCTAAGCCGTTGCAGGGACGGGAAGGACGGGCAAGAGGAAAGAAATCCCAAGATGGGCCGCACAAGTCTGAGTAGGGGACAAGGATGCCAAGTCCAAGCACAAGTGGTGTGCAAGTCGAGTCGTGGAACTGCAAACGCCCCCACGCACTTTGCTGCATCTCCGCGCGCCATCCTCCGTCCACGTTCTTCAAGGGAGGAAGGCGTCATAAAGACATGCATCCATCCCGTCTGTGAATGGATGCCTGGCCTGCGTTTGTGGCAGTGTTGCGCAAATCGCATGTGTCCCGGAGAAATCTTCCCAAATCTCAAATCTCCAAAAGCAAAAGGCAAGACATAAGAGAAAAAGAGATGGTTACCTGGTAAATCTCACGTGAGTTTGCCGCCTCTTTGCCCCTCAACACGTTGGCTTTGCTTGTTCCCTTTGACCCTGCCGGGATCTGTGGATTCACTAAGGTATGTATAGTTGTCGATACCCCCCAAAAAGTTAAAAATGTAGTACACTGGTTGCTTAGTCAACACCAACAGTTAATCTACCCGCTTTTTATCCCCCTTGCTTTGCCTTGGGGTCTCGGATATGATTTTGGGCGAGAAGCCGATGGACAAGGCGGAGCTTGTCGGGAAAATGGATGGGGTTTGAAGAGGAGCTCTAGAAAGCTAGGAACTACAAGAAAAGGAAAAGCGGGAGCGAAAATGGAGATAGGCGAAGGGAACCTCCGAACACGGGAGGAAAACCTCTTCTCTAGTCTCGCGGTAGTGTGAATGAGGTAGACATGGAACCGCTGATTAGGTATTTTTTCCTTCTCCCTACACTAGCTTCTCTCCTCACCGGACCGGTGGAGAGAGACGGGGCAAGGACCAGCCCTGCACCGTTGGCGGAAGGAGAGGAAGGGGTTTATCTCCTCCCGCTTTTCCGTTCATCGGATTTCCTGCTATTTCCCTCGACGGGGGGG
>Ga0247760_1000504_pt1 | contig 42231 bp, 44 predicted proteins | sample UWRJL171409R4_FD_179936 | JGI IMG/M metagenome (GOLD analysis project Ga0247760, IMG submission 179936) | Plant litter microbial communities from Arlington Agricultural Research Station in Wisconsin, United States - UWRJ-L171-409R-4 | ecosystem: Environmental > Terrestrial > Plant litter >...
TACAGAGGATATGTGGCTGCGCCTGCATGTCGTGCTCGACCGGCGACATCGGCATCCGACCTCCTTTCTCGGTGTTAGGGATAAACATTCCCACAACCCAGAAACCCGTGTCCACAAGAACGCAGCCAGCACCGGGAACCAGTTCCGAGGCAGGTCGTATCAACGCGACAGGACGGGGGGTTTTTTGGTCTTCTGAAGGATCAGAAATAGAAACGCCTGTGGACCAACATACCAACGTAAACTCCAGTCACCCACCTTCGGAGTGACCTACCTACTTGCCCCTCCGCTACATCGCGGCCGGTCGAAGTCGCCCTTTGTAGATCGATCGCTTCGCGCCGCTGATGTTCGTGAGATGGATGGATGCGGGCGAATAATCGGTCGGGGGTAGCATTGAGTAACTGACGCCCGAAGGCGGCGCAGACTCTAGTTGATTTCCGCCAGGGGCACAGTTGGAAGATATGTTTGGCGATAGCTAGGAATTATCTTTCCCCGTTCGGAAACCGTGTCGTTCCTGCCCCCTTTCGTCTGGTACATTTCCCCACATGGCTGGCAGGATAAGGGACCTACAGGAAGCTGTCTTTTGTGGTACAGAGAGTTAAGACCAAATTCTTACCAAAGTAGCAGCTCGCATCCTGACGGGAGATCAGTTACCCATCAGCAATCCACCCGTCGACCAACGAAGACACTGGTGAATCAACCTACCAAGGTAACTCTCTGTGTGGTCATATAGACCTGCAACCTACAGGGGTATCGTTCTTTTTGCCATCTAGACTATATAGGTTTCTTCCAAGGCTACCATGCTGTTCCCTACTAATACTGGCGCAATTATGTACTATACGGACTGTACTCTCTATCACACGCCTGTTCTAGACACCCCGTACGTTCTTACAACCCCCCAAAAGGTAGGTAGCTAGTTTCCAACTCCACCCGCCTGTATAACCCGCTTTTTCCTGTAGTACGCGGGGTAAGTAGGTAGGTATTTACATCATCAACGACCTCCCCTCGTTCAACAAAGCCGTCTGATCGGCCTCACAGCTCCCGCAATATTCCGCATACCACTTCCTCAGCGCCGCCTTTCCCAGTGCCTTTCTCTTCCCGTCACCACCAAGAACCTTTTGCGCATTCGCATCACCACCACTCATTGCTTGGGCATTCCCAGTCCGCTCACGATCCAGCACGAACCCTCTGACCTGCTCGCATCGCCCGTTCTCATCAGCAAGCCAGTTCTCCCATTCGGACTGCAGCATCTCCCTCTCAATGCCATTGACTACGCGCATTGCTACGAGCAAATCATGCCTGTAGTTCCCCAATCGCTGGCGTGTTCTCCGCAGTCTGCGCGCGGTCGCCTTGCTCGCAGCAGACGAAAGCCCAGCCCCTGCCTCATGGTAAGGCGCATCGAGGTCCGTTGCGTTCACGATGGACTGGAAGGTGTCATAACTAAATGACGAGTCAGTATTCATTCATGCAATCAAGTCAGAGAAATCACACATACCATTGACTCCCAACGGGTCTACCCCACCCAGCCCCGACAGAAGTTCCCCTTGTCGCCTCTTCCAAGTCGGCGACGTAGATGGCCTTGCTCATGACCAGGTTCGGCCCGACTCCAATACGGCCCATGTACTTGGCCGCCTTCCGCTCAGCATACCACGCCGAGGTTGCCTGGGTGACCACGATCAAGTTATACGACGCACTAAGCGCCAACAGCAGCAATATCAGCCGATGCGCCGAGAGAATCCTAAAGATACGCTTGACGGCAGCAAACGCCCACATCATGACTGAAGTAATGGCGCTCTCCATAAAAGACCGACTGGTCTCAAACAGCATGTCGGTCAGTGTACGGGGCCGGATCTGAGTGGTCTTCTTTGCCCCGTCCGCGGCGGTGTCGGGTGTGAAGGCGATGATCTGCGTTTGCTGACCGATACCGCCGTATACCTGGATGGCGCGCTTGGTTCGGCTGTTGGCGCCGAGCTTCCGCACCTGGTCAGTAGCAACCTCAGCGAGCTCCTCGGCGTCGTTTGCCGCGTCGTCTAGCGCCTGCCGCTGCACCATATTCTTGGCAAACGCGGGCGCCTTAGACCAGTCAGCCTTAGTATATATGGCGAGCTTGCACTTTGATTTGGCCACATGAGTGATGACCACCTTGGTGACGAGATTGAAGGCGTGCGAATGCGGCAAGTACCACGGCGTCTTGATGTGAGTTACCACATACATGATATGGTCATTGAAAATGTCGATGGTCTGAGTGTCAGTCACCTCGCCAGGTCTGGCCCGTCCAAGCATGTCGACATGATCGACCTTGAACTTGAAGTTCCTCTTCATTCGGCCATGGTCCTGCAGCTCCCAAGGACCCTGCGCGATCTCCTTCGCCCGCCGCTCGAAGTAAAGCTTCGGAAATATGAAGCTCTTGTCGCCAAACAGCACGTGGAAACACGACTTCGCGCTGACCTCGAAATGCCGCTCCGCCACGGGCTTGCCCATATCCTCAGGCTCAAACATCACGGCATGCGCCGGCAGTTGAAACTTATGCAGGGGCTTTCTCAGCAGCCCTCTATCGGCCCTGAACCGGCCACCGGAAGCCCCTTGCCTCCTCAGCACGGGTCTTCCATATGGCGTCCCGTCATCAATGGGCGTATTCGATGACACCTCTTCCCAACTTTCCACGCTCGGACTGCGCTTCTCATATTGTTCCTTCTCCAGGTTCAACAACGCCGCCACTATCTCCGGTATCTCCATCGGCTCTTCAGCCTGGAGGTCGTCGACCAGCAAGTTGAGCCGCGCGTGCAGCAGCGCAAAGTCCTCTAGGAACACTCTAATCGTAATACGAGAGAAGCCAGAGTCGTTCATGTCTTGGTTGAGATGCAGGAAGATGAAGTCGCAATCCTTGCCCGGCGCGGCTGTAACCTCCGCGACAGCATCCAGGCTGATTGTATACGCCACAACCAGCCCCATCTGATGTCCGTAGAAGTACATATTGTCCGCCGTGACGTAGATCCGCCCATTCCCGGCCATCCCCTGGCCCTCCTTGCCTTCGCCAGGGGATGAGCTACCCCATGCAGCATTGAAAACCAGCACGGGCTTCTCGTCAAGAGGGACGGTTGGGAAGACCAGCCGAAACTGCGCGTACTGCGCCCTCAGCCCAGGCGGGTAGTTTGCCGGGAATGTCACTTCTCCCTGTGACGGTTTCTCTTGTACACCCATAGACGGTTTGGTGTCTACACTCACCGTCTTCCTGTGAGTGCTGACCGGTGACATAATCTTCTCCGCAACGGGTGTCCGTGATATAAACGGGTCTTCCAGGTCAGTCTTGGGAGTATGTGGCCCACCGGGTGGTTGGAAGTATATCGATCCCCAAGGGCTGCTACCCCAGTAGTTCGCCATAACCGCGCTAGGCAAGCTTCGGCCACTAATAGCACTGGCCGCAATAGCAGCCCTGCCGAGGGGGGTCGTGATCGGGGGCCGAGCAAAAGTGGTGGGAGCTAAACTTCCTCCCTGAGTACCTGCCGCCGCAACTGTCGGTAGGCGGAGAGCAGGTGGTGGCTGCGCGTTGAGATTTGAGGGACCCGGGCCATAGGGAATAAACGACTGGCTGGCCGAGATCAGACTTGCAATGCCACCCTGGCCTGTCGCAGCCGTGGGGGCATTCTCGCCGGCGGCTGCAAAAGTTGCTTTGCGATGGAGATCTAGTTTCTGCATGATGCGTGCAGCGTGATCGCGACCGCTCTCCCCATCCTCTCGACCCAGCGCCGTTATCGAACGTCGAGGCGGATTCATGGGCCCCACCACGTCAAAGCTCGGTCGCGCAGCGCCCTCAGGGCCGGGGACTGGCAAGGTGTTCGTCCTTTCCAAGCTGGTAAACTCGTCGATATTCTCAAGCGACTTGGCCGAGAACTCGGGTATCGAGGATGGCGTGATGGCAAACGCCGGATCGACACCCCCCAGCAGGCCACTCTGATCGCGGCCCATGCTCGACTCAAAGGCCTTCTTCTTGGCTACTTCAAAGACCTCAAGCCATTCGATCAGCTGCGTCTGTGTCTCGGCCTGTAACAGAATCGTCTGTGTCTTCGTCTTGACCTCGAAGCAGAACCTCCGCTCCTCCTGCACGGCGGGTTTGGCGCTGCACAGCAACACGCCAATCTCGTCGCCCTGTAACACGCCTTGCGGACCCTGCACTAGCCAGCCGAAGATACCGTCCCGGCAGTAGTACCAGCGCCGCACCCACGTTGTCCTCACCGGCTTCCCAGAGACCACCCGCAAGAACAGCCATCCTTGCTTCTCCGAGATGACGGCAACCTGATCCTTTCGCTGCACGCTGCTCATAGGCCCCCTAGATCCTAGATACGGCACCGTCGAGACGCTGTAGTCCTCCAATTCCCTCGAAGGTTTATAGACCACCAGAGTTCCCTCCCCGATCTCTCTCCTCGCCACCTGTAACTCGCGCCTGAACACCCCTTCATTCGCTTCCATCTCTCTCGACCACCCACGTATCCTCTCCAGCTCCTCACTCCGCTCAGACATCTTCCCTCCCTCGTCCCTCCTCCCCCTCGTCATCTCCCTGCCCAAGTCCGCAGAAACCCTCACCAACAACTTATCCAACCCCCATCGCACCTGTGGCGCCATCTGGCAGAAATCCAAACTCGCCCGCAAATACGCCCGCCGCGTCTCATACACGGCAAACGCATCCTCTCTCAGTGAACTCGGCTCCTTGGTCTTGCTCTGCGCAACATACCGCGCCAGCGTAGTATCAAACGTCCGCTGCGCAGCGTCCAATACGCGCCTTGTCTCCCGAAAGTTGCGCAGATCCCCAGTCATAAACGCCCTGATGGGCTCGACGCTCACGGGTTCAAGACGGCGCACAACAGCGAGAACGCCTCCCCACCAGTCTCGGGCGCCATCGGCAGCGCGACGCAGCGCCGGGAGGGTATAATCTGCGTTGAGAACGGTGTCGGCTGCGGGGGCAGTGGATGCGGAGGTCGGCAGAGGAGCTGGGCCGGAAAGCCTGGAGAGGTAGGTGTTGATGGTGTTTTCGAGGGTGAGGACGTCGTGAACTACTTTGGTCGTGCCGCGCGTGTAGGCTTCCAGCCAGACCTCGATGGCGTCGAGCTGGTCGGAAAAGTGGACTGTCACGGCGCGGAAGGTTGGGGAATCGAGTGCCGCCTCGTTTAGGCCGACCGGGATGGCTGGGCTGGGCCGGACCTTCTCTCGAGGTTGTGGTGCGGATGATGCTGTTGCTGCAGCGGTGGATGATGGCATGGTGGACGATACCGACCTACCGTGGGCGGCAGCCGGCGGTTGAGGTGTCGGCTCGGCCATCTTCTGCTTGTAGATAGACGTGCACTGTTGCCGCGAGGGTCCAGGATGGGAATCGCGAATTGGCGGATTCCGGTGAGATTGGGGTTTGCGTAGCAGGCGCTCCCGAGCATATGAAATATATTGTCTAGTCACTCAGGCTCGTTCATATTGAAAAGGCGATGTCAGGTGGCTGGTATCTTTGCTTGTTGGTTGGGTGGTCTGCGTGCGTGGCACGACCGTGAGGCGGCTTCCCACGGACAAGAGTAATGACGTTTCGTTTCGTGAATGGGGAGCAGTTTACAGTTTTGTCTTGGCGTTGGGGTGCTTCGTAAGGGAGCTCAGGGTGCTACTGCACACGATCAACGGTTCCACAAAAGCTATTATTGGGCCAGGCTGTATTGGGCAGTGCGATACAGTGGGTAGCCCGGCACGCCAGGGACCGAACAGCATCGCTGAACTCCAATCTTGAACGTTCAAGCGACCGACAATGGTACGGAAATTTTGCTTCTCTTCTTCTCTTCAGAATACCTGTCAGTCTTGCCATTCAATCAGAGTCAAACCCCGTCTTCGAGAAAGAACGGGCCTCAAACACGCCCATGTTGCACATCCACGACTTAGACGATGTCATTTATGGAAGCACCAGGGGCATTCCATTAGCCCCTATATAGATATAAAATGAGTGCCCTGACTGCAACAGAAAGGTATCCCAGATAGGCAGAAAAACTATGACTCCCTTTTCCCCCTTAACTCCCCCCTTGGGTGATTCCCATGCCAGCATCCATTATAGTAGCTCTTAAACAACAGCCCCGCCATCAACACACTCTTAACCCGCAGACCTCGACACCCTTAGTCTCGACATACGCCCTCCTCCCAAAGTACCTCGCCATCAGCTCCTTGATGAAATCGGCGTCCGCCTTACTCCAGACGTCAAGTCCCATCTGTGCTAGCGCATCGCTATCGACACGCACCCACCCGCCGCTCTCGCTGCCCTCATTGGGTCGAAGCAAGGCCACCTCATCCCCGCTGTCCTCCTCTTCCAATGCCTCAAAATCTACCCCCAGCAAATCGTCATCATCAGAACTGTCCACGATATCCGCCAGCACCCCGAGCGTTACTGTGGTAAGACGATGGAAGTATGCAATAATCGCCAGCTCAATCCGAGCGCGATCTTCGTCGTCACCTTGATCCTCGGATGGTTGCCCGTCGTCACCCACCCGCCGTGCGGTCAGCGACGACACCGAGTCCACTAGCCCTGCGCTCAACGGGGCGTTGAAGCTCGCTCTTCGCTGCGGCAGCGTCGAGGATGACCCGTTCGGCCCCAAATCTGCGAGCAAAGAGCCGTCGTGGGCCAGCTCGTCCACCTCATCACTCCCGCGCTCCTCGCCGGCCGACGCCCACCACATAAAACCGCTGTAGGCAAGGGCCGCCCATGTCGTAGGCTCCACTATTTTCTCCGTCTCATCGTCGTCGCCAAGAAGAGTGCGTCGCGGTGAGCCATCCTCGGGACAGGTGCTCGGTCGAGATTGCGACTGAGAAAGACGAATGGCACCCAACGTCCCTGGTGCTGAGGCCTCGGTGGTTTCCGAGCGCGGGCTTTGGCTGCTGTTCTGGGTTTGTTGAGCTGTGTTTGAGGATGAGGAAAGCGCGGCGAGGCGCGCAAGGCCAACCTTGAGGGCCCGGAACCGACGCAGATCGCGCTGTGTGGCCTTGATCGGAACGCCCTTGGGGCACTCTACTGTTGGCCAGGCGCGTTCCTTGGCACCGGACGAGTAGGGGGCTGGCATGGTGATGAGCATGTCCCAGAGATTCTCCTTCATGGCGAGGATACTGTCCGTTGTGCAAGCCACCCACCCGGAGGCGGCCTCGTCAGCAATGGCGCTATCGTCATCGCTTCGCCCGCGTCCGCTGCTATCCGGGCTGTTTCGTTGTCTCATGGCGGCCTGGTGCTCCAACAGGTACGAGATATCATGGACGCCTATATTAAAAAGGGGCCGGAGTCGGATAACCGACGCAGAGGGGTCCACGACGTCACAGACGGAGAGGGGAATATTAGACAGGACCGAGATATCATACACTGAGAGTTGTCAGCAGTGTCCTTGAACGTCGCAGGGATGGTGCGCACCAAAATTGCACGGCTCATGCACCGGTGCATGGGCAGAAATTAATATGCGCTTGCGTAAGAGGGCAGCACGGTGTATGGGGAAAATCAATGGGCCGAACGTGTCCAGCAACGAGGTAAGACTCCAGGCGGGATGAAATGGCGAGAGCCGGTGACCCGGGGGTATCAAAGCAGCGCCGTCGGAGGCGGACCGGTTTCTAGTGTGGCCGCGCTGTCCGGGACGGCCCGATTTGAAGCTCAGGGCTGGCGAAGACACCGGTGTTTCCACCATTGGCTTCAACGGTTGCGGCACCGACGTCTCGCGTGCCCCATTCTGATCCCAGTACTTCTCTAGAAGTTGTGTTTGTTTCCCGTCCGATGCCAACGCCCTGTATAAAATGTATCGTAAGCCATCTCTTCAGCTTCTTCGTGCCATGGACGGGCAGCCAGGACCTACCTTGCCATCTCCTTTAAAGCTGGGGCATGTCGCCAAGCGCGACCGAGGCGTCCGTAACTCAAGGGGACCAAAACTCCCACCGCGATCATCCGCGCATGTCGCGTTGCCTCCTCCTCTGTCCTCTCGTTGACGAAGGCGCTGAGCCCAGCATGTGCAGTGTCGTGGACAAAGTACACGAGGTCCTCGGTGACAGTATGCAGCCCTGAGGGCAAGCTCTTGTACTCGACGACCCCCTCAAGCTCGAGTCCCGGAACGGCGCGTTTCCAGACGATTGTGTAGCCGGCCTTGACGTCGAAATCAATTAGGAAGAGAGCTGAGATGGGCGGCAGGTCGGGGAGCATGGCCGGCGGGGCCACCGGCGGGAGCCGCACCGCAAGGGCCGGCTGGCCTCGACGGGATGCGGCCATGTTCCGAGTGTGAGACGAACAGCCGGGAGCGAAGAAGGGCTGGGAGCTTGCAAAAGGGGGGGGCTATCGGCGCCCTGTGACCATGATCGGGAGACAGCTTCAGGTCGGCTGGTGGGCAGACAAGGTCGATCTGTCAGGTCTGGCGGCGCAAGTTACACGCTGCGGGGGGGTCACAGGAAACCCGTTAGCAACAATACACGTCGTCGCTGGCTGCACCCCAAGTTGAGGATTGTTGAAGGGTGTTCAGCTGATGGGGCAGCCTTCGGCGTGCAAGGTGAGCTGCGGGAATCGGCTAAAATTACTAACGGTGGTGGTGCAGGAGGTGCAGCACCATCTCAAACTGGCCGAGCCACGCCAAGACGATACGCTCGTTGCTGTGCTCCTCGGCTGCTTCACGTGATGTTTCTACAGCTCTCAATGCAATTTTATATGCCAATGATAGGAGGGTGCTCTTGCCATCATAATGATTATTGCGATACTCTGGCATTTCAAGCAAAACTCGATTACGGGATTATGTGGCAGTTGTAACCACCAAATCGTCAGCAGATTACGACACCCGACCCGAGAGCCCCTCACAAAGCTTAAACCAGCGGGAACAACACCGCCTAGCTTCCATGTCACAATGTGGTGTCGATAAGGTAGGTATCACCTACCTGCTTACGCTGTGACAGGCCCTCGCCTGGATTACATCTGAGTGGGCCATTCATTATATTAAGAACGTAGACACCGGAAGACCTTATGGGCCGGTGACATCAAAACCCACGGCTTATCTTGACAGTAGAAAGGCATCTTCTGCAAGGCTTGGGTACATAGAAGCGTTCATCCTCGTCCACTGTGCATGTCGCGCTAAAATCGAGGCCTCTAGTCCACACGCTAGAGGCATGGATGAGAACAACCTACGATGGCAATCCCAGCACTGGATTCATTCCAATTGAGGTCGCCTAGTACCTGCGTCGTTTCACCAAGGTACTCCGTACACTGTACACCACGCAATTGGGGATTGCCAACAAAGACACGGGGGGCAGGCCGTGGCGGGACTTGTTGCATGTGTGATCCAGTGCCGGGATAGGGCAGCCGAGGTGCTGGGCAAAGCGACCCCACAAACCGGCTGACCTCTCAAGGTTGCACGCCCAACTTTTTCTGCCGTCACTCAACACCCACAGTTTTGACTCTCCATCTCATGCTGTCCGGGACGCACCGCGAGCGATGTACTCCGTACCCTAGAGCCCATCCCGGCCCCAACACCTCCTTCTATCCGACCGACCACAAGGCGCTGCAGTGGGGGATCTGCCGACTCCATCGCGTGTTTTGTGCCGCAGCTGTCGCACCAAGCGTTGATGCCTCGGCGACCACCAGGAATCCCGCCTTACCCACCCTGCTAGCCTCAACATCTGCTGGGACTAGGACGGCTTTTTAGCGCCACTCCGACCTGCTCACCCACCACTCGCCTCATCGAAAAGCCAAAATCACCTCGCGCCCAACGGCCGATCGGGTGATATAACAAAAGCCCCAGTTCGTCGAGCTACCAAAAGCCTCTCGCCAGCTTCCCGGCCGACGACACCCCCTCTTCCCGCAATCATGGCCAGCTTCTCCGAATACTTGGCCTACTTCCTGGCCGGCTACACCGCCCTCATCCTCGCCTTCTACGCTTTGTCCATGGCGGTGCCCAAGGCGGCCTTCTTCGCCCGAGTGTTGGCGTCATACATGGCGCTGGTAGCAAGCGCCCTTGTCGGCGTCTTCGTCTCCATTCTGCTGCGGCTCGTCGGGTACGGCCAAATAGCACAATGGGCAACAGGGCGCAGCTTCAAGCTGTTCATGATCCTTAGCACGGGCGTGTCGTTTGAGGTCCTAGACCCCAAGGACCATGTGGGCAAGACGCGCCCCGCCGTTTTCATCGCCAACCACCAGAGCGAGCTCGACGTCCTTATGCTTGGCTCGTCCTTCCCCAAGTACTGCAGTATGACGGCGAAGTCGTCGCTGAAGAAGACCCCCTTTCTTGGTTGGTTTATGATACTCAGTGGCGCCATCTTTATCAACCGCTCCAACGCAAAGGACGCCCGCCAGGCCATGAGCAGCGCTGCTAATGAGATTCGCTCCAGGCGTCAAAGCGTCTGCATGTTCCCCGAGGGCACCAGGAGCTACAGCAAGGAGCCCGAGTTGCTGCCGTTCAAGAAGGGTGCCTTCCATCTTGCCGTCCAGGCGCAGGTGCCCATCGTCCCCATGGTCGTTGCCAATTATAGCCACATTCTTTGGGTCAAGAGCCTGTTGTTCAAATCTGGGACCATCCCAATCAGGAGTAAGATTTTGCTTCCCTTCTAACTCGGAGCCTTTCCACTCACTAACCACCGCACAGTTCTGGATCCGATTTCCACAAAGGGTCTGACGGCTGCCGACGTCGATGAGCTGACGAGGTCTACCCGGGAACTCATGCTCAAGGAGCTTATCGCGCTGACCCAAGAGGCGAGGGGGAAATTTTTGGCAGTGTCCTCTGAATACACTAACGGGGTCGCCAAGGTGACAGGAAGCGATATCAAGGTCGCTGCATGAGTCCCTTCGGCAGATGTCCCGAGCCAAACACGACTGAATGACCAGAAACAAACGCGGAGACGGTGATGAGGTGGTGGGGAAAAGGGGTGGGAAGGCGTAATGACACGGTATGGGCATCATAGAGCAATCGGCACTGAGTCAAGCGTCGGGGACAGCATTTGATACCCTTTCATAGAAATGGCATCCGAATGCCAAGTATTGCCGTTCCAAGCACAATAGACATCACAAGAGACCCTATTGGCAGTTTCGGCGTTGCATTGGAAATACACTGTCCTCATGACCATCTTAGCAAGCCAGTAGGACTCTCAAAGTCGACACGAAGGCGTATTAGGGAAAGTTCAAGTCTGTTCCGGCTTGAAGTCGGTGAATATGGGGTTGAGGGGGTACAAGCAACATCTAAGGCTGTTTCATCCCCATAACCGAGTTGCCAGGGGCATCGAGTGACTGCGCTTGATGATCTGTCGTTGAAGACTGACCCCTAGGAGACGGCTTGCTTTCTTCTATCCCGTTGTTTCTCGAACTTGTGCTGCCTAAGGTATGGTAGCCAGTCCCACGACATGGGATGGAATGATCTTGTCTTGAAAGAAATTGATAAAACATCCATCAAAGTACAAGTATTTCCGATGAAAGCAACAAGAAAGAGTGTGATAACGGAACTTTGTAGTAAGTCAAGTAGAAGCCTGCACCAGGATTTCTGGGCCGGGGATTCAAAGAGAGATTGTCTGCAAGTCAAGTGCTCCTAGGCACACGATATTCCTCAGGCATCTATCTCTACTAATGTTACAATGTCAGGTGAATTGTATTTTTCTTCCCTGGACATTGACCAGTCCAGGGCTCCCATCCTCTGCTGTTCCGGAATTTAATCCCGATGAGGTCACTGCAATATCAAGGAGTTACCCTCGTACACTTGAAGACTTACCGATCTGCTATCCCCTCGGATGTACGCCGACGACTAGCATTTGCAGCATTACCTAGCATCGTGTACCGGTCAGTAGTGATGGCGTCACCTGTTCGGCCCAACAGCAGCCCGCCCGAGTACATCATCCTCGACAACAGCCCGCCCACGTCGTCCACCAGGCCGTCCCAGGTGTCCGAGCCCCCTCAGCCCATTCCCACCAACATCATCACAAAGTCAGACCAACCCGCCAACTCAGATGACAAGTCGTCAATCCACAACCCAGAAAACAACAAGTTAATCCACATTGCCCTATACCCAGCCGCCCACTTCACCAAGTTCTCCGGAGCAATCCTCTTCTGCCCCGGCTCCAAAACACCTGCCGTGTACCTCCTCCACGACACCACCCTCAACCTCTACTCCCGCCCCACCGCCCGCCGCGACTTATATCCCCCTCCCCAAGCGAAACACTTGCCAACTACAAGTCCTCCCCCTAGCCACAACCAGCACCGCCCTCGACAGAAACGAGTTCAGCTCCCGCTCTCCTTTAGGCGACCACCTCCGCAGGCACAGCCAAACCAGAGACGCATTTGCGCTCAGGACTGAGTCGGTCAGCGGCCATGCCACGCTCACGTGGTGGTTCGCTGTGACGTTCAGCCCTCGCCGGGACATCATGATGGATGTTCCGATGTCCAGGGCGGATTTCCAGCCGGATGGGTTGAGCCGGCATCGCACGGAGATGCATGGGTATGATGAGGCACTGGAGAGGATTACGTCGCCGGTGGAGAGGGAGGTTCTTCAGCAGGCGGTTGGGCTTGTTAAGGAGACGTATCCGCCGAAGGAGGAGGAGAAAGATTAGGGGGGGATGCGAATGTTGTCCAGCGAGGGGTATCATGGCCGGCTGTTATGGTAATATTTTGTTGATATCATGTCACTGGGTGAGTCTATGGGTTTGGGATGAGGGAGAGCGAGTCCTGAGAAAGAAGAATTCGAGGCTCGTACCTACAGTATGAGAACTGAACATCGGGCTTCCATAGACACCAAGATAGAGGGTGGGTGGGGGTTGTGAGCAACAACATGTCGTCCCAAATACCGTATTCTCTCGCGGAATTCAACTATGGGACCACTGTTTTCCAGACTCTAACCAATCCAACCCTTGATTACAAGGGGCTTTCCCGCGATTATAGCGCAATCCGCCAGCTCCTTCCACCCTAGAACCCACCAAATCCACCACAATTTTCCACTATTATTAAGATCTTTGTCTTTCAAATGGCTGGTTTTTAAAGATTGTTTAAGGGTACAGTAGCTTTACAGTTCTGTGGATAGAACAGGGCCATAGTGTGGGTAAAATGGGGCCATAGTTGAATTCCGCGAGAGAATACGGTAGACTAGAAACCAAGTCATTCCATCCTCCCCAGCACCCTGTCCCTTGCATCCAAGAGTTGAGTCTCAAGTCCTCCCATTTCGAGTCATTGCCCTTCCGCGCCCCCACCACCTCCAAAATTTCACCCCCACCCTTCACAGAAACTCGCACGCACAGACCACCACCCAAACCTATATTGCTGTCGTTCGCGCCTGCCCTTTCCTCCTCTTTTCTCTTTTTTCTTCATGTCGACAATACTTCATAGAATCATTTCTATAGTAGTCGTCCTCTTTTGTGTTCCCTAAAGGAGCCACAGATCCCACCCGGGTTGATGATTCATATCCTCGGCTTGCCCTACAGTTAGCACTCTTTCACTCTCGCTCTGCCTGCAAAGGTGGCGGTCGCTCGCGGCTGTATAGAGAGTGTGCGATGATCTGTACCCTGTTTTTTGAGGTCTTGCCTTCGGGCGCTCGGACAGGGTGGGTGTCGATGGAAGTCTGACCGGCGTTGATTTCAAAACTTTTTTTCGTTGTGCTCCTGGGCCGTGGCTCAGGACGCGAGGAAGAAAACGCTTTCACCATTCGAGTTTAATCCCAGTGAAAGTAGCAGTCTGAAAAAGCCCCCCTGCTAAACGTGGACGGATGAGTTGACGCTGTCATCGCAAACCGCCACCGCCCTTTATTTACTAAGCAATAAGCAGCGAGAGAACTGAATCTGCTCAATTTTAAAATTTAATTCCCATCCATTTCTAAACATGCTCCGCCCCTCCCGCCTCCAAAACTGGACTAAACATATGTACAGCCATGTCAAAGGAAAAACAACCTAAGCAGTCCAACTCTCGAGATTCCTCAAGACGCAGGCCTCACCGCTCTTTGCCGTCAGACGTCCAATTCTGAACACCTTCTCTCCCTCGGCCTCCAGGCCAGCGACAACACTGTCCACGCCCTCTTGGCTCACCGCCAGCACCATGCCCAAGCCATTGTTGAAAGTCCTCGCCATCTCGGCAGGGACAACTGACTGACGCAGCCACTGGAACACCGCCGGGGCCTCCCATGTCGCAACATCGATGTCGGCCGCCAAGTGATCGGGAAGCATGCGCGGCACGTTCTCGGTGAGGCCACCGCCCGTGATGTGTGCCATGCCCTTGATGGCGGCGCCGGAACTCGCCAAGACCTTGAGCAACGGCTTGACATAGATGCGTGTGGGGGTGAGGAGGCTCTGGCCGACTGTGCTACCAGCTTCCCAAGGCGCATCGTCTGTATACTGCAGGCCTCTAGTCTCAACAACCTTGCGTACGAGAGAGAACCCGTTCGAGTGCACTCCAGCCGACGCAAGGCCGATAAGAGCATCACCCTCGATCATGTCGTATTTCCGGGGCAGACGCTGAGCGGTCTTCATCACTCCGATCGCGGCACCGGCGGCATCGTAGTCGTCTCCAGTATAGAGATCAGGCATCTCAGCCGTCTCGCCTCCAACAAGAGCGCAGCCCGCCTGGATGCAGCCCTTGGCAACGCCCTCAACGAATGACGCCGCGACGGGGACGCTCAGTTTGCTGCAGCCGTAGTAGTCCAGAAACATGACCGGCTCGGCACCCTGAACGACCAGATCGTTGACGTTCATGGCCACCAAGTCAATACCGACTGTATCGTGCTTGTCCATCTTCTGGGCGATGATGAGCTTGGTGCCGACTCCATCGATTGCACCAACCAGGATCGGTGCACCAGGGTAGCCTGCGTTAGAAAGATCAACCTCGCCTCCGAAACCTCCGATCTCTGCATCCGCACCAGCCCGACGGGTAGTTTTGACAGCTGCCTTGATCCTGTCGACGAGATCGTTGCCAGCGTCAATACTGACGCCTGCCTGGGCGTATGTAAGCTTGCTCGTGGTGTCCGAGTCGCGGAAAGCGCGATGAGCAATGTCCTTGCGGTAGTACATGCCGTCGAACTGGATCGATTTGACACCCTCATAGGCCTTATCCACTGCCGCTTTCAGTGTTACGCCGGTGGCGGTCGCCGCGATGACACGTCCTCCCGCACTCAACAACTTGCCGTCGGATAGCTTCGTCCCTGCATGGAAGATGGTGATTCCCTCGGGCGCCGATGCGACCTGCATGGGGATGTCCTTGGGATACGAGTTGGGATAGCCAGGTGCGGCAACGACAACAGTGGTGCTGAACCCTGGCCGAATCTTGACAGGGACATGGTGGAGGAGAGGAAGGCCTGCACAAGCCCACATAATCTCTGCCAGGTCCGACTCGAGAAGGGGGATTACCGTCTGAGTCTCTGGGTCGCCAAAGCGGACGTTGTACTCGAGAGTCTTGGGTCCATCCGGTGTGATCATCAAGCCAGTAAAGAGGCAGCCACGCATGGGAAACCCGTCCTTGCGCATCCCGTCGATGGTAGGCTGAAGGATCTCGCGCTCTATTTGCGCAATCAATTCCGGCGTGGCGATCTTAGTCGGTGCGTAGCAACCCATACCGCCCGTGTTGAGGCCTGTGTCGCCCTCTCCAATGCGCTTGTGGTCCTGGGCTGGGGGGAGAGACTTGATTGTTGTGCCATCGCAAAAGGACAGAATGCTCAGCTCGTCGCCCGTCAGGAACTCTTCGATCACCACCTCATTGCCAGCGGATCCGAACTGCATGTCCAGCATGATATCCTTCAGTGCTTGCTGTGCTTCCTCTTGGGTCTCGGGAATGATGACGCCCTTGCCGGCTGCCAGGCCAGTGGCCTTGATCACGACATTGTGCTTGACTGTCTTGAGGTATTCGCTCGCCTTCTCGTAATCAGAGAAGTTCTCATATGCGGCGGTTGGGATGTTGTGCTTCTTCATGAAGTCCTTGGAGAAGGTCTTGCTGCCCTCGAGGCGCGCGGCGTCCTGGGAGGGGCCAAAGCAGGGGATGCCGGCCTCGCGAAAGAAGCCTTCTATACCATCTACGAGAGGCGCCTCGGGGCCGGGAACCACCAGGTTAAGGCATTCTTTCTGGGCGAGTTTGACGAGTGCCGGATAGTCATCGGCAGCTACGCTGCTGGTGTTGATCACCTTGGGCAGGCCTGCAGTACCGCCGTTGCCAGGAACAGCAATGATGGTCTCAACCAGCGGAGACTGGCTAAGTTTCCATGCCAAGGCGTGCTCGCGGCCACCGTTGCCGACAAGGAGAATTCGGAGAGATGCCATATTTTGACTTGGTGAGCTGGACAAACCGCGGTGACTGAATGCGCGACTGACAGCTTCGTCTCAATAACCCCGCGGATCGCCAGAAAATTTCTGGATGCCCCTCCCCCGCACTCCGTAATCGCAAATCAGGGGGAATTGACCAATCCCTGTCGGTTTGTGGTACGTACCGCCGTTGGGGAAAAAAGTGTTTCTTCAAAATGATTAGTGTCGGCAACAGCAACCACCAGCAGAATACTCACAATAATTGCGCTGCCACTGGTGCGATAACGCGTGCCGAAGCTGCTGTTGAACCTGAAGTTCGTCCTGCAGGAGCAACTAGCACCAGCAGAATGCTCACTATAAATTGCGCTGCCACTGATGTGATAGCGCGTGCCAAGGCACTTGTTGGGTTCCGTTCTGGAAGATAAATATCAGTAGTGCTCGCCAGAGACGATGATGTCTGCGAGGAGACTCACAAGAAAGTATGCCGCCACGAAGTAAAAAGGCAGTCTGGTTCGAAAACTCTGTCTTCCGAAATCATGATCAGAACTGGTCAGGGAACGGCGTGCCGTGAGACTTATTTAGATAAAGCGGACAGCTAGCTGACCGTCTGCCAAAATACAGGTAGATCTGAGCATATTTCTGTTGAAGCAATCAGTGTCCGTCAAGTACAATCGTTCATCCGCATCGAGAATACCTTCCTACTGGATATTGCGCTGAGACTAAACGCCACAAACGCGTGCCGAAGCACATTGGGTTTTTATTCTGCCCCCAAAGCTGTTAAACTTTGCCAGGCAGGAACCATAGTTGTCAGATCTCACGAGAATGCAGAGTCGCTAGGCGAACTCTGCGGATTGGCAGCCTTGGCCGACGATAAAATGCAGAGACCACGCATGGTCTCCGCAGGAAAGGCATTCTTTCCCTCTAAAAAGACCGTCAGCACTGTCGGTTTGACCCGGTAACCAGGGAATACCGACGGGGAAAGAACGCAACGGTGCTGGGGAGGAGTTTTTTCTGTTGACTATAAGTTATTGACCAGAGCACACGACATTACTCAGGATACTTACAAATGCGAAGGTACCTGGGTAACCGACGCGGACGAGCTTTTGTGCTCTGAAGGGATGGAGAGCTGCCGAGCCAGCCCTGCAAACAGAGCGAACTCGGACAGATTGAGTATCGAGGCATGATGTGACGAAGACATTGGCAGTGCGAAAATGGCAAGTTTTTAAAGGTGACGGCCGCGTAGCGGCCGCCGCAGAGGGATTTCGCGATCTTGAGATGACTCGAAGAAAAGCCCTAGAGAGAGGTTGGTGGGGAGAAAGTCGAGTTACTTTCGTGGCAGTGGAACCGTGATCTGGGCAACTAGCAAGTCTGCGAAGGAAGGTATGAACTACAAGACCGATAGTGCTAGGGGCAAATGAGTCCCCGAGGGAAGGAACGAAGGTTGGTGGGTGTGCCCATCGTGAGCTCGGCCTTGTTGACTGGAACCCGCTGGAGCGATCGACGAGGACTACGGCAAAACACCATCTCCTCCGCCTACTCTACTCTTGTACCTTAGACTTTCATCCTTCCTCCAGTCGGATGAGAAACAGAACCTGCGGATTGAGATGACAACAAAACCGTCTAACTTCTCTCCAAATCGGAGACGAACAGCTTGACAACCCCCAAAGAATCGATAATGACTCGAATAGAACAAAACGTTGCTTAACTTTGAATGGCTTCTTCTAAGAGCAAAAGTTTTCTCTCAACTACTGTACAAACGAATGTGTTTCTATTCTGAGGGAGAATGTTGCAATTTTTGTGTAAACATAGGCTCGGCAGGTGGATGTGGATGGGGTGGCCGAGCCTCAAGATCCTGCTTGAGCAATCAAACACTCCCTCCCGTTGTAAACATAGAGATACGCACTCAATGGGTATGTTATTCCACGTTGTATACTTCGCGGGTCTCGAGTCAACACATCGGTATATACCCTTACTCCGCCCCCAATATCGCCAGTAACAAGCTTCCCAGGTTCTCGGCGCCATGGCAACTCCCGTTGGTTCGAGGATGAGCCGACTCGGATCAAAGTCATTGTTCCGCAAACGAGTCGTACGCAACGCGATATGCGTCTTCCCGAGACTCGATGTCTACGCCACTCCAGTCCTGGTACCCGGCACGCCCGCTTACCTGCTCATACCAGGTGGTTGGTGCTGTGAGACGTGTGTAATCCGTACTTCCCGAACGATAAAGCACGGTTCCGGACGGCACACACGAAGGTCTAGACGTCCGGTTTCCTAGACCTTGTTCTTTAAGACATTGATTATTAATTTGAAGCTGTCCGGGTCACTGATGACAGGCGGTCTGGCAGGAGCAAAAGACCGGTTTTCCCTAGATATAAAATATGCACGTAAGTCTCGTATGGACAGGGCCAAGAAACACGAGAATAGCTCAGAATAGGTCGCTGACGGCCGCATCAAGCACATGCGTGGGTAAGGTGGCAGATCTCGATGACTGCAAGTGACGTGACTGTTGGCGGCATGATATGCTGGCTGTCGTTGGCGTTGGCGGTCCCTTGGCTGGCAGACACCCACATGCCCACATGCCTTGGCAACAACCTGCGAAAGAGGAAGGCGTGAGAGAGAGCCTCCATTTCTCCACGACTTCTAAGTGGCTCCTGGTCTTGACCGTAGTCTGGTTGTCTCCACCAAAAAACTTGGCTCGCATGCTTGCGTCTCCTGGTTTCGACTTCATTCGCTATGAGAGCTGAACTGAGATCAGCACATCGCCGATCAGAGGAGGCATTTCTCACTGAGCGGTATTGATCTTGCATCATTGCGTGCCGTTCGGACCAGCAACTCTCGGGCTTCAGCACTGTTGCTGTGCTACGGAGGTTTCGCAGAACTGCGGGTTGCTAATCCGTCCGTGGCAGTCCGAGGCTCAAGCAGAGGAAGTCAAGCTGGTATTGCGAGCAACACGTCACTGGCCCTACCTACCCAAGTTGTGCGAAGGTGAAGGTCGGGATGCGGCTGAGATGCTCGTGGCATGGAATCTTGGCGGCATCGATGGTGTGCTGGCAAAGCCCCTCCCCAGACCATATTGCCAGCCCTAGGGCGTCCCGGCAACCCGACCTGGCTCGGCACAACAGTACCAGGCTTGTAGCTTGGTCGGCATAGTCTACGGACTAAGGTAAGCGCTCCCGTCTCGTGGACCACGGCGTACCGGGCGAAATATCGAACGTTGCACGAAATCAAATTGAAACGCCGCCATATGAGGATCTGGTGCCCTGGAGCTTCTACGTTACGAACTCCCAAGACCCTCGAATTCTGTGAGACATACGCGACGGACCTGACAGGAAACGCCTGCAGGTCTCTGCAACCGAAGCCAGGCATCCTGGCTCGCTTCGACACCAGATTGGTGAAGTTTCATTCCGATCTTCGCTACAGGCGGTCTCGCTCAGGTTGCTGTCTCCTAGCACGGGGCGTTCCGGGGCTGCATTCTTTTGCGCGTAGGAGCTTCCAGGCCATCAGCCAGCGGCCAACCTCGCCAAATGCACTCCGGCCGGCATGTGTGGAGTGTACGGATTTACACAACGGCTGCGGTGGTTGGACCGACTCGAGGGAGTCGAAAGCGCTTTGCACGACGCATCTTGCCGGCGTGCCGGGGTAGCTGCTGAGCTTAGCAGTGAGCTCTAGCTGAACCCCTCTTCCAATATGCAATGCGGGGTCCTCGAGGTTCCAAGGAGCACCATCGCAGCTCGAGGTCAAGCAATACGAGCCATTTTTCCCCTTCTCAGGGACGGAAGCACCATTGGATGACGCCATAAACCTACTGACAACGCAGGATCCGGGAAGAAAGTCGCCTCGGTGTGGTTACAGTTCCCGGCAAAACCAGATGGCGGTGGGAGGATTCTCGTTCGTCTGTTCTCGACCTGATGTTTGTTTGATGTCGGCGCGCGGGCCCATTACGTACAGTTTTCCTCGACGCAAGACCTGTGGCTTCTGTGGGGAGGGAGTTCTTGCAGTCCCCGCGCCAACTGTTCAGCTTCCAGGTTTGTGCTGACCTGTTTCTCTGGACACGAGCCTTTGCGGGCCTGCTTTTGGGATCCTGCACCAGGTTTCCGAGTCCGACCAATCAATTATTCCGGTCGGGCGAAAACAGTCGCCGCGGTCAGCGTCTCGACCAGTGAGCAGCGACTTGGCTCTCAGCCACGTCCCTCCTTAGTCACATACAGCGTCTCTCGGCAGTAAAAGCCCCAGATTCTCTGCACTAATGCAGACCTCGCCCAAATTTCGTGTGCTGGGTTTCAAGGCGTTCAGCGAGTTCAGTGTTGGGCAGCCAGTACGAAATCGAAGGTCTGGGAAGGCGGGAATAATCCACCAGCGTAACCTACCCGCCCCGGAACAAGCCCCCTGGGCGCTGGCGGGACTTCCGCTCTCTGAGCCGCGTCAACATCATTGACAGGGGGCATGGAAGCGCTCCGAACCAGGGATTGATTCAACAGCAGGGGCTCCAGCCTCCTGCTGAGTGCCTGAGTGCGTTCGCGGCTGGTTGTGGGCCACCCCTGACCCCCCTGTGGCCGTTTTCCTGCTTTTTCCCAAGCGGCGGAGAGGATTGGCGGCATGGTGTGTGAGTGGAGGTCACTTCTACCGATCAAGACTAGGGCAGGGGCGTCCTGCATGCTGTCAGCAGTGTGCCTGTTCCTCGCCTTCGATCACCTCCTGGCTTCCATCTCGCCTTTTGTGTACTTTAGCGTGGACGCAGGCTGGGGGAATACCTTTCCGGCGGAGAACGTATGCGGCCCATGCGACGTTCGGCAGGCCCCTCTTCACGATGCGCAACCAATGCGATGACCAACACAGAGGCCACCCGATTCGGTCGAGCTTCTGGCCCTGGCGGTGGGTGGTTGAGTCGAGGGACCTTCGTACCACCGCCAGGCTCTGACCAACGTTGTGGTCCCAGTCGTCAGTCTCCTAAGCGGGCTCCAACCCCTGCGAAGCTCCGAGTGCCCGCCTTGCCCGCCCCCCCGAGCGAACCCAAGTGGGATGTCTCACTCTGTTGTTGGACTGGACAGCAGCAGATATGTCATCATGGTTGCAGCGAGTCGCCCTTGAGCCTGTCAACCAGGTGAGAGAGACACTCAGGTCACCCTGGCCGTGCTCCTGCAGTAGATATAAACTCTCTGCCCTCCTGCTTTCTCGCCTGGTCTTGCTCTCTCTCATCTCCAGCCTCTTTGATCAAAACGTCTCCTAGCCGACCTCGTCTCTTCTCATACTCCCAAGTAACTCGTTCGCTAAGGTTACTGGACACTCTCGCTCCTGCTTGCAGCTCAGACCTTCGCTACCAGCCACTGTCGCTCAGCGTCCAAGCCAAACAGCCAAGATGAAGGCAACTCTCTCGCTCCTTGCCCTCGCCGGGTCGTCCGTGGCCGCCAACATCCCTCGGGGTGGGGGTGGTGGAGGACATGATGGAGGATATGTTGGAGGTGGAGGTGGCCATGGAGGTGGTGGTGTTGAATACCATACCTTGACCACACATGTTCAGACTACTTACAGTATGTTAACCGATGTTGGTAGAGGAAGGAACTCAACTGATACAAACAAGCCACGGTCTGCCCCGTTACGGAAACCTTCACAAAGGGCGGCTCCACATCCTACAAGTACTACACAACGACCTCTGTTGTCACCCAGAAGGTGCCGACGACAATCTACACCACTGTTGAGATTCCCCAGACGAAGACCGCAGTTGTCACGTACAAGACTACGGCCTGGGAAGTCACAAGCATCTACCAGACGGTATGTCTAACATTTTATTCTGGGTATCATCGGACGGCGACTAATTATCACATAGGTGACCTGCCCCGAGACGGTGATCGCAACGGTTTCTGAGGGACAGACGGTGTACATCACCAAGACCAACACCATTACCAAGGGCGTGACCGATGTCAAGACCCTTTGGACGACCCTGCCCGTCACTCTCACCAAGAAGGTCGACGTCACAGAAACCATCACCCACGGCGGCGCCGCAACTGTTACCGGTTACTCTACTGTTGTTGTTACAGCCCCCAACACCATCTACACCAGCGCTCCGCCCCCGGCGCCTTCGACTGTTATCATCCCCACCACACGTTCGGTCGTAGCGCCGCCGCCGCCGCCCTCAAGCACCACCACTCCTCCCCCCTTCGTGACAGCCGGTGCCAACAGCCAGAAGATGGCTCCTGGCATCGCCTTCTTCGCCGGTCTCTTTGGTGCCGTTGCACTGCTCTAATTACCCTCTGGGTTGAGCATCTCAGAAGAGTAAATCTCTCTATAATGACAGACGGGGAGAAAGGGGAAGACGTCCCCAACTATGACGGGCGACGACATTCACGACACTCATTTATGACAGCATTACAACACGAGATACAGGATATGCATTAGGGACATAGGGACATAGGGACGGGACGGTTAGTCTCGGGTTTATTTTTACATAGCACGCCACGACGGCAAGGTTGCGACACACACAGCGCTAGCACCACGGAAAGACGGAGCGACGACATTGATGGTGGTCGACCACAGATGGAGGGCTCTAATACGGGAATCGATCAGGGGCATGATCCGTTCTAAAAAGTAATATTCGTTGTAGATATATACCCTTTGGTCAGTTAAATCTTAACACTTTTTTGGCACAACAAGCTCTATTTTCTGTGACGTTGTTGGAGTTGTCGTTCTTGGCTTTTTGGGGTGTGTGGGGGGGTGCCACGCTGCCCAGCATGCCAAAGAGGTTCAAAAGCTGGACGCTGACAGCCCGATCTGGAATCCTAGATCCGCGGCACATGCATGTCGGCCACGTGTGATGGATGCGCGAAGAAGAAATGTGATTTGTTTCGACACAAGAAACATCCCCCTCTGCAGCCATTAGGGGCGTTGTTTCAAGTCCTTCAAAATGACTGTTTCCCCGTGCCAAGTAAGACTTGCAGGTCAGGGCTTGCAGCGAGCGGTTGTTTGGGGCGCCAAACATTTTTTTTCTTTACTCAGGGGGTATGTAGGTATTCTTTGCTTTTGGGCGCTTTCGCCCTTGCTTTTGCATACACGTACGTCCGTACCTACCCAAGCGGGCAAGTGGGCACTCCCAACCGCCTCCTTTTTTGGGGGGGTGTCCCTCTCTGACTCCTGAGTGGTTTTTCTCCGTTGGGAATGGGCCGGACAGTCAGACAGCACTGCAGTCGGAGTATCGGACCAATAGTTCCTGGTACGAAGCACAAGGAGCTACCTTACCTAGGTAAGGTACTTACTTACTTTTACTTGCCTTTGGGTACAGGTGCGACTCTCGTTCGGATGCAGAGTCCGGACGGAAGAATTTATGGGAGGAGGACTTTGCACTTCACGGGCCGCCCCCAAAAGTGCCTTAGAGTTCCCGTTTCCTGCCCGTTTCCCGTGCCGTGCCGATGGTTGCGGACTCACGAGATGGCTCAAGCTGTGCTTTTCGTGCTATGTGGCCCCCCGATAACCACACGATACCAGCCTCGCGGGTAGTTGCATTTCGCAAGCGTGGCCCAATGGGTGGATGGAGGCGGGGCAGTGGAGAGGGAAGATGGCTGAGGTGAGGCCAATGGTTGTTGATATCTGCTCCCTTGATGAGGAAGGTCAGGTGGCCAAACACGAGGATAGAGGAATCCTATTCCCGCGCAGACCAGCCACATTAGGTGGTCAGGTTTGTTTTCATGTTGTCTGCCTGCCAAGTGTGTGTTCGGACGGATAGAGAACGCATGTTCAACTGAACGCCAGAGTCGATCAATCAACGTGCTGGGATTTGCGGTGGTTGGCGGGCTGTAGCTCATGCGGCCTGTGAGTTGTGTGTCTGATTGGGCGAGTCAGGTTACTACTGCCGGTGACAGTGTATCGCGGGTTGAACGTTGTTACGGGTTCGGCTGGGGGCGACGGGAGGGCCAGTTATGGACGCTTTTGATTGATGGGATTCGGGACTTTTGATGACCTTTGAGGTCTAGAATTCTCATGCTGTTGTTTGGGGGTTGCTATTGATCCTTGGAGCTGCCATTCAGTGATAAGAACTGCAGCTTCCTCGGGCCGCTGGAGGAGAAGTCTGCTCTGGTCCCCACAAGGTGTTACCTCAACTTCTCTCACCATGAAGCTGTGCGCATTAGTTCTCACTGCAACTGTGTCGGCGACACTGTCCTTCGCAGGGCCTGTCGAGCGGCGGCAGATGGGCGGCGTGAGTGTCTCGTCCTACCTACCTGAGTCTAGGTAGCCGAAGAGATCTGACCAGCTCTCAGATACTGATCTGCAACGGCGCCAACGCAACCGGGACATGCGACTATAGCGTCTATGAACTGGAGACGTGCTACGACCTCAAGTCACCCATGTATCAGAACGCATCGACATTCGCGCCTGATGGCGAGGCCTTCTACTGCTATCCCTACGCGTAAGTGGACGCCACTACCTGACCTACCTACCTTAGGCACCTAGCTTTAGCTGATGCTCTCCGAAGACAAGAATGCGCGGGTGTATGCACCTCACCGTCCGGCTGCACGCTTGGGGGCGTCTCATTCTTTTACCAGCACAAGTTTGACTTGAGTGAAATCGGCTGGAACAAGTACATCTCATCGTTTGAGTGTCATAAGAACGAGACGAATTTGTAATGAGTTGGTGTTTGTTTCTATTACTCTCAAGTTATAAATGCGAATTGGGAGACTAAACCCGATAGAAGGGAACGGTTACGGGTACGGAAACATGGGACTTTGGGACTTGGCAAATGCATTCGGCATTCGGAGGTTTTTCTACTAGGAAAGCCCCTCTACCCCTCGCTCCCCGCCTAATGACGATTTCATCGGCAGTCAATGGAGACGGTTCAGGGCGGGGTAGCTACTGGCGATAAGAAGCCGCGATGGAGCCGGAGGTCAATAACATATAGGTAACTACCTACCTAACCACCACTTATACCCATAAACCGCACCCTTCTTCTTTCTACAGCCCTCCCAATCCAATTCAATCCAATCCAATCCATACCGCAACCACCCATCCAGCCCCCCTCCCCCCAACCGCCAAAATGGCCTTCACCACCAAAGCCACCATCACCTCCTTCGGCGGCAAGCTCCTCAAGCTCACCCACCCCTCCACCACAACCGGCACCCCCATGTCCCTCAACCTCTACCTCCCCCCGGCAGCCCTCACCCCCACTCCCACGCGCGTGCCCCTCCTCGTCTACCTCTCGGGCCTCACCTGCTCCCCCGAAAACTGCTCCGAAAAGGGCTTCTTCCAGCACGGCGCCTCCCTCCGCGGCCTCGCCATCCTGTACCCCGACACCTCCCCGCGCGGTCTCAACATCCCGGGCTCCACCGACTCCTGGGACTTTGGCGAGGCGGCCTCCTTCTACATCGACGCGACGCGCGAGCCGTTCGCAGCCAACTACAAGATGGAGACGTACCTGACGCAGGAGCTGCCGGAGGTGCTGTTTGGGGACGAAGAGTTTGGGAAATACCTCGACAAGGAGCGGGTGTCTATCACGGGACATAGTATGGGTGGGCATGGGGCGCTGACGCTGTACCTGAAGCATCGGGAGCTGTATAAGAGCGTTTCGGCGTTTGCGCCGATTGCGAACCCGACCCAGTGTCCGTGGGGCGAGAAGGCGTTTAAGGGGTATTTGGGAGAGGATAGGGAGGCGTGGAAGGCGCATGATGCGACAGAGTTGCTGGGGAGGGTGAAGGCTGGGGAGGATGTAAAGGTGCTTGTGGATGTGGGCACGGGGGATAATTTCTACAAGCAGGAGCAGCTGTTGCCGGAGAATTTGGAGAAGGCGGCAAAGGAGAAGGGGGTGAAGGGGTTTGAGCTGCGGTATCAGGATGGGTATGATCATTCGTATTATTTTATGGCGAGTTTCGCGGATGATCATGTTGACCATGCGGCGAAGCATCTGGGTCTTCTTTGAGGCTGATGTGATGTGAGGGGGTGTGTTGGAGGTATATCCAAGAACGGTTGTTGAATACACACACACACACACACACATATATATATATATATATATATATACTGTGACCGAGTATAAACACGTTAGGTATTCTTCCAGCTGACCTCTCTCGTAACCTTCGTAGCCTCATTCCCATCGATCAGTACATCGACACCATCTAGATTGACATGACCGACAAAAAAGGTGTAAACTAAACCAATCCAAAAAAGAAGAAACAAAAACGCCAGTCCCGATGAGTTTCGTCCGTTCCATTCGTCCCAGGATTTCCATTTGCAGAGCCAAAGCAGAAGTCCCTCCCTCCTTTTATGGTCTTTCGTCCCGTTTGATTCTCCTATTCTCCAACCCAAGCCCATCCTCGTCTCTGACCGAGCCTCCTATTGGTATTTCTTTGACCTCAACTGGCTCTCTTGTCAATATTCGGCCCAAAGGCTACCATCCCTATCCCCGGCACTGCCTTGCCCTTACTCAAGTCTGAGCTTTCAAGCTCCGCATCCCTCTTGATCCGGATGTATGCCAGCTTCTCGAACCGACTTAGCGCCCTCCACCAGTGTTGACCGGCCTCGTGGTCGCCAATGCGCTCAAGAAGATCTGCTGTTTTGATGCGCACATCGCGGTCGCGGTGGAACAGCCCAAGTGCGATATAAAACAAGCCGGCGTGAGACTCTGGCGCGACGCTCAGAAGGAGGCAAATCTCATCGTAAGAGTGTACATATTTGGAGAAGGCAGAGTAAATCTCCCTGCTCTGCATCGGACTCAGCCGTTGCGTCCGGAGCCGGTCGTGCATATGGTGCAGGTCGAGGCCCTTGAGCGGGCGGACCGTGTAAAGCTGTGCTACGTCCTTTGGGTATTGTCAGTCTTGCGCGTATAAAGGCGGTCATTCATCAACGGTGCATACTTGGATAAAGCTGTAATAACTTCGGGTATTCCTCCACCCTTCAATCCTCGTTACGTTGCCCGCCAACTCCTTCGCTTTGGACGGCTCGTCGCACCACACATACCCGTGGCCACCGCCGACGCCTGCTGCCGTGGTCTCCTGCTCATCGCTCCCAATGTACAAAGCACTCGCCCCATAGACGCTTTCCTCGAATGCCGCGGCGATGCGCGTGAACTTGACCACCCAGTCGCGCCACTTGGCACGGATGACGCGCTCACCAGCGCGTGTGGCAATGCTGCGTGTGATGTCGGCCATGAACGCAACATCGCCGGTGAGGTCGTTTGCTGCGGCATTGTTTGACGATGCCGCACCCGTCACAAGGCCAGCATGCGCTGGATTTTGCTGCTGAAAGTAGACGAGGCCCTCTGTGACAGGGGCTTGATCGATTTTGGAGCTGATCTTCACCTTGCCACTTGGTAGATCGCACAACAAGTCCCACCACTCAGGGTGGTTCTCAAAGGTCGGGTTGGTCACGCCAGCGATAAAGCCCGGTACATTGAGCAGGTCATCAACCTTGGTCAAATCTGTGTAGGGGAAGGCATGGCGTGTAAAGCCGCGGAGAACGCCACCAGAGGCGAGCGCACAAGCGGCGAGAACCGCCTCAGCGACGTCACCGGACGGCAAGTTATAACCGAGAAAAATGATGCGCTTCTGGGTGAGAAGTGCGTTGACAAGCACGATGATGGGGTGTGTGTTGGGCCCATTGGTAGTGAGGTGTGGATGGAGCGGGAATGTCTGTGGAGACTTGGAGTGGGAGTCGGAGAAGTTTTGAATGAGCTTGATTAGAGAGAAATCGCCCACAGTCTCCGGCATGATGGCCGTGGGCACCTTGATCGGAATCGGAATTCCCTTGTACATGACCCTGCTCTCGAACTCGTGGGTGTCGCGCGGCACGGCGTACGTCGCTTGCCCCTCGATGTGTGCTTTCGTCCCGGAACGGTAGATCCCTGGTGGTTTAGGGGGGCTCCTACTGGCGTCGAATGGCTGATCGGTGACATCCTCTCCCCGGTCCTCGGTGATTCGAATCTGAATCATCTGCTCGAACTTTTCTACAAAGAGGTCCTTGTTATCACTTGCTTGGAGGAGATGCCTCTCCAACAGGCTCAGCCTGGGCATTAGTGATAGGTCCATCGCATTCACTGCGTCGAACAGCATAGACAGTGTTTCGGGCACCGGAGACTTGAAGTACTCCTCCAAGGCTAACAATAATAGGGGCTATCTCTCTGTTAGCAGGCTGGCTTCCAAACAGACGAGTAACAGCGCATGCTTGCCTTATAAATGTGCAAAAATGGATGGCGGGTACATATGGCCATCGCCTTCACAACGGCACCTCTTTTTACTGTCTTGTCTTGTTTTGTGTTGACGAGGTTGAGGACGTAGATCAAAGGGGGTCCCTCGCCCCCTTCCGGCTCGCTGTCGGTTGACTCGTCGTCGTCCCAGTCCTCTTCATCCAGGTCGCCGTCCTCTTCATCCTCGTCGTCCGATTCGTGTATCACACCTTTTGCGCGGTCTCGCTTCCGCCTCCGCCGGTTACGCCTCTCATCCTTCGCTTGGCGTTCAGCGTCATCTTCCTCTTGGCTGGTGTCCTTGTGGAGGAAGAATATGGTCCAGTCTTGGTTGCGCACGTGTGCCTGGTCGGGCAGCATGAGCTCCGCCAGCATGTGCTCATCGCCGGTTATAGCCACGGGGTACTGGTGCTCCATCACGGGACCCCGGTCGATGTCGAAAGATGCGACCAAAATGTACTCGACATGCTTCTCCGTGCTGCCCCGCGGATACTGTGAGCGCAGTCTGCGCTGTTGGCGGGAGTTGGGCGCATAGCGGCGAGCGCCGCTGGCGGACAGGGAACTATGCTGCGATGAGACGGCGGTGCCGGTGGAAGCCGTCTTGCTCTTGGAGCTGGGGTTGGATGTGCGGTCCGTCTCGGATGCGATTCCGGGAAGCGGCTGCGGGGAGCGGGAAGGGCGGGACGCTTGCGACATTTCAGAGGCGGAGCGCGATGACGAGGGAAACGAAGAGAGCGACGATCGGGGAAGCGGCGCACCGGGACTCGTCGGGTTCGCGTAGAAGGCGTTGCCGGAGCCGTTGGTTCGAGGGAGAGTGTGCGGCGCCGTCTGGGCCGATGCCATCGTACTCGCCCAATCGTCTAGGACACGGCGGCTCGCTCCGTCCGGCAAGATCTGGGTCGTACTCGAAGCGACAGTCCCGATCCCAATCCCAATCCCAATGCTAGTTCGAATCACAGTCGCAATCAATGTCGGGTCTTGTACATGCGACGCCGAGGGTGCGCTACACTGATCGTCGAGTGCTGGCGGCTGTATTGCGGACTGCGGGCTAGGGTCCTTCCATACAGCTCGGGCGTCTTTCGAACGGCTGCCGCACCGCACGAGATTCGCACGGGGGTTTGGCGCCCAGATACTTTACCCCTCCAGGTTGATATCAAGCAGCGTCAAGCTAATTGCATGCAATCTTAATTCGGGGCGGTTGATCGAAGACACGCCCACGAAGAGCTGCTGTAAAGGAGACCCGAAAAAGGGGGGGTGAGGAGGGGAAAGCGCAATCTGGACCGTGGTATATGTACTTTGGATGTACACCGTACCTCGAAACAGAGCAGCGGTCAATCGGGGAGGTTCAAGGGCAAAAACGCAAAACACCAGCGCCAGATAGCAAGCCCATTGTAGAGGAGTCAATGCAGCCGTGAGCGAACGGATGATCATGCTGCTATGGGCGGTCAAAGTGCACGAAGCGCGGATGTACATTACCCCTGGGGTTTGCCTGTGGCATTGTAAGTTGCAAGGGGGCTGAAACATGCCGGCCAATCAACGCTTGCGGAGCCCCGCACCATTTGCGCCACGCGAAACCAGCCTTCTCCTCGAAAATGGCTTAGGTAACCTTGGGTCGCAGTTGCCGGGTCAGTTTGTTTTCATACGCCCCGCAGCCAGCAGCTCGCTGGATCTCGCTGATCGCGAAAACGCCCATTCCACGCTGCCCAGGGTACCCTTTTTACTACCCGACGGCAAGCGCCATATTACAGACAAAGAGAAGCGTACTGTGATAGAGAGGGTTCTCCACTACAAACACATCGGCAATACACTCGCAAGACATTGCTTGGCGCGCATCGCGGCGCGCAAGAACCGCAAGTACCACGACAATAGCAACATGGTGAGGGACCCGTATTGCGAAATGCAGTCGTGCTGCTTGAGCTAACCGTGGCCAAGTCTGCGCAAACGCCATACAAGCCGTCGCCTCTGGGGTTAGGCTCCCCTCGAAGCTCCCCATTCCGTCGCCCAGAGTCCCCAGGGTCCCCGACTTCCATACGGCAGACGACTCCACACACTTCACCATCAAAGTCAGGGGCCTTGAACGGCACCCCGAGGTTTAACATTGGTCCGGCGACCACACCCACAACAAACAGCTGGACACCTCGGGCGGGCTCGACTATGGACGAAGGCCACACGCCCCAGCCAAGGAGCGCTGTGCGTTCGCCGGCTCCGAAGCCAGTGGCACACGGGAATGCGATGTCCCAACTTCAACCACCACAAGTGCGGACGCTGAGAGAAGGCTTCCAGCTTCTGGATCGCGACGACGACGGCGTTGTGAATAGAGAGGACGTCGCCGAAATGCTCACCCAGTTAGGTAAGGAATTTTGGAAGCCAAACGCTGGTTTGACGGTCAACTAATATTAAATTTCCAGGCCTTCAGTCCAGAGCCTCTGATGTCTCGTCTTTCTTCCCGCCTTCTGCGCCGCAGACCATGACAATGGCGCTGTTCCTCAGCTCGCTCGCGACATCCCTGACGGCCCTGTCGCCTAGTTCGGAATTACTCTCAGCGTTTTCTGCATTTGACGATGACGACAGTGGGCAAATCGACTTGGCTGAGCTCCGGGATGCGCTACTCCACACAGCACCAGAACCAGGGGAGAGGGCCTTGACGGCGCTGGAAGTCGACAAGGTCATGAACGGCTTTACTGGACGCAGGGCCTTCAGCAAGAGTAAAGCAGGCGGTCTCGGCAAGCGCGGCGAAGTCTTCAAATACCAGGACTTTGTGACTTCGGTTGCAGGGGGCAATGCGGCAACAGACCAGGCTGACGATTCGGATGAGCCTTGAGCAGGGGGTGTAAATCACCAATGAAACATCAACAGCGGGCAGCGATGACAGAGCAGGGCATATAGAGATAAGAGGGCAAATGGAGTGGGATGGGAACATGGCTTCGGATACTGCAACGGTTTAGGAAATGGGTATATTTTAATCAATGTCGCATTATTTGCATCAATCACCACTTGTCAATGGTGTCACTCTTTGTTAAGGCATATTCTGTTGTCTGTGCTTGTTTGTTTGTAAGAGAGACCCGGCCAAACTGAGCCCATTGGAGCAATGGAGATGTCCCAATAGGCTACAACTCAGGCATCATTCGTGGTTCACGCGTCCACGGTGACGATGGCATGATTCTACTGTAGGCTTTTGGCTCAGCGAGCCTTGCGATGCCCCGAGTCCCGTCAGCAGCTGCTGCAGCTAGTGCGTCTTGGTTCTGGAAGGTTCGACCCGGGTAAGTACTGCCTAAATCAATAAGCTACGATACGGTACTATTCTTCGGCCCCCCTTAAACGGTGCGTGCGGGTCCACCCGTCCCGCCTTCGGTGCGAAGCTCAACAACGCTGGCTGCCCTTCAAATCTGACGGTAGCCCTCCGGTTCTTTGCGTGTGATGGGCTAGATGCGTCTTGAGGCCCCAGACTTGTAGGGTAGTACAGAAATAAAGCCGGAGGCGAACAAACAGAGCAACAAGTCCGATTGACTGGTTGACAATGCAGCGCAGTTGTAAACAAGAGACCGCTAGGGGCCGCGTATTGGTTGGGCGACACGCTGGAGCTGCTCTCGCGGCCTCCAGTGGACGATGATGCGGGGGCCGATCTGAGTCCCAACAACCTGCAGCTTGGGGCAAAAACGCCTGGCCGCAGCGGTACCTTGTACTGCATGACGGGCGCTGGGCGAATGACTTTCTTTTGGCGTGCCAAATTTCCAGAGAAACCCCAGCCAGCTCATATTTTCTTCGAATCGCAAATCAAAAGACCGAAAGGGCTCCGTGACTGGTCTGGGAGCTGAGAAAATCCCCTAAACCCTTTCAATCGGACAAACCGTTATGGGTTGGCTGACCTGCTGCCGCGTTCTTTTCTTCTGATCTGAACTCCCGCCGAACCTCCATCTTATCCCGCCGCCGTACTCCAGCGCCGCACGAACCCCAGACCTGACCTAACGAGCGCCGAATCTCGCGAGCTCCAACAAACCGCCCTGCTGAATGAGCATTTGTGGACAAGGCGAGTTGTTGCAGTTAGCAGAGTTGCGTGTGCGCGAACGAGTTCCACCCACCTAGGAGTCCTCGGCGCCCGCTACCTCACCGTTTGGTACTGCTTGCCGCATTCTTCAGCAAAAATTTGGCTGTATGCAGCGCGGGCTTTAACAAGGCCTGACCTTGTGAGAAAGTTGCCTGCGGCGTGACCCCCGTTCCAGGTTCACTCGCTTTGACGGTCGCCGCCGAACCCGCATAGAACAATCCGGACCCAAACCAAGTCAGACGCCTTTTTAGGCCCGCTCTTCCACCTCAATGAAGCAATTTTTCGGCAAAAAAAGTTCCAAAAAACCCAACTCGGTTGACGGGGACGACGACGACACCTCAGAACCGCTCACTCCCATCGAACAGCAGCTGCCGCAGCCTGGCTCCGCCGCAGCCGCAGCCCCGGTCTCACCCACAAAGGCTCCCGCCAAAACTTCAGCTTCTCGGTCCCCCTCCAAAAAGGCAGCAGCAGCGCAGCGCCCAGAGTCGCCTTCATCACGCGAGGCCAAGTCATCGCAGCCGCGCCCTTCGCGGAGCTTTGCGCGCCACTCCACCGACACCAGCTCCTCTCGCAAGCAAAAGAAAATCGACCCCGACACACACCCACTCAACCTGCCTCCTGAGCAGCGAAAGCGCTTATCTGCCTTGTCTGCCATGGGCGATCGCAATTCAATGGACGTGGACAAGGAGCCTGTCAATGGAGGCACCCCCTCCTCCCCTCCCCCACAGGCACAGTCATCGCCGCAAAAGCAGCATCAGAAGCCGACCGCCCCGACTCACAACAATTCCTTCACGGTGCCCGTGACGAATGGACAGGATGCATCGGCCAACGGAACTGCCACCGAGCAGGTGCCGACCCCGCCACCACACCGATCGCAGCCTTCCAGCCCGGTGCAGAATGCCGCCGAGGAAGCGGAGAATCTCAAGAATGAGGGCAACAGGTTCTTCAAGCTCAAGGACTACACCCGTGCAATCGAATTTTACAGCAAAGGTGAGTCCTAGCAGTTGGATCCCGTGTGAAGAGCCCATTGACTGACACAATCACCAGCCGTCAATCTGCAACCCAGTTCAGCAGTCTACCTGGGCAACCGAGCTGCAGCGTACATGAGCGCCGGCCGGTTCGCCGATGCTTTAGAGGATTGCAAGCGGGCTGTTGATATTGACCCCCAGGCAAAGACCCTCCTTCGCCTGGCTCGCATCTACACGAGCCTCGGGCGCCCAGAGGAGGCCATTGATACTTTCAACCGCATCAGACCTCCCCCCTCGGCAAAGGATATGCAGCCTGCTAAGGAGATGCTCCACCACGTCCGGGCTGCGCAGTCTGCCCTGAATAACGGGACGGCCGGCATGATGATTTCGCATCCGCTTGATCTGGCCGAGAGGCTCCTCGGGCCCGGCGTCTCCAAGCCGAGAAAATGGCAGCTGATGCGTGGCGAGGCATTCCTCAGAATGGGCGATGCCAATTCACTCGGAGAGGCACAGGCTATTGGCGGTTTGCTCATGCGCAATAATAGCCAGGACCCTGAGGCCCTGGTGCTCCGTGGCCGCGCATTCTACGCACAGGGTGAGAACGACAAGGCTCTTCAGCACTTCCGGAAGGCCATCAGCTGCGACCCCGACTACAAGGACGCTGTTAAGTGGCTCAAGACCACGCGAGAGCTTGAGCGTCTCAAGGAAGAGGGTAACGCCGAGTATAAAGCCGGCCGATACCAGGCTGCAGTTGACAAATACTCCGCCGCCGTGCTGGTTGACCCGACAAACCGACAGATGAACGCGAAAATCTACACAAACAGGGCGCTCTGCCGCATTCGGCTGAAGGAGTATGACGGTGCGGTCGCTGACTGTGACAAGGCATACAGCCTGGACCCCAGCTATCTCAAAGCCCTCAGAACCAAAGCCAGTGCGCTCAGTGGAGCAGAGAAGTGGGAAGATGTTATCCGGGTATGGACCCAAGTCAAGGAGAGAGATCCGGAAGATCGTAACATCGACAGGGAGATCCGAAAGGCAGAGCTTGAACTCAAGAAGGCCCAACGAAAAGATTATTACAAGATTCTGGAAATCGACAAATCTGCCAACGAAAACCAAATCAAGAAGGCGTACAGGAAACTCGCTATCGTGCACCACCCAGACAAGAACCCGGGCGACGAGAACGCCGAAGCCCGGTTCAAGGACATTGGTGAGGCTTACGAGACACTAAGCGATCCTCAGTAAGTCAACCGGAAGTTTGATACCTATAATTCGTGACTAACAGCAACACAGGAAGCGCGCTCGGTATGACAACGGTGATGATCTCGTCGACCCGTCGGATATGTTCGGCGGTGGTGGCATGGGTGGCGGCATCGACCCCGATATCATTTTCTCAATGATGGGCCAAGGAGGGCCTTTCGGTGGCGGAGGCGGCTTCCCCGGAGGTGGTGGCGGCTTTCATTTCGCGAACGGCGGCGGCGGCCAGCGCCCCGGAGCCGGAGGTGGATTCAACCGTGGATTCCATTACCCGTGACAACCCAGAGAGGGGGAAGCACCCGATCACAACGAGGAAGGCAGCGATGCTGAGAGCTCCCACCCCTCTCGGCATCGTAGCCATCCTAAACCGGATGGCAGCAACATCAAAACAGCTTGGAGGGCCGAGGCCGCGGAGGAAAGAGACAAATGGGTGGATCAGTTGCGTCGTGTGGGACTGTTATTTGCCGCCGCAGTGGTCCTTCTCCCTCCCCGTCTCTGGGCGTCACTTGTCGCAGGAGCTGTTACGGTGTACATTTGCATGAGGATTGTCAGGACTATTAGATCGGCTGGTCACAGAACCTGAAGAGGGGGGACTGGAACCCGCGCATCAAAAGAGATTGGCTTCCTTGGGCATAGAGGATACCAGGCTTTTCGGATTGTCCTGTTTCTTTTGTTCCTTTGTCACACAACCTACCATTGACATCACATCCAGGGGCGTTAAGGTTGGATCATGGACCATAATATCATGAGACCTGGTGAAGCTGCTGTTAGTACATGTTGCTAGTGGGTTGCCTACAATGAGTTAGGAGATAAACATATGAACCCCTGTGTGCTAGCGATAGGATTGTGAAAGGGTCGGAGTACTTCCTACCGAGGTGACATCCCACCTGAGAATTGTATGACTAAGGTTGGAGTCTGTAACCGTGGCCTTGTTGAACCAATGGTACTGATGCATCGATGCTTAGATGCCAATTGTGATCGAACTATGTGGGAAGACTGTCACAAAGGATACCCCGGGTTATGAGAAGTCGCCATGAGGATATTATCCCATCCAACCAAGAAATAAAGGCTGAACACATCTTCATTTCCCCAACTCGCAGTGCACTTCAACTTTAAAAGACCAGGTTTCCCAGAAGAGTGGGTCCGGTACATAGCCCTTTGTATCTGTGCACAGACCACACCCAGGTCCCGGGTGGTAAACAGGGGTCAAAGCTTCAAAATTTGGAGGCCACCTCTCAACTTGCAACGGTCGCAGCAGCGCAAGGCCGCCCTGTGAAAGCCGCCACATTGCATTCTCGGCCAGCGTCGACCTCGCTCTTTGACAGTACGCACCCTCTCCCTCCACACCACCTCTCCATTCACTTCAGCTTCCTCGAGCACCTTTTTTTTCTCTGTGCTAATGCTCATAAGGACGGCTACGGCATATCTCGCATAGCCATTCGTTTCACCAGCTACGTGCGCTGTGGATTCGTGGAGTTCAAGGGAAGCTCCCCGGGCACCCGACTTGTTATCCTCGACACCCCGTCATTGTTTGCTGTCCGCCTGCGTCCCTGCATAACTAGTCTTTGTGCCATCGGCTGCCCGCCATGAGCGCTGAGTACGCCTACGACGAGGATGGCCACCTCTGGCCATTCTTTGTTTTCACGTTGTCCCTCATCATCACGATTCCTCTCACCTTTGCGCTTGTGAATCGGTCGCGCGACCCTGCCGCCGCGTTCAAGCGCATTCAGACTAGCTATAAGCATGACCAGGCCGACCTGGTAGATACTCTACGGAAGAAAGAGAAGCGCAAGGATCGCAAGATATGGCTGCTGGTACTGGTGCTGGCTGGGTGGGCAACTATGGGCTACATGCTCTTCCTCATCAAAACCACCGATGCGCCCGAAAGCAAGCTCTGGAACCCCTACGACATCCTCAACATCCCCGAGACATCAACCGAGAAGCAGATCAAGAGCACATACAAGAAACTCTCTCTCAAATTCCATCCCGACAAGGCCAAGCCTGATCTGGCCAAGAACGAGACCGTGGAAGACATCAGCGCACACTACGTTGAGATCTCCAAGGCATACCAGGCCCTCACTGATGCCGATATCCGCGACAATTACATTCGGTATGGACATCCCGACGGAAAGCAGGGGTACAGCATCAACATCGGCTTGCCCAAGATCATCGTGTCGGACGGCAATGGAAAATACGTTGTCCTTCTCTACTCTGTGCTCTTTGGCGTTCTCCTACCTTATCTCGTTGGGTCCTGGTGGTATGGGACACTTAGGAGATCAAAGGAGGGAGTGCTTATGGAGAGTGCCAACCGCCTCTTCCGGGAATACAAGGACAACATCGACGAGGGTGGTGTCGTGACTGCGCTCAGCACCGGCAAGGAGTTCGAGGACCTCTTGAAGGGCGAGAAAGCCGATGCTGGTCTAGCCAAGCTTGAGTCGAAGATTTTGGCGGAGGGCGAGCTCTCGCCTTTCGCCGGCGGTCTGTCTGTCAAGGACAAGGAAAAGCTACAGGATCTTGAGAGCGGGCCGCAAAGGAAAGCACTGGCACTTCTCTGGGCTTATCTGGGACGCGTCGAACTCGACGACCCAGTGCTGACCAGGGCTAAGTTTGAGGTCGCTCCCATCGCCGAGGCCCTCAACAAGTCGTTTACCGCCATCTCTCTCGCTTACATGAACACGGCCCCTCTTCTGGCTTCATACTACACAAGCCAACTTCTAATTCAGGCTCTTCCCCCTAAGGCATCACCACTCCTCCAGCTCCCTTTCTTTACCTCCAAGGTCGTCAAGGCTGTCGAGGGCGACTCGCGAGTGCACACCACCGTGCAGAGCTTTATGGATAGACCAGACTCCAAGAGACGCAGCTTAGCAGTTGGAAAGGGGCTTCTCACAGACAACCAATACCGGGAAGCAGTCAGCGTCGCCAAGCAACTACCATACCTCCGCGTCGCCAAGGCCTATTTCAAGGTTACCGGCGAGAAGTACATCATCCCCTCGTCTCTCGTCACTCTTGTTGTCAAGGGTCGCTTTGTGCCACCTGGTAGCGAGAAGGTTCCCGCAGTAAACGAAATCGACCTAGAAGATATCGATCCTGCCGAGGATGACCTCGACGCACTCTTGGGCCGCAACGCCAAGAAGCAGGTTGGCAAGAATGAGAAGGGAGAGCCGATTATGGAGGCGGCGGAGAGCGAGCCTATCTTCCCGCCTCTTGCGGCGGCCCCGTACCTGGCGCGCGATCATAGCCCCAGGTGGCATGTATTCTTGACAGACTCAAAGCAGGGCCGCGTAGCTGTCCCACCGTTTACGTTTGCGCAGTTCGACCGTCCAGTATTTGAGGAGGACGGGAAGACACCAACGTTCGCGATGCAGACTCTTAAGGCGCAGTTCCAGGCACCGCCGCAAGCCGGCCATTACACGTTCGTTATGCATGTCGTGTGCGACAGCTATGTTGGGTTTGACACAAAGATGGAGGTGACCCTCATCGTAGAGGAGGCGAGCAAGGCGGAGGAGATGTCGTCCGAGGAGGAAATTAGCGAGCCGGAAGAGGGTAAGTTTTCACCAAGCTACAAAACATATCCCAATGATGCTAACCCCGATGCTGTAGATTCTATCGCTGGCATCATGAATTCCGCCAAGGGCGGTGCGCCGCCAAAGGCTAAGAAGAGGAAAGAGGAGAAGGTGCCAGATGAGGAATCAGACGAGGAGAGCGGGACAGAGGAGGAGGTAGACGATACCAGCGACACGAATACTGATACGGATGGGGAAGACTAGGATGGTCTTGTTCGTTCATGGTTGCAGTCGTTGGTTGCGCCCTGTAATCATTAGCTACGTCGGCGTTTAAGAACTCTTTGTGTATTTGCCTGCAAAAGTGGCCATGGGATGGGCGTTGAAGGTTTAGGCGCTTGATGCCGGAGGGAAGACATAAGAAGTCATAAGACCGCCTTTTGTTTACCTGACCTCTGCATATGCCCCAGTAGACAGCGGAGAGGGGTCGAAGACTATAGGTGGTGCTTCTCATGATTTTGAGAGCGTTGTATACAACGAGTAATCGACTCTTCAGCTAGGTTCACTTGGGGCTCAGCGGTTGTTGTTTCATCAGAATATAAACTTGAACAGAAATGGGTTCAACCTAGGAGGTTCAGTGAGGTAGCCCATTGCGCACTAATAAGATTCTACCTCGCCATCATGCCTTCTCTGTCTAGAGTTGAGGTGGCCAGTAGCGTGGGCTTGGGGAAATCGTCACAACACCTAGAGTGGTGTCCCTCCCTCCCTGCGCCATATTTTCTTCAGAGGGATATGGGCCACATTAGGGAGATGCTTGAGATCTTGACAACTATGTGAAGCCAACAACGACCTTCGAGTTATGGCGTGGGGTATTTGATATATGGATGATGGGGCTAAAAAGGTCAGGTGCACTGTCCAAAGTGAAACTTCTACGACGTGGTGCGAAGTTTCAAGCGGTGAAATGCCACTGCGACTTAATCGTAGGAGCCATTCCCGCTTCTCTGGATGCCATTACTTGTCGAGGGAAACATGGGGGAATATCAGATTCCTACCTTTTGGGGTCGTTAGAGTGAACGAGACATGTTTGGGCTTTGGGTGGTGTCTTATGCCTGCGTACCCTGCAACGCGTGCCTTTCGGTCCACCTTGCTCTCGCCATTGCCCCTTGCCCTTACTTTGCCAGGAGAAGTGTGTTTACTTCGCACCATCCGTCTGCTCTATCACAGCTTGCCGGAGCGTGGAGATGCATTAAAGCTGCTCCGCGTGGCTCTGCTTCGCGGTGCTCGCTGCCTTCTATGTGCGGTCCGTTGTGGGATGTCTTTTGGTGGACAGCACTGCTACCAAGGCAACACAACAACTCAACCATATGTGCTTCTTGCCCTTCCTAATGGACCGATCCCCGTTGCGAGCTCGTAGGGAATGTCCCGCGCGGGGTGGATTTGAGTTACGCCAATCCAATACCGTTACCCGTCCTTCTCAAAAGCGTCGTTCAGGTATCCGACGAAGCTCTCGCGTAGCCTGGCTGCCGCAAGCTTCCCCACTGCCTCTAGCCCTATCCCTCCCCTATTGAGAGCCACAAATGCTCTCCGATACCTCTGCAACTGTGGCAGCCCTAGCTTCTTCCCTGGCAACTCTACCACAAGATCCTCCCCGCTCCCATCCCCCCTAGGTATCCTCACCTCGCCACCCCCTTCATCGCTCTGCTTCTCCAAAATCTTCTTGACAATGTCCTGAGTCTCGCGCTCAAGCACATACAGATAATCTCCACCGGGATCCTTATCCCGCTGCATTGTCGACTGATTCGGCCTGACAACCTTTTTGGCCTCGCCCGCCACGACATCCCAAATCCGCCCAAACACCTCGCGCACCTGTGCTTCGTCGTCCTCCCATATCAGCGTAAAGAGCGGACTGTCCCACCTCGTCATGGGATTCGGCTCCTCGTATCGGAAGACCAAGTTCTCCCAGTTGCCTGGCTCGTATGGCTCTTCCTCCCGCTCTGTGTCCGCCTCGGCAACTTCCCCTGCGGTGACGGCATCCCGCCTCCTTAACCGCGCCTCGTTCACCCCTTTTGCCTTCTCTGTCGAACACCCCACTTGCAGCACCGCGTTTGGTGTAGCTGCGTTCTTGGCTTCACAGAATAGCTGGTACCGCCACCCCTTGATGTAATTCAGCCCGTCGAGCACGACGATGTCGCGCGGCGAAAGCACGCGCTTGACCGCGCCATAGATAGAGGCCCGCGCATCCTTCTCGGAGGCGTTGGCGGAGCGTACATGGGCCGGGAGTGTTGAGAGGTCGTACACTGCGCGCGATAAGCCTTGCGTGGTGTCGGAAATTAGGTGTAGGCGGTACGGCTGCTGGGTCGGGGGGAGGGCAGCGATGCGCTCCGCGAGGTACGCGTGAAGTTGGGCGGCGCGAGTGGATTTGCCTGAGGTAGGCAGACCCGTTATGATTATTAGCTGTGAGAGGGTTAGTGGTCTGGCTGGAGAGGGAAAAAAGGGGTAGTGGCTTACTGGCATGGCTGTGTTTAGATGTGGTTGTGATGGTTGGATGAGGATCTTCCACTGGGCAGCAGCCAAAAAGTTGGCGGGGCATTTGGAGGGGCTTCCTTCACCTTGGCAGCCATCCACCTTGGCGCCCCACCTGCCCTTTCCAGACTTTCAGGGTCTCAATCACATGCGAGATGAGGCGACGGAGGGCGATGAAGAAAGACACAGTGCTAACTGTTCAGGACCTATGAACCCAGTGATTGCTATCACTTTGCATTCCATGATGGCAATCAACGCTCTGGAATTTGAAAAATGTAATATGAGGCTCACTCGTTGATCTGCATACAGGGTTAGGGTCAGCTCTTGGCCTTTTCACTTGAACTTTGCACCTCTTGTTGCGTCTCGCATTGGCTTCTGTTGTCACACTAAGTTTAGGCTGACGTTTCTATTGTCAACAACGATCACAACACATGTGTCAACAATAGTAGTCCATACACGCCCTGCAATTGACATCTACTGCGGACTCATCAATGACACATCCAAGACAAATTACACTCGGCGGAACAATCCGGGATCCCCCACGGCCGCTGTTGGCCGAGTCGGCGGTGAGAACTTTCGGCACTACCGCAGGCCTGGTTCCCGAACCCACACAACCATTGACCAGACGGCACTTAAAAAAACAAAAATAGATGACCCAAGGCGGCCGGTGACCCAAGCCCTGGATGGTGGCGAAGACAAGTATATCTCCTTGTGATAGCAAGTAATATTACCGACTGCGTAGAATACTACGTTGCACGGGGTGTGCCACTGTCAAAGTGTCCATTAGGGAGTCCGGGGTACGGAGTAGGGGGAGGGGAGTCTCCAATATGCAGTCAATTCGGCCCTCAAGGTTGACCGTCGGATCGGAGCGGCCGACAGTTGCCCGCCTTTTGAGTGTGCTGAAACCATCAAGCACGCGGGATGAAGGGCACGGGGTGAAGGAGAGAGAACCTCGAAGCTAGCTGGCTTGTTCTCCCTTCATTCGGACCCTTCGTCGCAATGCAAGCAGGCTCGTGCTTCAACACTCGATTTTTTCGGCATGTCAAAGCACCATGTATTGTTGCAAACATCTCCGAATTGGGTCAACAATTCCCCTCGATGACTAACTCTCTGGAATTTGGGGTTTTCCCCTTATAGAGGGTGGTTAAGATCGAGGGGGGAGGGGGCTTGTTGCCGCGCCGCACCCATGCCTCTCGGAATGTTGTAATTTGGGGAAGTCAATGTGGGAAGGCCCCCGAGTGGCAGAATGACGGCGCGGGGGACTTTGGAGGCTGAAGACGACATGACTGGATGTGACGCGCCGAAGTGCGGCCTGGTTCCGGCATCGCGGCCGTTGGAGCGGTATGGCTGAAAGTTCCTGGCTGAGAGGTCGGATGCTACTCTGCGCCGGCCTATCACGGTGCCATTGTTGCCCAAGATCCAGCTCATCGACGGCATCAAGAGATCCCGTCATCAAGTCCAACCTGTTGTATAACGTGGTTCTCACCCCTCGACCGGGAGCGCCCCACCTGAGTAAATCTGACCACCGCAAGTGCATCTGGACAGCTGGGTGAGCGAGCGGCAGAAGAAGGG
>Ga0247760_1000505_pt1 | contig 42139 bp, 47 predicted proteins | sample UWRJL171409R4_FD_179936 | JGI IMG/M metagenome (GOLD analysis project Ga0247760, IMG submission 179936) | Plant litter microbial communities from Arlington Agricultural Research Station in Wisconsin, United States - UWRJ-L171-409R-4 | ecosystem: Environmental > Terrestrial > Plant litter >...
TTTACATGGTTTGGGGACATGAACGAAACACTTCATGAAAAACAACAGTAACGAAGCCACATGTGTCTTATATGAATGATTTTTTGGGTGTTTTCTAGGCCGGTCTCACAGCGGGAGTGCGCGGGGGTTGGCAAAGCAGGTCGAGGCAGCACCGCATTCTAGGCAGCGAGTCACGATACCAGAGCAACTTTCGGTCACAGTCAATGCGGCCGCGGTCGACGATGTGACGCATCGAGATGTCTCTGCCATGTCGAGTCAAGTTGTTTACATCAACCTATGCCTTAGCGGTCAGTCGCCTAGTCAACTGTCTTGGGAGTGCCTAAAATGGCTGTCCAGAGGCACACCACTTCCCTCGCCAACACCCGATCACGGTGCTCGACTAGGCCTCCAAGTCAAGTTGGATTTTCTCACCACACTTCGCCACGCGGCTCCTCCCGCACACTCCTAGAGACCAGTCGTTTCTATATCTATATTTTTTGGTTGTACTTATGATCTACGGTCGGGGACTGACGCTATACAAACCAACACATACGAATACTTATTGCATAGTTTGAACGGTGTTTTTTTGTTGGCTTTCGGGGTGGAGGAGGCGCCGTTCAGAGCTAACTTGGTCATATTTCATCTCGGAGCTTCAGGGAGGGTGGGCCTTGCTTTGGGAGCCGGTTTCATCTCAGGTCTCAATTCATTATCTGTTTCTCTCCTTCCTTCCTTCCTTCCTTCCTTCTCTTCTCGCTCTCACGAATTTGTGGGGGCAAACTCATAGCCAAGGTGTTGGAATTACCTTCGTTTTGTCTTATCATTTCTAGTGGTTCTCACCAAGCATGTTGAAAGACAGCAGCAAGCAAGCAGGGCAGCGAGCCAGCGAGCGATCATGTTACAGAGGCAGAGGTCTGGGCTGGACCAATTGGGAGGAATGAACTCATGAACCCGTTTACTCTTTTTGTTTTCTTTCCTCGACCCTTTACCTTGATCCCGAGCTCTCTGGTTCTCTTTTACTGGACGGTCTGTGACGCAGAAGAGCGGATGGTTATAGGAGGGGGCTGCAGACTGGAGAAGGAGGACCGCAACGCGAAATGAGTGTGCACAGGAACTGGGAAATCGCAGAGGGGGGCAAGGGAATTCGGGTTGGAAAGGGGGAGGGCGAGGACGGGGGGATTAAGGACAAAGCGGAGCAAGTTCACAACAGTGTAGCTGGGAATGAATTACGAGCCTCATGAACTTATTCCACTTAGCTTTCTGAATTGCCATCCAATATCTGTGCACAGCTTCTGGCTGTTTGGGGGTGAGTTACACATGGCGATAATGCAAGTGATGGAGAATCCAAGACCGACGCACTTACAAATACACTCTGGGGAGGCCTCACATCAGAATTGCCCAGAATCGCATACCCGTTTCCATTTTTGACAAGCTTTTTTTTATTACTATTTCTCCGCGTTTCGCATTCTTGGGATTCGTTCCGCTCATCGCCACACCTCAGTGGGTACCTCTGTACTCTTCTGCGAACGCGTCACGGCGGCCTGGGCAGCAATGGTAAGGTCAACAGTGAACTAGCTTCCAACATCCAGTTTCTGGGGTGCATAACGGCACCTTTTTTCCCCCTCCCCATGGACGTCAAAGGTGAGCTGAATGCGCTAGACTGATCTATCCGCTCTCTGGCGATGGCGAATATACTCGCGCGGCGGCCGTGAACGCATTTTCTGCCCACATGGGCATTGGAAAATCGATCCACCCACCCAGGTTGCCAGGCGGTTCTGGGATGGACAAGTGACACAACACATGCAACAAACAGAGAGAGCTTCACCGCCACCTGGCGTGGTGCGGTGCAGTACACTACGTGACTACCTCCTTACCTACGGATGCACTGCATCGGAGTGCGTGGTGTAGCGTAGTGTAGTGATATCCACTTTCTCTCCGCTAGTTGCACCGGCTCAGCTGATGGATGGTCCATGGCTGGATGTTTCGTCACCCGGCGAACCGACCATGCCGTGTTCCGATACTATCAATGCATTGCAGGGCTGCCCTTTTTTTGAGAAGGAGAGAGAGTCTGGGAATAGGACTCGGACTGGCGGTGAGGATGAGCCAGTTGGCCAGACCGGCTGCACGAGGGAGACATCCAATGTGCGGAGGTTACTGCTTGCTGCTTACCTGACTGGGTAGTGCAGCGAGGTAATGCAGGATGTCACGTGTAACTCTCGAGGGAGGTATTTGCTCAGGTGATGTGTTTTCTGGAAGCTAGTGTGATGATGCATTGCGCAGTTCGTTCTGTTCTGGAATCTGGCTGGAATCCGAGGCTAATAAGAACTTAATAGAAGGTTGATTGAGGCGGTGAAGTTCGATGTTGGCCAGTGAAAACCTTTGACTGGATTGTCCAGGTGGTACTCCGTAGGTGCCTAGGTGCGAAGTAGTAAGAGACAAAATCGAGCCCCACACTAGCTAGGTACCTATCCGATTGGGGCATTGCGTTCTCCAGATCAGGTTCCGTATCTGCCTGCAAAACAGAATCAAGGTGCTGCTTGGGACGAAGTGCCAAGTCTGGTGTCTCGACACTGGGCGAGGCGGTCGCCTGGGAGACTCAAGTGAGAACAAACACTCGATTGCTGTTTTGGAGCACACCAGATCGCGCCATCTGCCGCCTGCGAAAGCTGTTTCGCAATCACAAGAGAGTCCAGGGGTAATATAGGGTAGATGATGGCCATGTGGTGAGTTTTTTCCCAATAGGACAGACAGACTGGACCTAGCTAGCTCTCCTGCTTCCTGGGTCCGGAAACAGTTGAAAGCTTTCGCGTCTGCGCCCCTTCCTAGCAACTCGAAAGCGGTACTTTCCAGCAATAAGTCAAAACGTGACTCAGGCGGGTAGTTCGTTCATCTAGGTCCAGCCTCTCTGACTTGAGCTTCTCTTGTGATACCCCTGGTTACCCCTTATTTCTTCTGTTTACTCCTCACCTTTACCCAGATACGACGAGTCCACAACCTCTCTCGAGGCAACTCCGAGGATGTTGAGATTCAAATCTTGCAAATTCTCCCCAGAGAAAGTCGGCGACAGATGCTGACTGTTGCAAACGCAGCCCGACCAATCGCAGCTTGGTCCAACGGTCGACTCGTGACCTTGTTACGTCCAGATCGGGTCGCCCTGCAGAACAAACAGTGGTCTCTTTCGAAATCGTCCTCATTGCCCAATTCAGTCACAAACAAAGACATCCCGTCTCCATTTTCCCTCTTTTGCTCGCAGAAGCATTTCCACTCTCCCAGACCATCACCAACGGTCCCCCCTAATTCCCAAAATGGACCCACAAGTCCAACACCTCCTCTCCCTCTCTTGCATCCGCTCCCGCTCCCAAACCGTTGCCTTGCTCGCCGAGTCCAACCAACTCTCCCACTTCACTCTGCACCTAGACAAGCTCGACTCTGCTGTCGACTTTGTCGCCGCCACCATCACCCGCGACTTTGGCCCCGACAAATTCCACGCCATCCCCCCGCATGGCCGTTGGCAGCACTTTGAGGTGGGAGGGGTACCCCGTGTCGAGAGGCTGTTGGAGGCGTGGAGGCGTGATGGGGTAGACGAGAAGGAGGTGACGCGGCGGTTGGTGGATTTGTTTTTTGTTTCGGTCTTGCTAGATGCTGGCGCGGGGGATGAGTGGCGGTATAAAGAGCTCGAGACGGGGGAGGTGTATGAGCGGAGTGAGGGGATTGCCGTGGCGAGTTTGCACATGTTTGAGGAGTTGGCGTTTGCGGCGGTGGAGGGGGAGGGGAAAGGCGTTCCGGTTGCGGATGGTATGTGATATCTCTGTCTTGGAGCGTTTTTTCTTCTTGCCGGGGCGGTTGGATTGTGGCTGACATGATGCGTGCGTGCAGGGAAGGGACTGGAGCAGCTGGGGACGGAAAAACTGGTCGAGGGGTTCCAAGTGGCTGACATGAATCCCATGCTGGGTGTTGAATCTCGAGCGGCTCTCCTTCGAAGCCTGGGAAAGTCGCTACTCGCACATGCCGAGGTTTTTGGGGCGGAAGGTCGCCCTGGGAACCTTGTTGGTACGTTATTTAACTTTCCTCGACAAACCTACCTGCCGTCTGCTTTTCTAACAAGTCCAGATTACCTGCTGTCCAAAGCAGGCAACTCTGGCAATCTTGACGTCCTCGTCCTCTGGGACGTCCTCCAAACACTTCTTATCCCAGCTTGGCCCAAGAACCGCACTACTATCGCCGGTACACCAATCGGCGACGCATGGCCACTGAGAATCCTGCAGCAAAAGGCCGGGACCACTAACCCTGATAATCCTGAGGGAATCCACCCCTTCCACAAGCTCACGCAATGGCTCACCTACTCGCTAATGGTGCCATTCCAACGAGTGCTCGGAAAGAAATGGGACAACGCCGACTCTCTCACTGCCCTGCCCGAGTACCGCAACGGAGGCCTCTTCGTCGACCTCGGCGTCATAACCTTGAAGCCAAAAACCCTCGCTCGTGGCCTGGAAGCCTCGGGGTGTGCCTTGCCGCAATTTGAGGCAGGGGATGATGCCATTGTCGAGTGGCGGGCCTTGACTTTAATCCTCATTGACAAACTCTACGCCAAGATACAGGCACGTTTTGGTGCAGGCGTTCATCTCAGCATGGCGCAACTGCTGGAGGCTGGGACGTGGAAATCGGGACGTGCGATTGCTGCACAGAAGCGTCCGCAGACGAAATCAAGCCCGATTCTCATCAAGAGCGATGGGACGGTGTTCTAGGGTAGAAGTAGTCCGATGTTGGCATGAACTTTAGATGGTACATGGAACTAGGGAGCTAATGGAGTAGGTCTAGTGGTGGATATTGCGGAAATATGGAGTTTGGCCAATCAGACCACGATAGAGAACTATTCGGGGAATAGAGGAGAGCAGAGAGAGAAGAAGAAAATAAACAAATAACCATGGTTTGAAGGAGATCTCAAACATGTTTCCAACAAATCTGACCACCAACTAGCCAAGTTTTGATGAGTCTATTATGTTCTTTATTTTATTTTATATTGGCTTGTTGGGATCTGTTGTATTGGTAGTAGGGCTTCTCGTCTCATCTGGCCAAATAGCTAAGCCCCTTCCGAGCCGGATATGACTTGACCATGATGGGTGAGCTTACACTTCGAATACACGTTTATCAAGTTGACTGTCAACAGCCCGGGCCACGATAACATCTCACGTGCTTTCATGGCTCCGTACGCCGGATTGCACCGCGCCTTCAAGACGCGGTGGGTCTTGGACGGGCCCTCACGAGCTGCGAATGGCTGGTGTACGCAGTTGAGCAGCGCTCCATAGGCGGCGTGGTGTTAGGAGGCGTTGAGTGCCCAGACGCATTGCAGAGCAATTATTAGCTACCAACCCCCCTCGTCAAGGTGACTGGCTCAACCCAACGGGTTCTTGGTCAGACGAGAACATATAGTGAGCAGATCTGTAGACATGGTTAGATTCGAATCGACCTCCACAACATCTAGCAGACTCACCAAGCTCAGCCCCAAAATCATACTACACCAGAAGCAAACATTATTCAGCGTCTTCTTCCCTCTTACCCACTTTGTCCGCTGCAACATCACAATCGGCAATTGCAGCATCTGACAGACGAACCCATATCCACGCAGCTTCTTGGTAATGCACGCCATTACAACCTCGTGTCCCACGGCGCTGATCAAGAAGGTGATAACCGTGGCATAAGCCTTGCCAATGTGCGGCCGGCTCGCGCTGTAGACATGTCTACGGAGGAAGCTGTAGACGGGCACGTTCCACTCGCGTGAAAACTCCATCCAGTCCGTACTATTCCACCAGTCCGAGTAAAAGTGGCGATCCGCAAAATGTGTGATCTCAGCGAAGGCGCCCAATACATACTCGAATATTACGAGAAAGACCAAGAGGAAGGTCAGCATGAAGGGGAAGAGCAGCCACGAGATAGTCTCGGCCAGGATAAGGAAAACTTCCAACCCGGTCAACGGCGAGTGGTCCGAACGCAACGACGGTTCCAGCCGCATCGAGGCGTCCACCAAGGCTGGTAAAATGAACTCCTCTGAGATGACAGTAAGGAGAAAGATGCACCCAAAGGTGGCGATAATCTTGGAAAAGAGATTTTGCCAGTCGATGGCCTCAGTGCGCGGATACTCGATCTCATAGCACAAAGTTGGGCAACATAGATAGTCCGCATAATTGGACCATGTGAGATTAGACGGGTAAGTAATATTGCCGATAGGACTGGTCAACTCACGCGCCAGGTCCTCACGCAGTTGGGCAATCTCGTCGTCCTCGGGTCCGTTAGCGACCTGCCCATGCTCCTTGGCTTTCCCACGGGCTTCAGCTCTCTTAGGGCTGGCTACCGTACCCATCGGATTCTCAGATGTGGGATAAAGATAAGCAGGAGCGCGCGATGCAGTTGAGGGGTCATCGAGAGCGCGCAGACGCTTCTCTGTCTCGCTCAGATGGCCGTTGTAAAAAGTGTATGAGTGCATCTTCATGAGAAGCACCATGGTGTGCAGCAGCAAGAACACTTGGGCCGTCCATGTCCATTCCAGCAAAAAGGGAACGGCGATCCAGAACGCTAGCCAGATGATCTGGTATATGCTCATAATAGCCATGCCCCCCCTGGCCCACGTCAACGGGCCGTTGGCTGGAACCGAGCGGAAAAGTCTTTGCATCGGCAAGGCCACGGCCGAGCTTGCTACCATTGTGAAGTCGGCGATTGCCAAGTGCCAGAGCTTGACCGTGAAAAGAGCCCAGATCTGGACGCGCATGGGATAGCCCGTATCCTTGATGTTGCGTAGCATAGTGGTGATGGCCATAATGGCCAGACCAATCCAGAAAAGGTTGAAGAAGCCATGGAAGTCTCGGTAATCGCTATTCGGATCGAAGTGGGACACACGGCTAGCAAACTCAATCGTGGGGAAAATGCGGCGGCGCTGCTCGGCGCGGACCTGCTTTCGGGCAGTCGAAAGTGATCGGACAGATGGTGGTGCATCGATAGGTATGGGGGTTGTCCGACCACTGTGGTTTGTCAAATGGTCAGTTAAGAGGCTGGGGAATCTTCAGCGATCAACCTAAGCTGATTGCTTACCTGGTCATTCCATTTTCTGGGGGCTCGAGACATCCATTGAGCTCCGAGGCGTTGCTTGTCAGGGAGAGATGCGATAACTGCTGCTGTATCGGCTTGCGGGGTCGTGGGCGAGCGACATGGTCGCCCTCAAGAGCGTCGGCTGAGGTCGAGGACATTCTTTTCGGAAGTGGCGTTCAATTGGTGAAATCCTTGGAACGCGGGACGGCAGGACTCAGATCTCCCCGGATTTTCGATGCCTCAACGTGGCATCCATGCACTTTATTGGTGTTCGACTGATGCTTTACGGATTCGGCAGTGATGATTGGACCAAGTCAAGGTGAACAATACATGTTTGCCGCCATAAATTGACCGCTACGCGTACAAGGGACGCAATGCTAGTTCACTTTATGGGAGCTTCACAAGCTAACGTTAGACAACGGTGCGCGGCTGTTGGCGTAAGCTCTTCAAGAACTACGTCACTTATCACGTGACAGGCAAGGGTCTCCGAGTAAGAAAACGCGAAGAGACAATCTGTGCCACAACCTGCCGTAGTCTCTGGACAAAAGTCACCGCTGGCTGTATTCTTTCGAGCAGGACTCCAAGACAGCGATAATAACACTGAGCTCGAGGCGAACTAATGGGTAACCGGACAGAGTCATACGCCGTGGCGCTGTTCGACGGGACGTAGCGTAGTGTACTTCAGCGCCGGCTTTTAGAGTCCCGCTGATCTGAGCGTCAACGAAACTGTTGCGAACTTGAGCGAAGTACTGGCGCGGCGACGTGCGCCGGGCAATGAACTGGAGACGGGTGGGTTGGGTTGTGTCGCAGTTCCTGGCGCAGACTCTGTGGTGACCAATTGCAGTTGTTGCTCGCCCATCGTGGTCCCGTGTGCGCCCAATGACAAAGTCGCTTCCGCAACGCACTCACTCCATTCGACATTTCAAGTCATCAATTCGCTTCAGACGCCCCTCTTCCCCTTGGCTGGAGGCATCACTCGCTGCTTGTTGTCGTGGTCCGTCCCTGGCACAGAGCGGTCGAGATCCCTGCTCGAGGTTGTCTTCGAGATAAAGGATAGCAACGGTATATGTGCGTCGACAGGGGCAAGCTGCCGATGACGGAGCGCCCCGATAACAACAACGATAAGACAGAGTGGGATGTGCATCCCGTCCTTCTTTCACTTGGGAACAATGTTGCCAATGTGCATTATCTCGACAATGCCCGGCTTTCCCGGCTGGTGATTGAGACACAGTTTCTCACAGTCGTGATAAAACGGTAAGACTGTCTTGCTGGCATTTCGGAGCTTAGCCGAATCCCTCTTTTCAGTCAACGCTGGCAATGTTGCATTTCTGTTTCTCTCGTCTTTGTGACCAGGACCGGCACCTTGCCTGGCCGCAGCTCGGATCAGCTGACCCCGACACTGTCTTTGACTGGGGCGATCGCAATGGCTCGATTAGTGCCCGATTCTGATGGGCAGCGTATGAGGTTGGGATTCTCTCGGTAATTGGCAGCCACAAGCAGTTGGCGGAGGAGCTGGATTTCCACCTGCAATCAACGTTACCTTTTGAGCTTTCCCGATGCAGCCGCACCACACATTGGCAACAAGGGGTATAACACCGCGGGCCCCGCGTCTAGCAGCTAAGAATAGCGGAGGTACGAGATCAGTGGCCGGACTCTGAGACCCTTTAGTTCTATTAGTTCGACACTGCGAAGAGTAGGAGCGCCGGACTCGGGAAGACCCTAAGCTCGCGGGACCCTTGGGCTTTGGGACTTGCACCCCGCTCCACTATGGGCTCGGGCTGAGGCGCTGCAACTGGGCCCACTCAGCGTCCCAGTCACCAGTCACGGGTCGCTGGCACAAGACGCAGGCAGCGGCAAACCATCGTTCCAGCGCTGCAGCGTCCCAGCGTCCCAGTCATCGACACCAGCGCCCAGCCTCCCAGGTTTGCTAGGCGTGTGCTGTGATACAACCTCCCGCGCGGCGCTGACGGCGAAGCGCATCCCTCCAACATCCGAAAAGTCAGCCATGTTCTCTTGCGCGGCAGATTCTCGCAGAAAGTCTATCCCGCAGTGTGTCTCCGCCGAAGCGTCGACGCCCGCCGCCCCAGACACGCAAAACTCCATCAACGGACAGATCGGCCATGCGACCTGCCTAGACCACCATGACACTGCTGCTATTGCTGCCAGGCTCATCAATAAGCACAATGTCGACGCAAACTCAGCCATCCACCTCCCGTTGATGACGCTTGTCGTCCCTTCCGACTCTTCGACACGAAGCAGCCACATCCAGTTCTACTCCCACACGATAGCTCCCTCCCCGCCGCCCGCCCAGTCCCAGCGTCCCTCCACTGCGGCGCAACCGCCAACCGAACTTAATCGGGATAGAATTCACCTCACGCCATCAAATCCCCAAACCGAGATTCACCCTGCAACACCCACGGCTGCAGAGGTCTTCAACGCTTTTTCAACACCTTCCAAATCTTCAACCCGGCCCACGCTCACACTTCAGCACAAAACCTCAACTTCCTCCTTGAAACCTATCTCGAGGACCCCGAGCCTTAAGACTTATAACGTTTTCGGGGCGACCTCTGTCACAAGCTCAGCCTATCCGAGCCCCGTCATATCGGCCATGGGCGACGTCACACCTCTGCCTTCGCCGCTACTTTCTTGCGATTCCCCAGGGCCATGGAAAAAACTCGGTAAATTCTTATCCCGCGACGATTCCCCGTCCCACCACCCCGGCGACGGAGGACGACCCAACAGCCCCGAGGATCCCATGAAATCAACACCAACGAAACGAAAGGCCTACCCGGGGCTCACGGCCGGCCTTCCGGCTGAGAGTCCTGGTACTGGGACGAGTCAAGATGGCGAAGTTCAACTGCAACATGCCGCTCAAGCCCACACGAGGAACCGCAGTATAAGCGAGTACATCCCAGATCCCATGCTGATACCCAAGCGCATGGTGACTGTCTCGGGCTCGCACGCCAAAGCGGAGTTGAGAATTGTCGAGGCCAACTTTGAGAGCCATATGCGTCGTGAGCCTCACTTTTCAGAGGCAAGAGGGATCAGGCCCGCCCAGAAACCGCCCACCCCGCCGCCCAGCGAGTCTTCTGTGAGCGTTAATGATTCCTCGTCGGCTAGTAACTCTGGATGCAGTGTAAGGAGTAGCAGCAAGTCTTCACGCCACGAGTACTTTGAGGCTTATGGGAGGCATGATCGGAAACGTCGGCGCTGGCGCTCCATCAAAATGCTTGGGCAGGGCACGTTCAGCCGTGTCATGCTTGCCACCAGCCAAGTGTCGTCCTCAGCGTCAGACGATGAGGAATACTCGTCAGCACTGTCCATCGACGGCCTCCACACTCCAGAGCCAGTGCCGCAATATGACCGCCGCACTCTGGTTGCCGTCAAAGTGTGTGAACACGGTCCCCGGGGCGGTGCCTCTGAGGATAGGATAGAGATGAGCCTGAAGAGGGAGCTCGAGATTATGCAGAGCATTCGCCACCCATCTTTGATTCATCTAAAGGCTTGGAATATCGAGCCATCGAGGGCCATTCTCGTGCTCAGCTACTGTCCAGGCGGCGACCTCTTTGATGTCGCAAACGGCCATCGCGAGCTCCTTACCCCTAGCTTGCTTCGGCGCATTTTTGCCGAGCTGGTTGGCGCCGTCAGCTATCTTCATGACCAGAAGATTGTGCACCGGGACATCAAGCTCGAAAGTATGTCACCACGTTCAAACCCGGGACCATGTTGGGCGCAGTACTGACACTTGACCTAGACGTCCTCGTGAATCTTCCGGCCTCTGAGTTGTGCACCGGCACGACAGACTGGACCGTATACCCCTATTCGGTCATTACGCTCACTGACTTAGGCCTGTCGCGCCGTATCACCGACGATGAACGTCTCGAGACCCGCTGTGGTTCTGACGACTACGCTGCGCCTGAGGTTATTATGGGCCAACCTTACGACGGCCGCGCAACCGACGCCTGGTCACTTGGTGTGCTCCTCTACGCCATGCTCGAGTCTCGACTACCATTTGACCCTCCCCCGTCTGTGGGCGACCATGCCATGCAGATGCGCATGCGTAGCCGGACGAGCCACCGTATTGCCAGAGTGGAATGGCGCTGGATCGAGTACGGCATACGCGACGGCGAAGAGGGTGAAGGAGATCATGAGGCAGACCTGAAGCGGTTTGACATTAAGGGCCTGAGGGGTGCAATGGAAGTTGTCGAAGGGCTTCTTAAGCGAGCGAGGAGTCGATGGCCACTCACAAAGGTCGCAGAGACCGAATGGGTCGGTCAGGCGATCAAGGTGGAAGGGGGCATCAAATTCCGAGAGGAAGAGGAAGGCGAGGAAGTTTTATGACAAAGGACTGTTTTGGGTGGGAGGTGGGAGGGCGGTGTCTTTGATACGAACTCAACGAGTGAAACGAACGGGACAAGGCTGGGACAGGCAGAGGCGTGAAATGGAAGGCGGTGACTACGCGATGTGGGAACGATAGGACGGGCGGGTATGGTTTCTTCACCCTTCTCACATTTCGATAGGATTGTTCTACTTTCTTGTTTCTTGTATAACAGAAAAGGAGGAGACCATGGGATCCACCGGGCACTCCAAGTTGCCATGAGCCTGCTGCTGCTGCAGTTGCTATTGCTTCAGGTGTGTCTTGGCTTGTAACATAACGTTCGACAGTAAACATGCATGATACACACGAAGAATAGAGAAAATGAGGCGGGATGTTATGGTAATGGTAGTAATGGCAAAGACAAAGACACAGGTTATGTTAGTTGGTGTGCGATAGGGTGGTGTACGTTCCCGTTGAGATGTTTGACAAGATTTGGCATAGATTAAATAGATGAATAGATAGCTAGATAGATAGATAGATAGACAACTGTCCTGTTTCTCGGTTCACTCCGGAAGTTCACGATAATCGCAGTCCTGTCGGCAACGCCAGAATTCATCATGAAAAAGACTGTTGTTTGTTCACTGGGCACAGACGAGAAGATTGCCCGCTAGAAAGGTAGAGGGGTTTAGCATCCTTCACCTGGTTATCTGCAAGCCTAAGTGGTATGAGAAGAGAGTTCAAGTGGCATGCCAGAGAACGAAGGGGGCACGGAGCTCTACGAGGATGGGTTCCAGCGACTGTAGGACAGACCCACACCAGACGATAAGTTCCGAGGTGAGACGGAGCTTGTGGGTAGTGAAGCAGCAGGATCTCAGAACCCGGAATTGGAGGACTGAGTCCTTAGGTTCAGAAAGGGGATTGGGCATCTACAATACGCACCCCCTTACCTGGTTGGGGGATATGTTGAAGAGATGGCCTCAAGGGGCTACTTTTGGCCATCTTGGGCGGATGACCTCCCAGAGGTGCACTCAGTTCACAAGATCACGGACATATATATGTCATCGTGGTTGCCAAAAACCGTAGTGAACGTGGAATAAGCTGTAAGGAACCCACTAGGTGGTGCTGGCGCTGATCTGTGCGGGCATCTATGTTGAGGGCTTCCTGAGATCGTCAGCAGGTAACTCAGAGCAGCAGAATTTTCTCAGATTGCAAAGGGCTCATCAAAACCAGCCAGTGGAGCTCTCACAGTGCTCACGCTTCTCCACAGAGTACTCAGGATACCTATTGGCCACTGGTATATGTAGCAACATGGCTCTCTATACGCGAAGAAATAGAGAGGACATGGCATCCCACCACCCACTTCCTGGGAGTCAATGTGAAAACCGAACATGTTCAAGACAAACCCAAGATACAATTTTTCCTCTCAAATGCTGGAATAGTCTCCAAGAAACGATCTTTCCACAGTCTCTAAACATTTTCTTGGCTCGTGCGGCAAATGCTCCAAGCCTCGCACACAACAGCTCTTGGGTCAGGCCGTATTTTTAATGGTAGACAACATGTATATCGACGCTCGGCGTGAGATTCGCTGCGCAGGCAAAAGTAGGATGTTTTAAGTCACATTTCAACTTGTTGATCTAGCCCATGTATTCATGTCTACGTAGACCCTATCACGCCGCCATGTCCCTGCTAAAATACAGAACCGTTTGGTGGGGGAATTAAGAGACGTAGCTGTCATGCAGATGGGGTAAAACCTGCAGATAGGGTAAAACCAGAGCCAAAGCGAATCCTCCCAACTCCGACCCAAGAAGCACTTTTCATATTGTCCTCATAATCATGGATAATGACAGTCATGAAGCGAAGATTTAGTCGACCTCCTCCATGGCACTGTCACCAGTTTCGGCGGCAGCCGCATCCGAACCAGCGGCGGGAGCATCCTCGGCAGCTTCGGGCTCCTCATCCAGGTTCAGACCAAGAGCGACAAGCTTGTGGATGCGGTCAGCGAAACCGGCCGGCTCCTCAATCGTGAAGCCAGAAACGAGAAGCGAGGTCTCGAAGAGAAGCTGAGTGATCGAACGGATTGTCTTGTCATTTTCTCCATCGGCTTCAACCTTAGCCTTGAGCTCCTTGATGATCGGACTCTTGGGCGAAATCTCGAAGGTCTTCTTCGACGACATGTAGCTGCTCATGGATGTGTCACGAAGAGCCTGGGCCTTCATGATACGCTCCATGTTGGCAGACCAGCCAAACTGGCCCGTGCGAATGGCGCAAGGAGCACCGATCAGCTTGTGGGAGACGACGACTTTCTCAACTTTGTCGCCAAGGACGTTCTTCAGAGCTTTGGCAAGACCCTCGAACTCCTTCTCCTCAGCTTCACGCTGCTGCTTCTCCTCCTCAGTTTCCTCAAGCTCGAAGTCCTTGGTGATGTCGACAAGCTTCTTGCCATCGAACTCCTTGAGCTGAGTCATAGCGTACTCATCAATGGGGTCGACAAGGAAAAGAACCTCGAAGCCCTTCTCCTTGAGCGAGTCAAGGAAGGGCGACTTGGACACGGCCTTAAGGGACTCGCCAGTGATGTAGTACATGTTCTTTTGGTGCTCAGGCATGCGGGTGACGTAGTCAGTGAGCGAAGTCATCTCATCGCCAGACTTGGTAGAGTTGAAGCGCAACAGCTTGGCGAGCAAATTGCGGTTCTGGGAGTCCTCGTGGATGCCGAGCTTCAGGTTCTTGGAGAAGGCGCTGTAGAACTTGTCAAACTGCTCCTTGTCCTCGGCAATCTCGCTGAACAACTCAAGAGACTTCTTGACAATGTTCTTCTTGATGACCTTCCTATATAGTTGTTAGCAACAAGCTGAGCATCCAGGGAAGAGGGAATACTAACAGGATCTTGTTCTGCTGGAGACTCTCACGAGACAGGTTGAGGGGCAGATCCTCCGAGTCGACAACACCCTTGATGAAGCTGAGCCACTCGGGAATAAGGTCGGTGGCATCGTCGCTGATGAAGACGCGGCGGACGTAGAGCTTGATATTGTTCTTGGTCTTCTTGGTCTCGAAGAGATCGAAGGGGGCGCGCTTGGGCACGTAGAGGATAGCACGGAACTCGAGTTGACCCTCAACCGAGAAGTGCTTGACGGCAAGATGATCCTCCCAGTCGTTGGAAAGGGATTTGTAGAAAGAAGCATACTCCTCCTGGGTGATATCCTGAGGGTTGCGGGTCCAGATGGGCTTCATCTGGTTGAGCTCATCGAGCTCGACCTTAGTCTCCTTGACCTTCTTGGTCTTTGGCTTCTTCTCCGCCTCTTCTTCCTCATCGTCGACCTCCTCGATCTTGGGCTTCTTGTCGTCATCAGCCTCAACCTCCTCGGCGTCCTCATCGGGCACCTCCGTCTCAACCTCTTTCTTGACGTGGAGGTAGATAGGGTAAGAGATGAACTCCGAGTGCTTCTTGATCACCTCCTTGATCTTCGACTCGTTGAGGTAATCCGTCTGCTCATCCTTGAGATGCAAGATCATCTTGGAGCCGCGACCCAGGGGCTCACCGTCGGTGTCTTGGCGTATGTTGAAAGTGCCACCCGCAGAGGACTCCCAGATGTACTGCTCATCATCGTTGTGCTTGGAAACGACTGTTACCCGGTCGGCAACCAGGTATGCAGAGTAGAAGCCGACACCGAACTGGCCAATCATGGAGATATCAGCGCCCGCGGTAAGGGCTTCCATAAACTGCTTAGTGCCGGATCGGGCGATTGTGCCGAGGTTGTTGACCAGGTCCTACACAGATAGCTGTCAGCATGTTTCCGGGAAGTTTCGAAGAATTGAAAACTTACAGCCTTGGTCATGCCAATACCTGTGTCTTTGATTGTGAGGGTCTTGTTCTCCTTGTCGGGGATGATGTCGATGCGCAGATCCTTGCCCGAGTCCAGCTTGCTGGGGTCTGACAGGGACTCATAGCGGATCTTGTCAATAGCATCCGAGGCGTTGGAGACAAGCTCTCGCAGGAAGATCTCCTTGTTGGAGTAAACGGTATTGATGATCAGGGAGAGCAGCTGAGAGATCTCAGCCTGGAACTCAAAGGTCTCAGTGCTGGCCATTTTGACAAGGTTCTCTGGGTATCTCTGCGGAGACGGTGCGTTAGTGCTTGGTTGCGAAAATGGGGTTGCGAATTGTTGGTTGCCGGTTTGTGACAGTGAATTGCATGGCGAAGAATTGGGAAGAGAGGAATTGGGATTTAAAAGTAGGTGGGAAACTGTTCGCCTTTGGCAATGGTGGAGCTTGGCGAGGCTGAAGGGAAGGAATCGAGCGTGCAAGGCGCAACGATGATGGAATGATTTGCACTTACCAAAAGGGAAGGGATTACGACGGTGGCTTCAAGCCTCGGAAGTGGTGAGGTCGCGGGAATGTGGTGGAGGAAACTAAAGTGTAGGAGATTGTGAAAGGAAAGAGCAGTTGAGGGCGAGGAGGACTTAAAATCTTCTGCAGACACCCCCCTGGGCTGTGCTCTGGAGCAGGAGAATTCGATGCGATTCTATTTCTCTCTGATTCGTTTGGCTGCTGCCTCCACAGCAACGGGACTGATTGGCCCACTTTTTTGCCGCCTGCGCTCAGGCAAAGGCACCCACCAAGGGTTGGGGCTGCCAGAGCTACCCCGCGATGGAAAGAACCAGAACTCTGGATCCGCCAAAGCTCGAATTGGCAGGAAGCTTTGCTGTAGCTTCCACTCTCAGCCTCAGAGAAACCGAAAAGTGCCTTTTCGTAAAATAAAATATGAATGTTCCTCACAGCTTGCCTGATCCAAGTCTGCTTTGTGGTCTGCCAGCGGTCTGCCAGCGGAACAATCCAGAAGAATCACTGCAAGGCTGAACGAGGCTAGTCCATAGTCCCCGCCTTGGGCTCTGCTGGATGCCCCGCCTGGCTCAGATGCCTGATGCCATCTTGTTGGAATCCATTGTGAACCCTTTCCTGCAAGCTCGGTAAAATCTTTGCGGTGTGGTGCAAATGAATGTTCGTGCATCTGTCCCTGGTCCGCATTTACTTGACATTACTCCTGCTGTGGTATGTTCTACGCATCCTCCTCACTGCAAACGTCAGGGGTGGGGTTCATCCTCACCATCATCAACGGCCACGAAAAACTCATCCTCCAGAATTCAGGGGTGCCTTGAATGCCAATGAAATGTCACCACAACTATGTATATGAGCATGTCTCTTCGTACTGTGGCGAGCGCCTCCCTATACTGTAAAAAGGGTAGAGATAGAGGGTGGGACGCTGGCGTTTACACCAAAAACGCCTATCGCCATCGCAATTGCGTCGTACAATAAGCTTTATTTATAAAACGCCTCACATAAGTAAGAACCCAAGGCATCTGACCTTCTTTATAATTAATCGTCAGCTATCTTTAAGGCGTTGACCCCCCCAGTTCGAATGCCTTGGGCTTACCCGTATAGGGTTCACAATTGGAAGCTAAGGGGCGTTACAGTTGTAATGGCGATGGTAATCGCCATCTTTGGTGTAAAAACCAGCGTCCCGCCCTTTCTCCCCACCCTTTTTTACAGTAAAGGGGGGCGCTCACTACAGTACGAATAGACGTGCTCATGTATATAGGCAGTGTAGTGTAGTGTAAAATCTCGATGTTTACATTCCAATTTGAACCTCAGCTGATGGTTCACTGGGGGAATCTCATCGTCAGTCCTGTTCTGTTCAGTCCTCAGACACCGCCTTGGGGCTTTCAGCTCCTCTCGTCCGACGAAGTGATTCAAAATTTCCAAGCTGGGAAGTACTAAAAGGATTCAATCGAACTACCTACCAGGTGAATTGTTTCGACTCCTCGATTTTTTTCCCCTCTTCGGAGGAACCAACATATTGACGAAATGTTGATGAACCATGTCAGACCGAGCCTGAGTGCGTTTACTCTCTGGATACGACATACTGTGAGCATGGAAATTAGGAGTTGTTTCGAAGCCCACGATTCAGCCCTCAGGAATAAGCAAAATGTTGTCACCCTAGACTAGTAGATGATGACCTATCCTGAGGCGGACAGCCTAGAAATGGCCCAATATTTATGAGTTAACTGCTTGAGCCAAGTTTATTGATCGCTTCACTTTGGATCCAGTCCTATACAATCTGACCCCTGGAGGATTGTTAGCATGGGCCTTGATGGGCATTTATCAGGTGTTTGTGCACTGTCGGGTTCCAGTAGTTGGGGGGCGTTTCGCAAAGATTTGAGCAAAACCAACCAGGCCATGATTCTCGAGCTCGCTGGTAATAGGGGAAGTTCTGGAGCAAGTTTTTGCTGTTGGGGGAAGACTTAAACTTTGACGTCTTTCGCTGAGATTTCTGGTGGCTTTTTGGCGACGTAGCCGCCAGTCGAGATAGTGAACACGCGGAGTGTCTGAACAAACCTTGTTGATCGGACTCTGAGATGAGTTGCCGATAACCCATCATCCCAAGAGTGGCGATCACCTTGGGGGCGTCCCAAAATAGAGCAAAATGCAGCCTTCGCAGTTTCAGATGCTGGATTGCATGATCCGCTCGAATTCTGATTTGACGCCCAGCTTGGCCGCCGAAGCCTGCCTACCCCTCCATCACCCCGCTCCACAAGTACTTTAGCTCACCCATTTCCCTGCCCTCCTCCCAGCTCTTCAAGCACAACTTGTCAGTCACCAAAGACAGCTAGTCATTAAACTTCCGGCCTCTCTTTCCGCCACCCAGCCCTGAGCTCTACAGCCATTCGAAATGACCATCCCTCAGCTTGACGGACTCCAGATCGAGGTCCTGAGTGCCGGCCAGGGTGATCGTGAGACCAAAGCTGGTAAGCCACACCTAAAGGTTGACCAAAGCTTGGGTTGGCCGGTCTCACTTGAAATTACCTGGAATCGCTGGCTAACCAATTGCGTTTCCCCACAGGCGACTCCATCAAGGTTCACTACAGGGGCACGCTCACCAACGGCGCTAAGTTCGATGCCAGCTATGACCGCGGTGATCCTCTCGGGTTCCAGGTTGGTCAGGGCCAGGTCATCCAGGGCTGGGACAAGGGTCTTCTGGGCATGAAGGTCGGCGAGAAGCGCAAGTTGACAATTGCCCCGCATCTTGCGTATGGCAACCGCGCCGTCGGCGGTGTTATCCCCGCCAACTCGACACTCATCTTCGAGACCGAACTTATTTCCATCAACTAAAACACTCATGTATTCTTGGATGTGGAGCTGCCGGCTGGAGATTTCTTCTTTCGCCAGTTTTGACGGTGGGCAGATTCGTGGTCTTGGGTATATGAAGAGGGACGCATGATAACGTTTAGAAATGGAAAGGCCGATCTCCCGGCTGCGTGGCAGTCTTTGAGGTTACCGTGACGAAACATGCTTTAAGTCAACGCGAATGCATGACGGACACCAAAACATTGCTCTACAAGGCCTATAGGCTCTCATTGCACTCGTTTGAACGCACATGATAGTATGGCTGCCCCGTTTCGTTTAACGCGGTATCGTCCACCTAGGAAGCGCCCTCTATATGCAGCTCCGTTGCCGGAGAATCTCCATTGCCAGACAACCAATGTGAGCTGTCTGCTATAGCGCCTCTACCCATGACCTTTTACCGGTGTAATACAGTTCCCCAGCTGGCGATACCTTCTATCCGCATATAGCAAACCAAACTTTTCCCCTTCAGACCTCTTCCCTTTTTCTAGCCTATGGCCAAATAATATCTCCACTACCTCCCCAAGAACAATGACATGGTCCCTCACCCTCACCAATCCCCTCGACGGTTCCTCCAGCAGTTCACACTTCAACACACAAAGCACACCCGGCCCCTTCAACACTGGTGGCTCTTCCACAACGACCCCTTTCCCAATCTCCATCTCACATCCGCATTCCTCTGTCAACCCCTCGAACACCCTCCTCCCCGCCGCATTCCCCCTGGACAACCAATCCGCCACACGGGCACCGTCCACATCATCCGTCAGCACATGAATATTGAACCGCCGACTTGCCTCGACGGCGTCAAATGTTCGGCTCGGCGTTGCAATGTTGAAGCTCACGACGGGGGTCGGCGTCAGCGCGAGGGATGTGAAGGACGACATCGTCATAGCGCGAGGCTTCGGTGTACGGTGGTGCGGACCGGGTGGTGTTGTTGAGGTGCAGACTACGACGGAGTGGGAGAGGAGGCGCATGAGGGTACGGAGATGGTGAGAGAGGGGGTTGGGGTGTTTTGGTTCGATGAGAGGGGGAGAAGGGGGAGGGTTTGTCGAGGAGGGAGAAAGAGGATGTACACTTGGTAATCGAGGGGATGTGATGGTCCATTCGCGGCAGAAGGGTTTGGTCGTGTGGAGAGGTCGGGAAGGGGTACCTAGCTGCGTTAGTATAGAGGCGTAACAGGCAAAGTGTTTCCATACTTGGACCAGCCTGCCAAACACAGCGGTGCTGGCTCATCGCGGACCGGGCCGGGCGATGCGCGAGGAAGATGACATGCTCAGCCGAACTGCCCAGGACGCGACAGTGACTCTTCATTGTTCAATTCTGGCCCCTGAATGGGCTCAATTGACCAACAGCTTTGGTCACAACAACCTTCCCAAAATTCCAGAGAAGTCGGCTTTCCCTGCGCTACTCCGCCGCGATCTGGCCCTTTGGTGTGGTTTTTCTCTGGCTGGTACTGGGGTCTGTCATTGACGACATTTCGCAACCCACCCCTGGCACCTTTGCCAGCCGGTAGGAGCTCCAAAAAGTTCTTATCGATAAGCAACCAAACTGGACCGCGCATTTGCGCTCACTAGTCAGTCAGGCCTTAAATTTCAATTGCAATCCGCAGCGAGCGCTGTACCAGGAATCGCGAACGGGTAACCGCGATAATTGGGACAGACAGACCGAAAAAATAACACCCACAACCACCAAAAATTACTGACTCACTGCATTGTTCTCGTCATCTTTTGCCCAACAGAAATCCTCGCTCATCAATAATGGGGAAGTTGCCCACGACGTTACTCCGGCGGCCCAACATCCTCCTCCTCTCCCCTGCCAGTTCAACCTCAACCTCACTATCACTCTCACCCGCTCCGCCAATCCAGCAAATGCAGAAAACCCAAGTCCGGCACGCAACCTTCGTTCCCCGCCCCCGCCGACCCTATCACTTCACGCAACTCGTCCAACTCTCTGACGGGTCCACCTTCACGGTCCGCACCACATCTCCCACCGCGCTGTACAAGTCCGGCAAAGACAGTCGGAACCACATTCTCTGGCAGCCGTCGGATAAGACGCTCAAGAACGTCGAGGTGGACGAGGCAGGGAAGCTTGCTGCGTTCCGAGAGAGGTTTGGTAGGGGGTGGGATGGGGAGGAGGGGGCTTCTCCCTCTTCTTTGTCAGATGCAGTCGAGGAGGCGACAGTTGCAGAGGGGAAGCAACCTGGGGAGGTGGTAAATGATAAAGCAGAGGAGATTAGGGCAGTGGGGGAGGAACAGTTCGATTCGCTCATGGATCTGATCAGCTCGTATGCGAAGGAGGATCCTAGCCTCAAGGGTGGAAAGTCGGCGAAGGAGACGGCAAAGGCGGAGAGTAAGAAGAAGAAATAAGGGAGGGAAGGTTATTAGGGGGTTGTAATAATATGTGTGCTATAATTGAAAAAGGTGCCATGTCGGTTGATCGAGTCGAGCAGTAGTAGAGTCGAACTTGCGCGATGAAAGCGCGACTGTCTTGGACAAAGCGAGGCGGGACATATATATGTACAAATACTTGTGGACATTATACAGCTTTGACCCCTTGTGTTTCTAGGCCTTCCCCTTTGATTCAAGAGGTAAGCCCCGAAGTCAATACAAATGGGAGGCGATGGTTCAGTTCAATTGCTTCTTGCACGGGAAACCCCCAATCCAACCACTTTGAAAACCTGTAAGCAAGCAATATTTCCCGATGTACTCAAGACCAGTTGGTGCGGTCCGAAGGATGAGCTTCCAATAGTAGTCTCGCTCCAACTTCCTAATCGGAATCTTCATGAATCCTCGCCCGGGCCCGATCTACGGCCGTGTCACCTGTTGGTTTGCTACCTTCAATGACGGGCGGTCGGTAAAAGACAGTTTCGTCATCCTCAGCATCAAGTTGCATCAGAAATGTCTCCCACTTCTCGATCAACTGTACGAGGGTCAGCAGGACTCCCATTAGTCAGTCTAGGGGAGGACTCACCTCCTTCTGCGCCTCCACTGCGCTCTCAAGGAACGTCTCAACAGCAGATTTGAAATCCTCCACCTTCTCCCTCTCGAACCGGTCTAGCTCAGCACGCATTAAGCGGCCCATGTCTTCAAACAGGAGACGTGCCTGATGCACCTTGCGCTCGGCATCGGCCACCTCGGCATTCACCTGGTTAAGTCGATCCTGTTGACTTTTCCCCTGACGCAGTAGCTTGTCCTGCGATGCCTTGCGTTTCTGCAGCTCTGACTCGGCAGCAGACCAACTTTGAAAAGCTTTTTGACGCTGGGTAAACGCCTGCTTAACACTGCCGATCAACCGGATGTACTCTTCAATGATGATCCCAAACGTGAGTACGTCTTGTTGTGCCTGTCGATCGTAGACATCACGGATGGTGACTTGCAGCTCTGAGAGCGCGTCAAGCGGGCCAGACAGGGTTGCCGATAGCTCCACGGTGGACAGTGCATGTAGTGATGCTGAGAAGTCGCCTGCAGCCTCAGCCATAGCCTTGCGCTGGGCGACCATACTGTCCATGGTCTTGAGAAGTGCCTTGAGCTGGTTTTCCAGCGCATCCAGATACACCCTCCGGTCGTGGAACCACTGCGTAGAAGATTAGTGCCCATGCTACTGCGTGATCCAACAACCACTCACATCATCTTGTTCAACAAACTTGTTCGTACTCCCCACGTTGATCCCAAACGAGCTCAACACGCTCTTACTCTCGCCCAGATTCGGTTCCTTGCGCTCCTTGTGCTTCACCTCAACATTGAAAGCGTCGCTCTCCAGAAAGAGCTTCAGATCCGCGTCATGTTGCAGCGTAGGGTGTGCCGCCGTCTTGTTCAACATCTTCTCGAGGGCGGCGCGGCGCGACTCAACAAAGTTGCTCTCAAAGCGGCCTACAGCCTGCTTCTCCGGCGGCGGCGGCACCACGACACCAGGGTTGTTAGCATGTAGCGTATTGTACAGCCACAGGAAGTCGCGGTATCGTCGCTTGACCTCGAACTCAGGCTGCTTATACCCCTTGGATGTCGTCTGCATGTCTGGTCAGCACCCCGTGGCCAGAGCCCTGTTTACGGAGCGCCACATACCTTGGTCCGAACCGAGTAGACAATATGACTACTGGTCAGATCGCCTACCTTGTGCGGATCGCCAACCGTGATGGTGAAGCTCGGCTTGGCCGCCTGCTCGAGACTCATGCTCGGGTGCATGGTGCTCCGTACGGGGCTTGGCAAGGCAGCCTGTACAGGCGGCGGCTGTCGCGGCCCGGCCGAATGGCTGTAGACATCGTCGTCGTCGATACGATGCGGGTCTGGTGGGCCCTGGCGACGAATACTCCCACCAGCGGGGGGCAGAGTGGTGCGCAAGGGAGGCTGCTCTTTCACGGGAGGGACGGGAGGAGCCAAGGGCGGGGTGCCGGCATCGCTAGTGGGAGCGCTGCCACCGAGGGGACCGAGGGGATCATCCTCGACGGCCTGGAGGCGGGTGGGTTGAGCGATAATTCGGCGCGGGGTGAGGCGCGAGGGGCGGGAGGAGGTGGATGAGACGGCTGCGGCGGATGGTGTCGTAATGGAAGCTGCCGGCTGTGTGCCGTCGGTTTGCGACAATGACACCTCATGCGATGTGCTGCCCGCGGTATCTGCCCAGGGGTCCTCCATTGTGAGCGGTCTTCGTGGCGCGAGACGGGCTTGAATGGTGGTTGTGGCCCAGAATGGAGCTGATAAATTCAGCAAGCTGGAAGCTCGAGGCGGTTGCATCCATTGGTGACCTGGGGTTGGCGCTTGGACCAAATCCACTGCAGGCACACAATGTGGGGGTGCCAATGCAGTGGACCTGAAAGTCAACCAGTATCAATCGCCCTCCCAAGACTCCCTCCGCCCAAGAGTAGGCACAGCAGGACACCACGAGGATAAGTTTGTGAAAATGCGCTTTGGTATCACGTAGACCTAAACTCCATCTACAGGGAATATTTTCCGCCCCACCGAGCCTCATGACTTTATCGTCAGATCAGACCGCATCGTACAATACACAAACAAGCTTAAAAGTCAGAAGCCCGTTGCACACCTCTAAACTCCGTGGACCAAACCCTCCCATGCCCTAGCCTTGCCAATGACACTGCCTAAAATGCCGCAAAGCAATGAAAAATATGCGCTGCATCTAACGGTTGGGGTCATAGCATCCGCCGGCGACAACGAGGTTCATGCGGGTGAACTGAACCAGCTTGACTGGTGTCTTTTTAGTGGCGAAGGCTGAAATCTGATCAGGTGTGACCTGAACCTCCTTTGTCTTCTTCTTTCCTGTACCAGGGCCGGTTCCCACGCCAGTCCCCGCGGTGCTCGAGCCAGCAGCTGGGGGTGCCTGTCCGCCAACAGTAATGGAGCGGCCATCACCAGTGCCTCCCACCGCGATGCTATCGCCAGCCACTGTAACTCCATCGGGTTGTTGACCAGTCTGGACTGAAGTGTTGACAAGCGGGTTAGCCTTGGTGGGATCAGCAGGCAGCTCAACGTCCCAAAGGCGAACCGTTCCATCGAGGCCGCCCGAAACAAGGACATTAGACTCGGCGCTGAAACTCATTGACGGAATGCCACCCTTGCCATGGCCCCGGCAACGCTTGATACGCGTTCCCTTGTCGATGTCCCACAGAAAGATGTTACCTCCCGTATCTGCGCTAGCGAGAAGACGACCGTTGGGCGCGCACTTCAGCGAGCTGATGTGCTCAGTGTGGCCAGTAAAAATTCTGACGCAGTTGCCAGTAATAACTGACCACATGCGAATCGACTTGTCCGTCTCATCCGAGGCCGAGAAGACATAAGTGCCGTTTGGATGCCAGGTGATGGCCGATATGCTGGTATCGTGTCCAACCAAGATACGCATGGCGGAGGCGTGATCCTGGGCAAAAATGCGGACAGTTTTGTCCCAACCAGCCGATGCAAAGTAGTGACCATGGGGTCCCCACTGAATGCGGAAAACGGGACCATCGTGGGCCTTGTAGATACAAAGGCAAGACCACGTCTCCATGCACCAAAGGCGGATCTGGGCATCGGCAGAGCAGGACAACAGCAGCTTGGTGTGAGTCTTGGGCGTGACGCCGTCATCGCCGCCGTCCTCCTCGTAAATGTTCCGGTCGAGATTAGTGATCGAATCAGAGAACGAAACGCCATAAACGGGGCCCGAGTGTCCAATCAACTTGCGGTTGTTGACTTGGAGGCCCTTCTCAGACTCGAGGGTCGACTTCAGCGGCTTGCCGTCGAGGGAGTACACGCGAATGTACGAGTCAACAGTACCGATAGCGACGAGCTGGTGATCCTGGGAGAAATCCATGCTTGAAACACTACACGAGCGTCAGTTGAGTCATGTGTAATCACGGGAAAATCAAATCTTACCAGCCCATTGTGTTGTGGAAGGTGAACATGCAGGCTGAAACACCCACGCCAACGCCACCGGTGCGGCCTTCAATGCGGAAACGGTCACGGTTCTCTCGAACCTTCTGCATCTCCATGACGACGTCTCTCGCACGTGAAGGAGGCAGAGGTAGGTCTGCTCGGGAGGGTACATCATCGCTCTCCTCGCGCTTGATTTTGCGGTCAAATTCCTCAACCAAGGTCGTTATGCCGTCAGCGGGAGGATGAAGACGGTCCTGCCCCTCCAGCTCAGTACGCACATCATCGCGCAGCTCAGGCTCCATAGGGAGCGGCCCAAGCTTCAGCTGCGTCGATGTGTCAAGGAGATCTTTGTTCGTGACACCGGTGAAGGCACCCGGAATACCCTCTTGGGCGTCCATCTCGTCGAGGTCGGCATTCTGCGCGCGTCTGAAGATGGCCTCGAAGCTGTACGGCTCAATCGGCCCACGGGCGCTAATGTCGACTTGGCAGAACGTCTGGAGGATATAGGTGATGACTGCACCACCCCCATCGTGTTCGCGCTCAAGGAAGTGGAACAGATTGCCCGAGAGCGACTGGTTCAGCGGGATGCGGTACTTGTTGTCAAGATAGAGCCTTATCGTGCGGTTCTCCTTGAGATGCTGAGGTACAGTGATGGTCTCAAACAGATTCAAGTCATCACGGTGAACGTTCTCCAGGTGAGGGCGTAGGGTGGTGAGGAAGGTCTTGGCCTCGTACAGATAGCCCTGCGCAATCAGCTCCGTGTATGAGTATACGAAGACGGGCCAGATGAGCTTGCGAAGTTCGAACTGCACCGGCAATCAGCAAACTGCAACTCATATCAGGGGTAATCCAAGCATGCCTTGTAAATCTCCAAGTTATTGTCAACCCAGTCGCGCAGAAGGGAGAAGGCCCTCAGATACTTCTTGGGGCCGTTGTCCTCGGTTGATTGAGCCGGGCGACCATCAGGACCAAGATTGGAGGTCTCAACACGAAAGGTCGCCTCGGTCTTCGTGAAACCCTTCTTCTTGAGGTAATCCGTGACCTGTGGCATTGTGAGTAAGTTGTGCCGCGGCGGGGGTGACGGTGATGAAGTGAAAGTTGGGAAAGCTTAGAAGTGGGCAGGTTGAGAGACGAAACTAAAATTGTGGGCAAAGAAGCAAATGAGAGAGGAACAAGAGCCCTCTGGTTGAACGTTTGTTCGCCGTCAAGGAAGCTCAAAACGCCCTCTGTGTAAGTAAAGCTCCCAAAACACAGGCCATCCCACTGCTTGCCGTCAACAGCAGACCAACGTGGAAGTCTAGGTAACCACCAGGGTCCAGACCACTCTCGGATTCCAGTCTGCCGCCGAAGCACCGCTCAAATGCTGTCCAGCTTTTGGGCTGGATCCGCAGTGACGCCGGAAGGAAATCGCTGCCGAGGTGTAGGCCATCATTGAAGCCCAGGTCGCCGCGGGGCGTATAAGTAACAGCTGAAATTAGGACCTATCACGGAAATACCGGCCACCGTCGAAGTATAGCGTGCCGTCAAGGTGCAGACCGCCGTCGAGGTAGAAGCCGCCGTCGAAGTACAGGCCACCCGTTCAGGTCCACGCTACCGCTGAGGCGCATATTATTGTGGAGGGACAGCCTGATGCCAAGGTGCAGACCACCGCCGAGGACGGGGTTGGAGTGTAGGCAAAATGTGGGCTGACCTCTTGGTATACTTCAAGGATTGGCGGCAGCGTGAAGTACAAGGCCCAGGACCGGATCATATCGAGATTAAAAAAGTAGACGTCGCAGGTATTTGGCAGGAAGCTAGGGCAAGCTGCGGTCGTCTGTAATTTCGATATTGTGCATGGAGACGACGGTGGCCCGCCCAGACCTTTGCTGTTGTTGGCTGGGCAATGACACTCGCCTGTTTCATGCGGTCGATGGCAGAGCAGACAGAAAAATGGCGAGCCTCGAGTTCAAGTCGGTACCCTTGGTGACACAGCTGCCAGAACACATCGTTGTGTCCAGGGCACCACAATCCGGGCTACCCATAGAGAGGCGGAAGTGCCGAGAGAGTCGCCATCAGGAAGCATTCGACTGACAGACCAGGCGGCGACCAAATCCCAGAGAACACCGGCGCGAAGGAACAACAAGCCAAGGAATCAAAAACACGACTTACGATCTGGTTGAGATTTTGGGCCGACGGCGGACCCGTTGAGCTCGAGGCTGTCGCACCTCCCGAGCCGGCTTGCGCCGTTGCACCACTTGCAGACACCGGAGCGGCACCATATCCGGGATTCTGGCCCGGACCCTGGGGGGCGGCGTTCGACATTTTCGATTTAGGGGAGCAGAACGCAAGCAAGAGAGTGGGAAAAGGAAGAAAGCCAAACCAAAAGATATCTCTCGGGCCCTGCACTCGATGGTGGCGTGGCGCCTGCTGGGTCAAAGTGCTTGTCGATGGCACATCGAGACTTTGTGTGTGGTGAAAGAGGGGAAGAGTTCGCAATTTTTTTTTTTCTACGAGGGAATATTTTCAAAGTTCACCATGAGCTGTGGCTTACGCCCTGCAGTTCTCCGCCTAGGTTCTCTCGGCGATGCGGCTGGTGATGGTGGTGTATAAAAGAAAAAAAAGCAGGAACACGACGTCGATGCGGCTCGAACAATTGTGCGCGATGTCAATGAGGCGGCAGGGACGCGCACCGGCATCCTCCGCTGCAGGTCATCCTTGGTGCAATATGGCCCGTGCCACCCCAGCCCGCTGCGAGCAAAGGCAGCTTCTAGCTCCCCGCAGCTGATCCTTGGTGTTAATGACATCTTGTGGGGAAGCTTCAACATGTTCACATCGTCATTCTTCCTGACCAGATTCCCCACAGCAAAACACTGCCACCAAGCCAAACCAACTGACTTCCCCAAATCTCCAAATTAGCCGCCTGCCACCCATCGTCCAAGAAACTCACACGCAGCAAAAGCAACAACCATGAACTACCTCTCGTCTCCAACCCCAGTCGACATCCACACCCCCTTCACTACCGCCGAGCGAATCCAGCAGCTCTCCCAAATCGACAAAGACATCGCCTCCCTCCTCCGCCATACCTCCGCCGCTCTCCGCGCTATCACCAGCCCCCCACTATCCTCCTCACAACAATCCATTCCATCCTCCGATCTCCTCTCCACCGAACCTGCCCTCGTAAACTTCAAATCCTGCCAGACCGCCTTCCTCGAGACACTGGACCGGGTTGATAAGAATCTCAAACGTCAGGTATACGCGCTGGAAGAGGCAGGGATAATAACGCTCCGCGGGGCGGGTGATGGACAAGCTAGCGCAGATGGGGCCACGGCCGGTGCTAGTGCTGGGTCATTAGGCGGGGTAGGCGCTCCCAGCGTAGGTGGGGGGGTGGGAGGCCAGACGAAGGAGGCTGCAGCGAGGTTGGAGCCGGATGGGGTGGGACGATATGGCTCGTTGGATGTTGGGCAGTTGAATATGGCGAGTAATTCGGTAGAGAGGGATTTGGAGACGGAGCTGTGGGTGAATATCAGGCAGCATACGGAGAAGGTAGTGATGGAGAGGAAAGTAAAGGAAGAGCAAATGCAGGATTAGTGGTGGCTGTCTGATTAAACCACTAAACTGTGTGGAGGTAAGGGGGTGTTTCGGGTTCACTAAAATGGGTTGTCTGGCTACGGAAGGTCTGGGATGCCGCTGGGAGCGGAGTTTGGTTATGTTTTACTTTACCTTGCTAATGAAAATTTTCACCAGCTGGTAGGTTATCGTTTGGCATATACTATACTACTGTACTTCATCTCCCTAAGCTGCCTTGTCTTGCACGATCATCTAATACTTAAGGCTCGTGCATCACTGGTTCGCCTTAATCATCTCGCGGCAATGTTCACGAACCCAGCCCTAAAACTCGCCCCCAGCAGATGCTGCCCAAAACGGCCAAGAGAGGCCCGAATATAAATCAGTGCGGGCACAACTTGTCATAGCCGCCCGCTCCAATCGTGTTATTGGTAGCTACAAAGACCGACGAGTTGATGCTGGCTTATTGTTAACAAATAGGTCATCATGTGAGAGAAGAAAAGCTACATAGAATCGAACAACACACATCCAGTGTGCTCATTCTGAGTGTTCACATCCTCTATCCCAACATTAGCCCTCGTATCTCCCGTTGGACACTACTGAGCAAACTCACCATACCATACAAAATACGCCGTGCAGCTGTCATTGGCATTGCAGGTGAACTGACACTCAAACGCACTGTACGGGTCACTGCTGTGGGTAGACGCCATGTACTTTCTATGTGTCAGCCACCACCCCAGCCAACAACAACAAAGGTGGGAGGAAAGTACAGAGAATGAAGAACTTACATGAGGGCCTGAAACCCAGTGAGCATCATACCAATCCTTGCGCACCTCGTACGAAACCATGCTCGCCTGCGGCTCGATCTTGGTGTAGCCCCTGATGGGGTAGTCAGAATGGTGTTGTTCTGATGCCGGCACACCGTCGGTGCACCGCGCATCACGGGGCTGCGTCTTCGAGACCTTGACTGGCGTGGGGATGCGGCGGATTGGCGCGCCGTCAGCCGTAAGGGCGTCGGCAGGGGCGAAGACAGGTGGGGCGGCAACCACGCCGAGAGTGAAGATGGCACAGATAAGAAGGGTGAGCATCGTGGAAGTCATTACGGGGAAAGTGGCAACAGGAGAATAGGAAGCTTCGAGAGGTTGGTAGGGGGACTGTGTGTAGGAGGCAAGTTAACGATCGTGGTTGAGACGCAGCGGAACAACTTGAGAAGCTGAAGATTCCGAGCTCAGTGTTGCTCTGCAATCCAGGCACGCCATTCCACAAGGAGGGGCCAAGGGCAAGAGCGATTGGACGAAACACCCTTTGCTGTGGTTTGCTTTCAAGTATGGGATGAGGCAAGAGTAGGAGGTCAAGCTGGCTAGGAAGGCACAACAGACCGATCACCATCTAGCCTTCCGGCTCCCTGCGAGATGATGGTGGGATCAATGTTAGGAATCTCCCGGTTGAACCGCCCAATCCCATAGTGGTCTAAACGCCACAGTACAGCTCTCGTATCCTGTGTAACGAGTGAAGGCAGTTGGAGCTAGGTAATGAACCTGGCCACTAAAGCTGCATAATACTTTACGCATCAATCCCCCACAAGAGACAAATTGGTGTCTGGGTTTCATTGGCTTGCATCGGTAGGTTCAGAGACCACCGTCCATTGTTACCTAGTTGGCGAGTATGTTGGTTGACATAAAAAGAGCGAACTTGCAGGAGCAGAGTGTTCATGTCTATATGCCAAATTACGAAGTTCCAGTCAGCTCCAAGATGGCTCCGTGGCCGTGTGATTAGGATGGCTGCCAAATCCCCAGCATTCAACAGGCCGCGGATTGTTTGCTCTGCGACAGGCATCAGCGGTGTATGTGTCCAAAGCCAGAGGTAAATGGTTTCAGCGCCCGAATTCCCTTACTCTGCTCCTTGAAACCACTGTTGATCACCAGACAACCGGAATGAGCTCAGCGGTCGGTATGCAGCAGCAGAATCCCGGCGTCTGGAGAAGTTGTGCCGGCGGATCAATGGCGGGAAGCTATGTGCACGCGCCCCAAGAACGCAGTGACGCCAACGTGCCATGCGAGATTGACCTCTCGCCGAAGAACCTTTCGTTCATGATAGGTGGACAGAACTGTCATGCTGAGTTTGTGTCCGCGGATAGCGTAGTGTGATTTGTGCGATTCCGGCAGCCGTGAGAGGTACGTGAATACGTGCTGCGGAGTGAGGTTGCAACAGGGAGTCAAAGGAGGAGGCCGTTTCCTCACTGTACCTATATAGTGTGGCCGGTCGCAGCATTCTATGGTGGATGAAGAGTTTCGCGAGGGGGTTGCGAGGACTTCGCTGGGCGGAGGGTGCAGAGGTTGTTATTCGCACTCGACCCTGGCGGGACGTTACAAGATGACTGAGAACATTTGCCTGTCTTTCTGTGGGTCTCGGGCAGGCATTCAATTGGGAGGATGGCAGCAAAGATGAACGAGGAAAAGAAGAGGAAGGGTGGGGGGCGCGGATTATCCAAAGATGACAAGAATATGAAGTACATACATAAAGACTCAGTCTCTGTCTGCGATCCCAGTACCTAGGAACAGCTTGGCATTAACTCAGTGGTGGTGGTGAACATATTTCAGCGGGCGTGCTTATAAGTCCACGCTCCCATGTTCCCTCTTTGTCTAACCTCCCGATTCTAAGACACTTTTTTTTGACAAACCCTTCATCCACGAGGACGTAGGAGACTTTACAGCTTAAATTAACGCAAAATGGAAACTCTACGGCTTCAATTGAGGGAGAGGTTCGGCTACGGCGCAGGCTTGGCCAATTTAATAGGCACAATAAGTCGCCGGGAAAAAAGGCTCGAATTCTCCATTAGCGTGAAACATGAAACAGAATAATAGACATTAGGTGTCATAGTGCTAGGTATAATTCAACCTCTCCGTTCGGCCGTCCCCTGCAGTGCCTCGTCAGCTCACGTTGGATTGGTTACTGAAGGCGCCGTTCCCTATCTCCAACGGAAGCGCTAAAGAGTGCCTAGCCCTGCAAAATACGAATACAGTATAACTACAACAGCAAAGGGAAGGCGGCGATGTTACCGCCTGTAACCGCTGAACCCGCTAGCTAGCCTTATACTCAAACCTTGAATTCCTTGCTCCCTTGAACTAAGCCTTCGGACGTTTTGGTGACTGCTACCCATGGCGGAGAATATTTGAGAGCTTCATCCAATGCTGTGATTGTGCCAGGGGTGTTGGCATCGCTCCACTGGCAGAGAAGAGTTCCATCTAGGCCAGAATCTCTCTGTTTCAGCTCGCTGTTGCCGAGCCAGTGCGTTTCCTTCGCGGAATCCGAGATGTCTTCACCGGGCGAAGCTCGGCTGGCGCTGGTTTTCCATTCGATGTTGATGATCCACTTTTCACTTCCTGTCCTATGCCATAGCTTGACATTGTCCAGGCCGTCCTCTGGGACCTGGCCAAAGCGGTCATCCCACGGAGAGCCGCCCTCAACACTGAATTTAGACACTGGTGTCTTGAACTTGAGGAAACATGCCTTCGTATTCTTCGCACTGATCTCCAGCTGTGCCCTGTTTCTTTCGCCCCTTGTGACATTGATCCTCGCAAGGTTGGCATAATCCTCTTCCGGAGGTACACCTTCTGGCAAATCGGTGGCGAGACGCGGCGCGACTGCAGATCCATCGTAACAACAAGTTGTTAGGCCAGAGCGAACACCCTGACCGCAAGAAAGCTCTTTGCCAGTCGCTGATGGTAACTCTGCGACGATACTCCGAATGTATTCCTCGACACCAGTGTAGCACACCTCGTTCGATTTAGTGTCAAGGTCGATCTTCTGGATGAAGAAAACTTTGTACCGGTTGTTCCCCGAGAAAGGGAAGGCAACAAGGTTGTAGATCAGAGTGGCAACGAAAACGACGAGCAAGAAAACCGGTATGTGATGAGTAACCCGATGTATGAAAGGGGTGAGCGGAAGGAACAAGAGAAGAGTGCAAGCGAAGACGATCAGATATGGAAGCAGAAGTGGACTACCATCCGAGCCAGTCTGGTGAGTAGCATCGACAAGAAGTAGCCCGAGTTGCCCGACCAGGATGATGATGAAGGGTCCCAGAAGAAGAAACTGGAAGAACCATGCCCATGAAGGCAAATTTCCAGACCACGCCTGTTCATACTCGTACGGCTCGCCGTCTTCCTCGTACTTGCGGGCTGTGTTAACCAGAGCCGCGATGGACCGACGATATGTCGTGGCAAAAGTCGTTCGGATTTGCTCCCCGGTGCCATCGCTACGAACGAGCGGCGTTCTTTCGTTGGGCTCTGCTTCATCCACATTCTCACCGCCTTCGATATTTGCCGTGGGAGTAGCAGCCGAATCCAAATTAGAGGTGAGCGATCCCCTCGCCGTCGGCGGTTTGATCGTTTCGTGGCGGGGTATCGCTGGGAGGGCAGAAGGTTGGGAGGGGCCGTCTGTGCCATGGGGCAACGTTTGGAAGAGATCTCTAGCTTCATGATCTTCCCGGATTTGCTGGGCCCAGGCAGTTTTCTTCGGCAATGCGAAAAGTTCCATAAGGGATATGAGGGTTGCCAAAAAGACGGCTGACTGGAAGAAAACGAAAATGTATCCCGAGCCGATCCTTAGTCGGTCCTCGCTGACGCTCACAGCAACAAGAACAAGCCAGCCGATGATGAACAACCAGATCATGACATATGCTCGGTGAAGAGCGCTTGGTCGCGCGAAGTTGGCGCCTCTCATGATTGACCAAAACGAGGAGTAAAACAGGGAGACCATCATCGCCCATCTTGGAAACTGTCAGTGGTTGCCCACGAACTTAACCGGTGAACAGGCACTTACACTGAATATTGGCTGCCGTAGATGATGAACGGATTCACCTTCTTAAGTAGAAACGCAGCACCCAGTGTTAGAGCCACTGCCACAGTAAGAGCGAAAGGAAAGCGGATGAAACCTCTCCAGCCGCCAACAAGCACAGGTTCGGCGTCAGGTTCGTCATACGCCCCACCAACGGTCGAAGTGAAGAGATAGTACTTGTCGAGCTTTTGGGCGATGTAGGTCACTAGAATGAGGATCAGGGGCGTCGCAATCAGCACCGTAAGCGACCATGCGAACATGCTTCGGAGGCCGAGGAGGACAAATCCTTTGCCGAAGAGATCAAACCACACACCATCACTCGGCGTCCCATTGGCTACCTTGCCACGGGCATCGTCCCCACGAGGTCCAGTGAAAGTGTTGCCTGTGTCACTGGACAGAGCAGTGGCAGTATGTATGGCAGCCGAGAGCATGTGCCAAAGGCTATTCTTGGAGCTGTGCTTGGCGTCATCCTGGCTGGTATGGTATCTTGCCCGGGGCCTGAAGAAAGCTAGATCGAGACCACGCTGCCCGTAGATGTCGTAGAGAACTGAGTAGTCAGTGCCACTCTTGATGAAGCCAAGGCCGAATGCATCAGAGCCCACGACAGTGCCGAAGGGATTTGAAGTCTTGGCGTATGCGGCAGTGACCTCCTTGTCAGTGGACCGGAAGAGAAGGGCTCGGCCTCCAGCACCGGCACCTTCGAGGTTCAGGAATGTGTGAACAAAAGGCAGCAGGGGACTCTGGCCGAAAGCTCGTGCGCCGTATAGATAGTCTTCCTCTCCATTGTTCATCATGATCACCAGGCCCCTTTCGGGCTGATTGCTGGGATGGGTGAAGTGCTGGATGAGCTGGAGACAGGTTACTACACCCATTCCATCATCAGTGGCACCGAAGCCAGTGGAAACTCTAAACGGAATCAGCATTCATATATGGAGTCGCCGGCGGGGGGCACTTACGAATCGTAATGGGCATTGACCAAGGTCAATCCGTTTTCGTTACGCCTGGTGCCGCGGGCGCTGTCGGTTCGCCACCAGTTGCCATTGTCGTCCTCTCTGCCTTTGATGTAGACGATGATGTTGGTGCCTTCGAAATATGCGCCTGTCCCCACGAGCTGCTTATGATCAGTGCTTGCGCCCCCAATTCCCTGGCCCATGAGAAAAGTGACATTAGATGTCATGTCATTGAAGAGAGTGGCAGCAAAATCCGAGTCATCATCGGGTGTGTTGCTGCATTCCCAGTCAGTCAGTCCATGCTGATGCCTCGTGATCAGAGCACCCACCCATCTGTGTTCCAGGATATGCCGTTCCGGTTTAGTATGGTCTCAACACTTTTGAGAAGGAAATTGCGGACCTCTTCATTGGCGTGACTATTGTAGGGGTGATATGCCTTGGTGAGAGTAGTGAGGTCTAGCCATGCCTGGGTCAGGTTGACGCTGTCGTATGGTGATTGATTAGGCGCCGAAGGGGGTTCCTCGTTGATGATGATGATAGGGATCAGCAAGGCCAAATAGACAACAGTCGTCCAGAATGTGACCGGACCGGGCCGGAACGAGATGGGGTTGAACATCGCGGACGGTGCCGGCAGTGAAACCTGGGAGATGCGTCAAGCAGAATATTTTGCTTCTTCACTCTGCTACACACAACCGATTGAGAGCACAGCAGAGGCTAGAACGAGCCGAAGATAGATTCCTCGACGGGGAATCCGGCAGAATCCGACGGCAGAGCAGATCAATACAAGACGCTCTGTCCGGGGTAGGATGACGAGGGAGGTCAAGTTGCTATAAGTTATGTCCCAGAGGAGGCGCGCAGCATCCACGCAAGAGTCCAACTGTCACCCAAAACAAGAATATAAAGTCTGCGACAGCTTGAAAACACAAATCGAGCGAAGCACTCAGGCCGGCTGCGACTTGTGAGCTCCTGCTCTGCGAACGGAGAAGACGCCTGGCAACAAGAGCAGTGCGAGCAGAGAACGGCAAGTGGGCCATTTTCGCGCGTTGTGGTGTTCGGCAGGGTTCCCATGGCCCAAGCTCGCCTGTTGCGTGATGTCACACCTTGGTCCCGCTTTATGATTCCGCAGTCGGCACAAAGTAGGTAGGTACGCAGATGCGAACAACGCTTACAAGTGTCTTGAATTGGCCGACTGTTCAAACTGCACCAGAGAGTTTCGCACACGCTATGGGACATTATTACAATGTGTTGCACTTTCATTTCTAAACAAGCTGGACGAGCAGACTAAGACTGGTGATACGGCGGTTAGTATCAGAGCCTCCCACAGAGGCGCCCTTCGAAACTCGGTCAGATGGTTAGAGTATACAGGCAGAGTAAGTAAAAAGCATTCTGCAATGTGGTCGTCCTATCGGTCAGTATTGAGCCCGTTTCCAACCAAGCAACTATTCACGGCCAACCCCTTCACGGATGAAGACGGATTTTAAGCACCAGGAGGCGGCGGCGGGGGAACATCCATTGGTGGGGGCGGTGGCGCTTCTCCAGACGGAGGAGGAGGCGGCGGAACGGCATTGGCATACTGCTGAATGAGCGCGTTGAGACCGCCGGGCAGACCCGGAGGTGCTCCGGCGGGCGGCGGAGGCAAACCAGGTGGAGGTCCGCTCATGCCGGGAGGTGCTCCGTATGCTCCATAAGCAGCATAGCCACCTGGATAAGCCGGCGGCGCAGGCGGAGCAGCTTGTTGCCACGGCGCGGCTCCTGGTGGGGCCGGGGGAATGCCACCATAAGAAGCACCACTAGCATAGTAATCGCCGTTGTCCCTGTTGTCGCTGCGGTTACCACGATCACGATCCCCACGATCACGGGCCCAAGGCGCTGGGCCGCCAGATTGGCCCCCACTGTCTCCATCACGATCATTGTTTCGGGAACGCCAGGGAGCAGGACCGCCAGTCGGGCCACGCTGCCAAGGACGGGCATCGCCACCACTGCCGCCGCCACCGTTGTAAGAGCCTGGTCCAGCCTCGATACGGGCGGGTGCTGCTCCACTGCCCCCGAGTTCCTGCATGAGTTGCTTCATGGGTGTTAGTAGGTTAGAACCAAAAAGGGGTAGGAAACCGTCACATACCTCGTACTCGCGGTCGACAATGTTATCACTCCCACCAATGCGGCCTGCAGGGCGAGCGCCCGTGGGGCCGTCATTCCGCCAGCTAGCGCCTCTCTGCCGGTCGGGACAGTCACGAGCCATGTGGCCAGCATTACCGCAGACGCGGCAGATGATGTTGGCTGTATAATTCTGCTTCTCCGGGCAGTCATACTTGCGGTGCCCAATCTGGCCACAATTCTGGCATGCCTGATTTTCATCGTCACGCAAAGTTCCGTTGAGAGCAGCGAGCTCACGCAGCTGGTTACGCTTGAGCTCATTCTGACCCTCGGGGATCGATGCAGCCTGGGAAGTTGTGAGCTTCAAAGTCACCAGCAATCTTTGAGGAAGGACTTACCGTCTCAATAATGTTGTGGATAAGCTTCTTGGCCTTATTCACCTTTTCCTCGGTGTCAGCCATGATGAGGCAGTGCAGGTCCTCTTCCTGGTTGCTGGAGTGAGCGGCGTCAGAACGCCCTTTTCCTTCTTTCACGGAACCCTTTCCACGAATGGCGATCTTGGCTCCGGATTCTGTTTCCATTTTCTTGAGAGTGTTACCACGAGGTCCGATGAGTAAGCCAACTTGAATGAGGAGAGCTAAGTGTTAGTAGTCTGGATAAAATGCAAGCAGAGGATCGGGTTAGAATTCCACAGGACCGGCCCGCGAGGCACAGCTTCACGGCAGACGCACGACTGACGCCTGGCGGGGTTCCACGGGCAGTTTGGGAGTTAGGAGAGGTTAGAAGTGTTAGAGGGTTAGCAAGCATACTGAAGTTAATTTCTGGATAGTCATTGACCGGGACATAGACCTTCTCTTGGGTCTTGGTAGGTCTGCGGTAATCCTGAGGAGGGTGGTAGTTAGGAATCGTTTTCATGGCCTTCTCAATCAGCTTGTGGCGTTCGTCCTCGAGCTTTTTACGGTATCGATATTCCCGTGTGTTGACACGACGTCCATGGTTATCGTATTGTGGTGCGGGAGATGGCGATCTAGTCCAAGTCTATGAGAACTTATACAGGAAATGAAGGGTTTGGTTGCACGTACCTGTCCCCATCGGCAGGGACGACATCGTCGATCTTCAGCTTCTGGGTAATCTCCTCAATGCGCAGGTGAAGAGTGTATGCCTCGAGCTGCTCGCTGGTCATGCTAGCCACGATGGCCGTGGGCAAGCCCATCAGCCCAGCTGCCTTGTTCTCGGTCGCATCACCCCAGCGGTTGCGCTTCTTCCGGCGCCTCGGGCCATCGTGCTCGGCTCCTATGAGATCCGAATGTCAGCAAATGTTTAATTCAGCAGAAAACGAAGAACTTACTCTCAGGGCTACGGCCGCGCTTCGCATCGCGGTCGCGGTCGCGGTCGCCATTCGAGAAGTTGCCAGGTGATGAAACGGCGCTGCGCTCGTCATCGCCAGCGTCGCTCCCGCCAAAGCGTCGCATCTTCCCCAGGGGGATATTGTTGGATCCAGTGATCCCTTGATTTCGCCAGGACATGTTGGGCTTCTTGCTCTTCAAATGTGGTGGTGAGAAACAGTTTGAAGGTGGCGTAGGATAGTGATGCACAAAGCTGATTACTTGGCGATGGGAAAAAGCACTTTTAGGCCAACACACTCAGCACGTGATGAATGCGGCCCGAGTCTAGGCTCTGCGGCGCCCCACTGCCAAGGCCAGTGAGCCTAGCTAGCAACCCTAACCCTGCTTTGGGGGCTCCAAACCATAATACAGTTCAACCCCTGAAAGATTGTTCGCGCGGTCCTTGACGGCTTGGCTCCAGCTTGCGGGCAACCTCCTCCAGCATTCTTTTCTAGGGGCTATGATGGAAACTTGAGGCCCCAAGGAATAAATTTCAAGGCCCTGAATATCAGAGTCAAAGCCTAAATATTCTGGCTTGACCCCTGGCAAAATAGCTTCCCAGCTGTTTAACTCTTATGTATTGCACAAACCCCTGCTGGATGCTCACCAAGTCTCACGCTAACAATCTTTCAGAGGTTGGATTGTACACTGCGCAAACAATCTTTTTCAAGGTTGTATTCCATTCACTTTTCTTTACGGCATTGCTCCTTCTATCCTTGGCGACCGAGCTGCTGCATTATTGAGAAAATGCAACTCCGGTACCTGAATGCTTTGTGCTGAGCGGGAACCACCTGCAGCCATCCACGAATCATCTGGGCGATCCAACGCACGTTTGTCGCCGACTTCTATCTTGGCTTTGCGAACTCGCTTGGCAACGAGAATCCCCACACGCATGCGCCGCCATCCCGGCCCTGATATCACCAACATGGTACACGCAGGCTTCACCTCTTGCGGGAAGCTGTCCGACAATGGCCTAATGCTCGACCGAGGTGTCGCCCAATGGCTTCACTTCCGAGCTCCCCACGTTGTTCCATGTCAATGGCAACTCAGGCAACTTCAACCTGGAGGATTGTTGACGAGCTCCCATTTCTCAACCTCCAATTGCAGCATGTAGCCGGAGCTTGTGGCGTGCCTAGCTGCCCGCCCGTGAGGTGCAGTCAGGTTGCACAGCCGAGCCCCGATGTGAAATTTATATCAGGCTATCTCTCGGCCATGGGTGATCGCAATCTTGTCGGGGGTCCATTTTGCTCTGAGCTCACAGGTCAATCCCCCTCATCTCTTCTTTCCCATCCGCTGCGGGCAAAATGCAGTCCAGGCTAGGCTCAATTGCTATTATATGGTTGACAGCATCGCTGTCGACTGTGTCAGGACAAACTTTCCGGAGACTCGGCACATGTCCTAGCTTAGGATGTGTTCTCCCTCCTGACCAACAGGACTTCCTTCCGGGGCAGCAATTTGACATCAGGTTTGAAATCCATGCTCCCAAGAATGGCTCCGAGGCATTCAACAACGGCATCCCGGATGAAAAGTTCACGGCCACCATCGCCAAGGACGGCCAGAAGCCCAAGAGCATTACCGATTTCTTCAAAGTCTCGAAGGAGCCTGCTCTCGAGAAATGGACCTTCTCTTGGTACGAGGACCTCTTTGCTCAGGATGCAAAGATACCCTCTGTTGTTAACGTCGCCTCCAAAATCTATCGCCGGGTGGCCTTGTATGAGCCCGGCACTTACACCGTCACCCTGAGCTATTATTCCGGAGAGACAACGACGGCAACATGGTTTGTGCGACCTCTTGCAAACAAGAAGAAGGCCAAGAATGTCATATTCTTCATTGGTATGGCTTCCCGCTGGTTCCATAGCTCTGCCTCGCTGACTATGTCTAGGGGACGGCATGACAACGAATATGATCACTGCTGCCCGCCTCCTTGCGCACAAGACCATCAACGGGAAATACCAGAGCCTGCTCCAGCTGGACGGGTTTCCAGTTGTTGGACACCAAATGGTATGCCAATCAAGTCACGGCGTCAGAGCCATGCTTACACACGATCAACAGTCCCATTCAATCGACAGCTTCATCACGGACAGCGCTAACTCTGCCTCGGCGCTGTACTCGGGCCACAAGAGTACAGTGAATGCTATGGGGTATAATTGCAACCCCAAATACTTGAATGGCCCGATGTTAACACTGCCTCCAGCGTATATGCCGACTCGTCACCAGATGCTTTCGATGACCCCAAAGTTGAGACTATTGTCGAGCTCTTGGTGCGCATCTGGGTGAGTTTGAAAGCAGCGGAATTCTGATAGCAGCAAGCTGACTAAGGCACAAGGGATCTGCCTGGGGTGCTGTATCAACCGCCTTCATCGCCGACGCCACGCCGATCGCCCTCACTGCCCACACTCGCTCCCGCGGCCTGTACGGCCCGCTCATTGACCAGGCGCTGAACGGAGTTACTAACCATTCCTGGACCAAAACCAACGGTCCTGATGCGTATTTTGGCGGAGGGGCTGAACAATTCCTGCCTGGATCAGGTTCCTATCAGGGCAAAGATTACTACGTGGAATTCGCCAAGAAGGGCTATAGTGTCAGTCTCAATAAGACGGCACTCTCAGCTGCTCCCAACGACAAGAAGGCCTTGGGCATCTTCTGCAAGGGCAATCTTCCTGTCTGGCTGGACCGGAACATCTTTCCAGCAAATTTGGACAAGCTTGTCAACGACCCGGCGGGCGCAAACCGCTCGGCCAAAGACCTGCCTGGGCTCAAAGAGATGACTCTGAAGGCCATTGATGTACTACACACCAGGGGCGGCAAGCAAGGCTTCTTCCTCATGTCTGAGGCGGCATCTATAGATAAGCAGATGCACTCCTTGGACTACGACAGAGCCCTGGGTGACCTCCTCGAGCTCGATGACACTGTTCGGGCCACCATTGAGAAGCTCAGGAGCCTCAAGATCCTGGAAGATACTCTTATCGTTGTGTCGGCTGATCACGGACACGGTTTCGGTAAGTTTTTTCACTTCCTGGTGACAGGCAGCTAGGGACTAACAGCACGCCAAGACGTTTTTGGCAGCGCCGACACCAAGTACATGGCCGCGCAGGACGACGACCGCAAGAAGCGACAAGCAGTCGGAGTCTATGAGATGTCGGGTCTGTCTCAGTATACCATTGAGCAGCCTGGCGTCAGCTACAATACGGGGCCGAATTTTCCGCTCAACTGGGACCCGCGTTACGTCCTTGCGGCCGGCGCCGGTGCCAACCCGGACCATAGAGAGGCCTACGGGGTTGACAAGACGGGGCCCCGGACACCTGCAGCCACCATTGCAGGCCGTGGGTCTCGCGATTACTATGTCAATTCCAAAGACAAGCCCAAGGGCTTCGTTGTGAATGGCACACTGCCGACAGAGGAAGCACAGGGCGTGCATTCCCTAACTGACGTGCCGGTGTATGCCATGGGCCCGTGCCAGGAGACCTTCGGCGGTACGTATAGCAACATTGACGTCTTCTACAAAATGGCGGCGTGTTTGGGGTTGGGCCATGGCACAAACAGAACGGAGGAAGGGAAGGGTCGATAAGTGGAACTGGGATATGGCGTCTCCGATGACGATGTAATGCCCAATGATTTAATCTCAGTAATAAGTATTCATAAAGGGATCTTCATGATCGGTATCAATGACGATGGCAGCGGTGAGATTTTGAATTGTGATGTAGGTCTCCCATGGTGTTTTAGATGTTCCAGGATCAGCGGTACACATCTCAATTGGGCTGGGTGTACCCACCTACAGTGGGGGGACAAAAGTATCGACCCAAACCCCGCATATGCAACGCGTTCGTGTCGCGTCGCATTTTCCTCCCACACCCACCTATTTTGCCGCCTTTCTGGACAAGCACATAATTAAATGCATACCCCGAAATTGGAATATTCTCCTCACAAGAGGGCCAGAGTTGCTCAGGGATGGCAATTGGGCCTATCAAAAGCGGCGTTGTGGGTAAAAGAGGGCGTTCCTCCGAATAGCGTTTCCGGCATCGTGAAGCGCTATCGGGACCAAACTTTAGGTCGATTAAAACTACGCTCTGGCCGGCCACGTATCCTTTTAGAACGCGATATTCGAGTTGTTTTACGTTTGATTGATAAAGATCCTTTTATTTCCAATAAAACGCTTATTAAGGAGGCAGGTTTAACCTGTTCTGTACGTACTCTTACGAGGGAACTCATCCGACGGGGCATCTAGCACCAACGCGCCCTTAGGAGGCCAAAACTAAGCGAGAGACTTGCAGAAAAAAGGTTAGCCTTCGCTAGATTATACGTACGGAAGCCTCTAAGTTGGTGGAAGCGTTTAATTGTATCCGATGAGTCTACAATTGCGCGTGGAGATGGCGCGCGCCAGGCCTGGGTTTTCAAGCCAAAGGTATGCTTAATACTACCCTAAAT
>Ga0247760_1000506_pt1 | contig 42115 bp, 36 predicted proteins | sample UWRJL171409R4_FD_179936 | JGI IMG/M metagenome (GOLD analysis project Ga0247760, IMG submission 179936) | Plant litter microbial communities from Arlington Agricultural Research Station in Wisconsin, United States - UWRJ-L171-409R-4 | ecosystem: Environmental > Terrestrial > Plant litter >...
TCATTCGGCGCACGATTTCCCGGGCTAATTGAGCGTTCAGATGGCCGAAAACAGCCCGCCGCGCGATGGCGCGATGTAAGCCGACCCCGAGGTCGATGTCGATGACGATGCTATCTTCAAGGACCCCGAACCCGCTAACTAGCAAACCAGAGGCTGAGGAAGCAACTGTAAGGGACGTGCCCGTGGTGGTGCTTACGGAGGCGTACGGCCTTCTATACAGCGTAAGGCCTCCCAGTGGGAGGGGGTTACTCTAGAGGGTAGCTAAACTACGGCCGTAAGGGGTGGCCAAGCCGTTGCCACGCCTGTGAATAGTGGCAAGGCTAGAGGTGGAACGAGAGGCAGAGCGAGAAAGGCCTCTAGATCCAGTGAGGCATCCGAAGAACACACGAGGTAGTGGCCAAACCACGCGTTCCAGCTGGTCAGGTGACGCAGGAGCTGCTTAGTCAGCGAGTAATAGTTAGTAGTCAATTGTAATTTTCTTGCAGAATCGAGCGATTTAGGCCCTGTTCGATCGATCAATTGCGAGTGTTTAATTGAATCGCGGTCGCAAATGCAACCGTGGATGCGACTGGGCATTTGAACGCGGGTGGGGATTAGGGTTATGTAAGGCGTGGTGCGGGGTCATAATGCAAATATGCCGGAGTCATAGTGCAAATAGACATTCTCTTCATAATTTGCCAACATAAAAACGAACAACAAAAATAAAAACACAGACATGTCCAAGAGGAAAGACTAGGTACTCAGTCATCTTGATTGAACTGCCCGGTATCGTCGTGATAGGCCTTCAGGCGCAGGTACTCCTTGGCCAGCCCCCATCGTTCCCTAACTGTGGAGAGGAATGTTTCTACACCCGTCAGTTGATCCTTGACCTACTCGCCCCCACCCTCTTGGCACAGCCAAAAGTATAGCGCCATGACCCAATAGACAGCATCTAATGCAAGCGGACAGAATGCTGCTAGCTGCCTGGCTTCCCCCGCTACTGGTCCTCCGCCCCCCACCATCTCCTCCGCGATGCTCTGTACCGCGCTGCGCACACGGTCCACGACAGCCATGGCCATATCTACCGATTTTCTCTGAAGAGCAATCTCCTCCAGCGTCTTGGCTTCGGCGACGGCGCTATGACCAAAGTCGTTGGGCGTGATATTGACCGGGCAGCAGTAAGGGTCCAGCAGCACGAACAGAGCAGACCAGGCGAGCGAGAAATATCGCGGGGCGAGAAATTGAAATTGGTGCTAACTCGAAGTACCGCCAACGCCAAGGGGACCGGATTCGCCAGCGGCAACGCAGATAACGGCTTCAAAGTATAAGATCCTGTCGGGAGGCTATGCCTCTGTAGCAAGATAATGGTCCTCATTGTGGTGACGCTTAAAACGTTCTCCGGATAAAGAGCAGGGGAGTCCACCGTCATCCACGGCAGAGAGCTGGAAAAGTGGCATCACGAGAGGGAAGATCGCCATCAAAAATGGTGCGAGTAGTGCGTAGGGCTCACGTTGCGGGGTGCGTCCTCAGTCACCCACGCCGGCTTAAGTGCTTGCGGGTCGTCACGTTCTAGCTGCAAGCCATAACTACAGCCAGAACTACAGAGCAGATCACAAAAGCAATAAAATCACACAGTTGTAACCCCATTAACTCCACTAGGCCCGGTGCGCTGTGTTTCTAACAGACTGTGATCGGCAGGGGGTCGATCGGTTAATTTAGAGAGTCGCAGCTTCCAGGCATCCAAATCCCCCCAATTGTTCCAACTTAGCAACCACTCAGGTGTGTCGAGCCCCGTAATCATGGCATCTGTCTCTCCCAGTAATATCTCCCCAGCGTCCATCCCCTCTAAGAATAGTCCTCCATGATTGATAATGCCTTCGTCCATCTCTTCATCATCTCTATCATTGCCCTCGTTTCCTACCTCCTGGATAGTATTTAAACGTCTTATTCTCTCCAGTTCCTTAATTTTACGAAAGAGAATTACGGAAGTGTTATCGTGATTAGGTGGGAACTTTTCCACCAGCTACTGTAGGCTTCTTAAAAAGAATTTAGTAACGAGTTTGGAGTGCACCCAAGGGGTAAGCTTAGGAGCGTCCATTACTATGCCTATATACGGGCTAAGAATCCTGATGGCCTCTTACCATCATGCGTAGCTACAGGATCCAGGAGACGGAGATTGTGGGCTGTTCTAAAACTACACAAGCTTTATAGCTGCGACGAGTAAGCACTCGATAACAACATCTGAACACGGCGCTATTGTGACGAATATTTTAGAAGGTTAGGTGAAGTCTAGTACTTATGTAGTAACCTGCACTTCATGAACTCCCTACTGATACCGGCTCCATCGAAGAAAACACACCCTCTGCTTTACTGGTTTAAATAACCTTGCTATTTAAACAGTTAGCAGGTAATTTAGCTACACTACTTGCCACAATGGGGGAACTTATAAGCTGCCAATCGCACAGCCTGTAAAGGGCACGAAGTAATGGGCGTTGCTCTAGTATGTAGAGCCGCTGCCCTTGCAATTGATATTGCAAAATATGATGACCGAGTTAGGTGCGTTATCTATCTTAACCCGCTACCAGTTAACGCCTGTTGGGTACTATAGCAGTTACCGGCACTGCCTGAGTTCCTATATCGACGTAAAGATAGTATTAGCGATCCTATTACCCCACCCTGTCTGGTTGAAGCTAGAGATACTCACGGGTCCTGGTCAATGCGTGGATAGGTGCTGCTCGGCGCGTTGTTGTGGTCGCAGTTGCTTGTAGCGTCTAGTTATTCCCTTTAATCAGTAATCGCGCCTGCTTAGGTGTTGGAAGATAGGCTCACAGAATCGGAACCGAAAGGCCTCCGCCTGGCCGCTGGCCACGGTGGTAGTGATGATGTGATGGGAGTGCAGGTGATGTTCTTTGCTAGAACTAATTAATTAAGGAAATGAGGAATCGATGGTCACAGGCTGGGCCAACGGCGATGTGAGGTTGGTAATATTATGATTCTTCTATTAAGAAGGGTGCGATGTTGCTGCAGGTTTCTGTAGGGGTCACCGATTCGTCGTCAGCAGGAGAATCTCTCGGCGATGACAGAAAGTTGCTGTAGCTCAGATAACATCAGCTGAGAACCGCGTGCAAGTGAACGTCGCCGGTCCTCCAGTAAAACACTCAGTCCCGATCTGGAACACTACACAACACTTTAGCATGGAAACCAATCTTAACATCAATAAATCTCCTAACTCACCGATCAAGTTCTGTTCCCCGGCAGGAAACCCCTTCTCCCTTTCCAAGTACCCAAAAAAATCCCTCATATCCCCCTTAAAACCTCGAATCTCTGCTCTCGGCGGAACGAAACTCCACACCCTCATTGCCCCATTATATCCATCCCACAACTCCCACCTCCTCCCTCCAATGTGAACCTCCCCAACACGTTTCCCAATTGGGCAAACCCCGCCATACCTCGCTAACCTATTCCCGTCAGCCCACCACTTCATCAACTCCCCCGGCAAGCATGCATGCAGCTACTCACCAAACCATCAGCTCAAAGTCTCCCCCATGATTCGCATGCTCCTTATCCCTAGCCGTAAACAAATCAAACGCCACATTCGCCCGAATCCCCCCGCGCTTCTCGCCCTCATACTGCCAGTTCACTTCCGCCGGCATCCGCTCAATCCCACTGATCAACCTCCCCCGTGGAAACTGCCGCCCGGCATAGGGATAGCTCTTGACGCTGTCCGGCGCGCCGACCCACGTCCAGGTGGTTCGCCATGCCACGCCGGAGGAGGAGGCGTCGTCAAGATAAGTGCATTGCGAGCCGGAGGTCGCGGAGTCTTTGCCCCAAAGGTTGTTGATGAGTTCGTAGCCGTGCTCAGACCAGTAGGCATAGAGGTCGGAGAGGGTTTGTTTCGCGGTGGGTGGTGTAGGGGGTATTGACCCTGTTGGGGTGCTGAAACAAGAGCCCATTGTGTGTTTTGGTTCTGGGTGGGGGGACCACGGGCGGGGGATGTGCGGATGAGTGGGAAGGACTTGAAAGGGTTGATAAAGATGGGATCAGCGTTTTTTTAAGCAGTGCGTCCGGATGTCGGAGGTCCGAACTAGGATGGGATTTTGACTGGTTCTTTGTACATACCGGGTGGGTTTTATTTCTTTTGGGCTTTTCGCTGCAGCAGGGAGGGGGTTTTCATTGGGTGTTTTCGGGCTGTGGCGTGCTTAATGTCTCACCCACCTAATGAAGATCTTCAAGTGGTGCCGGCATCCGCAGTTCCCGAATCGCGATAACGGTTGGCGATATTACAGAGATGTACCTCGGAATTTGTTATCTCTGCAGGTATAACCTTCTTTTTTTTTTTGTACCGCGCTAGCTTGAACGTTAATTTATTCTATAGACTGTGTTTAAAACATTCCGAACTTCAACGTTCCCTGCTTTCCTCGTTATGAGCAGATTCAAAATGCCCTCCTGGTTTCCCCGACCGCGCCGTTAAGCCCCCACAGCCGGCTGGGATGGCAACGGCGATGTTGCATCCAATCTCTTATCCGCAGCCATCGACGAGATCTGAATCACGGCCAGAGTATAAGACGCCCCTTCCCTATATGCGGTTTCGGCTGTTCTCCATAGGAACCTCAGACGGGGCAAGAAGGCGTGCGTCGCAAACGGGTGCCCAAGCCCTTCCTCCTCAGTATCGCCCATCTCCTCCTTCCTGAGTCTTGGGCCGCCCTTACTCTAATCAACAGAAGCACACTGCGGGTTGAATTGGCAGATATTTGGACTCGATTTACAAGAGCAGCAAGACAGGCGGCCTCGTCGAGACGGCCACACGCTTCGTCATGCCAACCCATCTAAAGTACGGTTGGCACGAAAGAGTTGGTTGATGCTCGGGGAAGGGGGTGATAGGCTTGAACTGGAGAAGATTGAGGAAGCTTCCCTACACACAAACACGCCTGCTTGCTCAGTCAGCATTTCAGACGAACCCAAGTTCCGCGCATGATTGGGTTGACTTGGATATTGTTTGCGTTAACAGTATTGTGTATATCTCATACATAGTTTATTAGTTCGTTAATAGCAATACAAAAAAAACTAGAAGCGTACTGGGGCATTAGCCGCCTTGTCTACGGCGTATTATACGACCTATCTATCAGTTCTAACACCGCTGCCTCATTCTGACACGGTGCCACCTCGAAGGCTCTGGAATCTTGGACTCCACTGCTCTGACTCACTGTGGGGCAAGCCCCACAGTGAGTTTACGGCCATGAAAGCCCAAGTGAAGATGTTTCGACAAATGTCTCCCACGTTGGCAACTTCGTGGAAACTATTTGGTCACGCCGTAGGAAAATGATCAGTAAATCTCTTCGTGTTCCCAGCGTGTCAAAGACCAACTCGGCTGTCCGAGCTCACAAACCTGTGGAAGAGTACAGCATACTTCGGCTGCGAGAATTTGCTAATTTCCTGCCCTTCAATCGTGCGTCAGAATAGCCCTGTCGTGGCGACTCCCTCTTTTGGTCCTATATGCGATTTCAGACCGCGAAGCATTGGACGAATCGTGTCGTACTTGCCCTTGAATAGACTCTGGACCCGGGGGTTGCTGCAGGCGCTAAGCTGCTTTCCATTGCTTCTGCTGTCCTGAGCAATTTCCATCCATGTCTGGGACCGGGGAAGTCCTTGGCTATAGGGCACATTTCTTCCGGGTAGAAGGAGGGACTCCACAGCAATGGATCAGTTCCCTTGCCTCGAGCGCCCACGGGACAGAAGCCTGGCTGATAAGGGGTAGCGATTTTATTGTGCTCCTTTCCCTCCTCGGAATGAAGCGGGTATTGTCATGTTTGTATGACAGTTGGAGGAAGGCGAGTGCTGCGTTGATGTTGATGAACTAAAAAGTGTGCCACGCTTCTTGACGCTTTGACCGCGACACAGACTATCGATGCCCAGCATCCCATTCCAGTGGTGTTGGCATATTGCCCTTTAACTCCTTATGGCAGTTGCCAGTATTACGCAATGGGCCGTACACTTACACCGTAAAATTGAACTTGCTTGAGTGAACTCGGCTGTTGGGCACTGAACGGGCTAGCCCGCTATCGGCGGCAGACCCACCGTTCCCGCCTCGAGACGGTGGGTCCGGCGACACTGAATTTGCAGACTGTTGACAAGTTCATAATAGAACAAAGATCATATCTTCGTATATCGGAAATCTTTGCGTTTTTCGGTGTTGATTTCACTGCAACAGTGGTGATCGGGCCAAGAAGCCCCGCATTACGTATTCCCTATCGAGCGAGTTACAAGTTCCGATGAACTGATGTCAATGTGGGGCTTCTCTCGGGGAATCCTTCCTAAATGCGACATAAACTATCGATACCCATAGCTCATCCTTGGGGTGGCTTGCATGATTCGTTTAAGACCTGCTGTGAGTGGCCATTCTTGGACGGATGACTTGCCTGGATTTCCGGGGTCCGTGTCCAGCCCGGCGCCGGTACTTGCGGGCTTTTCGAACTTCGGTTACTGGCATGATGCTGTGCAACTTGCAAAAAGCAGGACATTATCCTAAGGCTACTTGCCAGTACCTTGATATGGAGTTCATATACGGGGTACTATCATTGGGCGACACGCTATATGTTTACTGAAGCATCTTACTCGTCAAAGGTACGGTTTGCCGTTTGAGTGTTGATAAACATACCCAGGTTGTGGTGTGGAGTGATGGTACTGGAAGCTAGGCGTCTTTCATTGGCTGGCTTCTGCTTTAGGGGGTTGCCTTGAACTTACCTACCCTGCCAACCACTAAAGGTCACTAAAACGAGGACCCCTGAATTTCGGGGACTTGCACGCGGCTAAAGCAGTCCTAGTGGGCGAAGGAGCACCTCTCCCGAACCACATTTCCGCCCACATCCCGGCATTGGGCACATTGCCCACGGTGAAGGGCAGCGCAACAGGAGACAGGCGATTAGACATCATAACAAGTATGTCGTACTATAACCACAACCAATCCGTCTACGAGTGGCCCAGGGCCCCGCACCGTAACCCTGTGCGGCTTCCCAAACCTCGAAATCACCGAAATCAATAAATATGCACCCGGGGGTTACTTCCCAGTTCCCCAGCCCGCTGTCACGTTGCGCCAAGCTCCGACATGCAAGTGAGAGATTACCGGTAAGTTAAAGCTGCCAAGCCCCCTCATGCCACCCGCTCAGCGTGACAGCCATGCCCGAGACCGGAGGATTGGCCGAATGCAGGCACATCACCAGCGCACCGGGGACAATGGAGGGACATAAATACATCTTCCAGGCTGCTGCAATACCGATAGCATTGCTCTTCAGGAACCAATTCCTCTGGCACCCGACACCATTCCACTATGACCCGCGCCACCGTCTTTCTCGGGCTTGTCGCCCTCGGCGCAGTCCATGTCGCCCTAGCTGGACCGGGTCGACCGCCGAAATTGAACAAGCCGCGCCAGCTTCCGCCAGACTTTGATCCGTCCACGCTTCCAACCTACAACGGAACCGGCCCAACGATGCTGCGCTTCGGATGCCACCAGCTCTCTATCGACCGTATCGATCCGCTCGTAAATCCAGGCTCCATCCCGTCACTGCACCAGCACCAAATCGTCGGCGGCGACGCGTTCGACGCCTCCATGCCCCTCTCCGACATCGCCGCCGAGTCATCGTGCACAACCTGCAGCTACAGCGACGACTTCTCCAACTACTGGACGTCGAACCTATACTTTCACGCGCGCAACGGCAGCTACTATCGAGTACCGCAGATCGCGCCCGGCAACCAGCCGTTTTTCAACGACTCGTTTTCGGAGCACATCAACGGCGGCATGTTGGTCTATTATGTCTCGCCAGGCCAAAACCAAGTCACAGCCTTTCCGCTCGGGTTTCGCATGTTCTTCGGTGATGCCACGCTGCGCAGCGAACCAGCCGGGCCGTGGAACCTGAGTTCGCAGACGTGTTTCCGGTGCTACAACGCGCCGAACTTTGGGGGAGACCTGCTGCGGCCCTGTCTTGACCCCCGGGTCGATTCTATGCACCTGCCGAGCGGGCCGTGCTATGGGATTAGGTCGAATATTTTGTTTCCGACGTGTTGGGACGGTGTAAACCTTGACAGTGCGAACCACAAGTCGCATGTGGCGTACCCGGTTGAGGGGCCGCATATTTTTGATGGGATTGGTACCGCCGAGACGTGCCCGCCGACCCATCCTGTCAAGATTCCCCAGGTCATGTTGGAGATTATTTGGGACACGACGGCGTTTAATGGCCCCAACGACTGGCCCGTGGATGGATCCCAGCCGTTTGTGCTGAGTACTGGGGATAAGACGGGGTATTCCCAGCATGCTGATTATATCTTCGGCTGGAAGGACGATTCGCTCCAGTTCGGCATGGAGGCGGGCTGCGCTGGTGCAAGGTGTCCGGGCATGGCGACGCAGACGCTGCAACAGGCAGATCAGTGCTCGGTCCCGGAGTTGGTGGGGGAGAACTATAGCGGCTGTAAGTTCCCCTTCTTCTTTCCACTGCACTTGTTGTCTTGGTGACCGTAGCTAACGGTGCGTGACGCGCAGGGCTTGACACACTTCCTGGCAATCCACCACAACCTCCCGTTACGACTGGGACAACCTCCACCGCGCCAACTGAGACGCCATCCGGTAAGGGTAAGGGCAAGGGCAAGGGAAAGGGAAAAAGTTTCAAGTAATTTCCCGTACAGCCTGGTTATATGAGACAAATCTGGGCACTTGTAACTGCCATTCCTGTTCGTAGTTTTAAGCTGAGCTGCGGCTGATTTGCTCCTGAGCTTTACCCGATTCTTTCGTAAGTTAGGGTAATCGCACACGCGCTTGCTGCACAGCTTAGAGGGCCGTTTTCAGTCCCCATGGCTTTCAAGCTGCCAGTTGGTTGATTTGCCAGAAGGGTGTTTCAATAGTCCTGACTACGCGCCCATAGCTTGGAGCCATCTATCCGTCATAGTGCCTCCAGAGTAGCATAGAACAGCAACGACTCCAACTTTATGTAGCCTTGCATCCTGACCGAACAACTTGAAACTTCCGTGCGTGCAGCGGATGAAAGGGGGAGAAATAGTCCTCGTACACCATATCTTCTGGGCCGACGTCGGGAGCCTCCAGGTCGTCAAACTTACGAAACACCTGTCCAATAGTGACGTACATCTCACACATGGCAAGCGGCTGGCCGATACACATGCGGTTGCCTCGGCCGAAGGACGTTAGGAATTTATCGCGGTAGCGCGCCTTGGTTGGGTCCAGCCACCGCTCCGGGTCGAACAAATCCGGGTTCGGGAAAGCCGAGGGGTCACGGTGCATAAACCAATTCGACATGGATACCACGCACTATTCAACACGTTAGCTTCAGGCTTAATATCGGCCTAACCAGTATCTGCTTACTCCCTCCGGTATGTAGACTCCGTTGTACGACGCCCCGCCCTTCGGCACGACACGGGGAAGCGGATAGATGACGCCGTACGAGAGACGGAGGCCTTCCTTGACCACACCAGTAAGGTAGGGAAGCTTCTCGAGCGAGAGGTAGTCGAGTGAAGCTGCAGGATCGGGAAACGCCTCCAGCAGCTCCTTTCGAAGTTTGGCGTAAATATGAGGATTATGAAGAACGTGAAAGGCACACATGGACATTGCATTCCCCGTCGTCTCTGCCGCAGCGGCAGTCAGCCCGTAAGCTTCATCGACAATATGATCCACAGGTGGTGGTGTGTAACCAGCGTCCACACTGGCTGGCTTCAGGATTGTGTGAAAAATGGTGTCCCGCTTCGGCTTTACGCCGTTCTCGATCTCCTTCACCACAACCTCGACCTGCCTCCTCGACTCCTGTGCACCTAGTTTAGACAGCCAAACATATAGGTCGAGGAGTCGCGGAACCTACCCTAATGAGCGTCATGAAAGCCACGACAAGTGGGTTGATCATCTTGGCAATCCAGAACGGTAGCGCCTGCAGAGGCGCCTGCAGTGCGGGGACTAGTTTGAAGATGTACACCATGGGCGCGACACCGCGCACTAGTTCATTGTACCAGACTCCGAAGTCCTCGGCATCAAGCGAGTTGTAGCAGTTGTCAGGCCCAAAGGCGTACTCGGTGATCACGTCAATGGAGACGGCACGAAAGCCAATCTGCACGTTAGTGAGGAGGCCACGCTCAGAATCTCGCTCAATGCGTCGGCAGAGCTTGGCCGCCTTAGACTGCACGACGTCCTCTTGGTCAAGGACGGCGCGGCGCGAGAAAAATGGGTTGAGGAGAGCGCGCTTCTGACGGTGCACCTCATTCGAGATGACAGAAAAGAGAGCCGAATCACAGCCGATAAGGCTGTAGAATTTTGGGTCCTTGTACGTGTTGCCGTGTGTAGTGTAGACCTTGTCGTAGTTGTCGCTATCCGCAAGGAGGACTTCGTTTGGAGCAATTCGGATCAGTGGACCTATGGGGGTGAGATACACTGGTTAAAGGAGCGAGAAACAGCATCTCAGTGGCTAGCAACTCACCATATTTCTCCCTCAGCGTACCGAACTCGCGATACAGTGCGCCCTTGCGAATGAAGTTGTAGTAGAATCGGTAGACCTCCGATATGGAAGCAAGAAACGGCCCTGGGACTTTGGCAAGGGGATGGAAGAAGTGGCAGTATAGGATCCAGCCAACTTCCCAAATGACAAGCAACACTGAGATGCCCGCCAGCAATGTGAGAAGCCCCACATCCTTGAATATCCCTTTGAAGTCCATTGCTAACGCGAGGGTTTTGCGAGCACGGGTAAGCTGTAAGACATCAGTTGGAACGTAGGCTGAAAGTCCTCGCGCTCCGCTCATCCCCGGATCAGCGTTCGCAGACAAGAGGGGCTTATGTACGAACTACAGGAAGTGGTGACATGACATGCAGTCATTCAATTCACTCCGTATCGTCGCTATCATGCTGACAGATGCGTCCTGCAGCCGCACACGCCCAATAGCAGAGAACTCCGCACCGCCGACATGCCCACCCACCAACCGGAAAACGATCACCACCCACCCTAGGTAGGTACATTAGCACAGGCCTTCTGCAACCCCCACTTGAAAAACCACCTATTTCGCTCATAAACCCTGTCGGAATAGCTACTGTGCAACCACACCACGGCAGATACCGTGGCGCCATATCGGCATCCCCACACTATCTACCAAAAGCTGATAGCCGATAATCGGCACTTAATCTCAGGCAAGATGTATGTTCATTGCAACACATGTCTATGTGCTGCGATTCAATACCCAGTGGTGGCCATGGGCTAGTAGCCATCGTCATTCCCTATGGTTGGATGTCCCGAATCCTGCCCTTCACCGCCAGAATGCCGCCGACTGGTCTTGGTTGCCATGAAAATACAAATTGAAGAACGAAAAGCCCCCCGGTAAACTGATGCATTTGGCTGCCAAAGGACAAACCGAGCGTCTCCGACTACTAAGCCCCGTATACCTTTGAGCTTATCAAAGTTGAAGCGGGAGGGATCGCTGACAACTGTCCCCTCGAGTAGCCGCGCGCATGGTGCAACATCAAGCTTTTCTCGAGTGAGAACGAGCTCCTTGCTAGTTGGCCATTCTAAGGAGGGGAGCTGGCAGAATTGGCCGCAAACGACCCATCGTTGAATATGGCGGATTATGACTCGTTGAATAAGAATGATGCCAAGGTGGCGGAAAAAGAGGAGCGATTTGAAGAGTTTATGTTCGGCTAGCTCCGAAGAAAAATAAACAACCAGGATGCAAATTCCGGCAGTGTCTTACACTAGATTAGCATGCCTCATCAAGTCGTGCGTGGCTCTGGTTGCAGGTCGTAAGCGTCCAACTTGCAGATATTGTCGTTGCCAGTAGAGCCGACTTCATCGATCTTGAGATTAGCCAATCATGAACGAAGAGTTCTAGAGCCATCAACCTTCTTTTAAAGTCATTAACTAAGCAGTATATGTCTTAACCTATTTGAAACCTGAAGATAGCGAAAACGCTTGACTGCTCGTCACCGTCGAAGACTCAGGCAACTAATCGCCAAGACTTTCAGACTGCACAATCAGAGGTACCCTAACACCTGTTAAGGCGCGATCTCTACGTAACCATCGGGCCATTCCCCGCTCCCAAGAGCCTAACCAACGAGCGGAGCGCCTAAGGATCTTCATAGCAGTCAGAGCAATCTAATCATTACAGTCAAGTGCCTATAATCCAACAACACTCTCGTGATGGATGGCACGCCGGGTACATGCTGCTTTTCGTTTCACTATACACTCGCATATCCCCAGATTCCGGAGAAGATGAGCATGCGCTGGAACTTCTTACAGTACTTTTGTTTCCAACTTTTGCCTCGGGGGCCACAATGGCCGTCAACATGTCCCGCACTACCGCATAACTCTATAGCCTACATGCCGCAGGCAACATGCTTCGGGCTTTCTAGCCCAGACAATCTTCTGGCGGTAGTACGCGTGGATCTTAGGGTTCTTCAACTCGCGCCGCAAGTGTGCCAGGTAGACGTTGATTTCCTCCCGTTTCCAGCCCATGGCGTTGGCCAAAAATAAAATGTAACCCTCTGGATCGCTCATCAAGCTCAGCCGCGTATATTCGCCGAGCTCCTTAAGTTGGGGGTCCTTGGCCCAGCCGCCTATGGGTGTCTTGAGGTTGCTTTCTTGGACATCGACGAATCCGGCTGTCTCTATTGCCGCACACACCGTGCCCTGACTTGATTAGGTAGAAAGGGGGGGGGAGCGAAGCTCCCAGACTAAATACAAAAGAAAGCTCCCTGTGTGTGAGGAGAGCACATGACCAAAGGCTCCTGCGCTCCAGCCTAGCCTGGAGCGGTAAGGCGCCTGCGCGCCTGAGCGCCAAGAACTGCCGCTGCAGTTCGACATCTCCTGCCCGGACGGGTCCTTCAACCCCGGCACGCTAGTAGCGTCTATCATGGGCGGTCTCGGACGCACTATACCCGGAAGCTATGCCGAATATGCGGTGGCACGGGTGGAGAATATCGTGCCATTAGTGGAGGAGCGGGGGGGAGAGGGATTACCTGCGGGGATGAGCTGGGCGGAGGTGGCGGCACTGCCGGAGAGTTATTGCACGGCGTGGACTTGTTTGTTTAGGAATTTGGCGTTGGATAAGGGGCAGAGGTTGTTGATTAGGGGGGCGAGCTCAGCGTTTGGGTTAGCGGCGATGAATTTTGCGGTGGAGGCGGGGGCGGTGGTGACGGCGACGACGAGGGATGGAGGGAAGTTTGAGGAGTTGAGGCGGTTAGGGGCGAGGGAGGTGGTTCTGGAGGGAAAGGGACTGCCGGAGAGGTGGGAGGGGGAGAAGTTTGATAGGGTGTTGGAGCTTGTGGGGAATAGCACGGTGGTGGAGTCGCTGAGGTTGGTGAAGAGGGATGGGAGGTTGTGTCTTGCGGGGTGGCTTGGGGGGTTGGAGCCGATCAAGGAGTTTAATCCGCTCTTGGAGATAGCGAGTGGAGTGCACTTCAACTTCTTTAGGAGTTTTGTGCTTGGAACCCCAGAGTTCCCGCTGTCGGATGTTCCGCTGAGGAAGATTGTGAGGGCGATGGCCGATGGGAAGTTTGATGCAAAGCCGTTCAAGGTGTTCCGGTTTGAGGAGATCCAGGAAACGCATCGCTACATGGAGGAGGGATTGGCCAAGGGAAAGATGGTTGTCGTTGTGGATCCGAAGTAGTTGAGGACTTCAGATACAACATCTAAGTTCCTGAGATTCAGTTCTGTTGGTGTGAGAAGCCCAGGTGAGATCCAGGTCGATCAGTCGGCTTGGTCTAACGCAGCGCCGCTCCTCCTGTCAGCCTGCATGCCAATATCGATCCAACCAGCCGCCTGTGTAACTTCGCGTGCGCTCTCAACCACATCAGACAACCAATGACAGTCTGCAAAGCGGCACGGTGATGCCTACGACCGTTAAGGCAGCAAGCAATCAGGTCAAAAAAATCTGAAAACTAAAATTAATATAACGTATAAGTCAGCTTACATTAATGCAGAGGGCCCAAATCCAGCCATTGAGAAACTGTTCCCAAGTCTCGTCCCTGGTACCTCGGGCTTTGCGTCGCAACCCTCCTCGGTCACACGAACCGAGTGCTGGGTCAGGCTAGCTATGGGCTGAATCAAGCAAGACGGGAATACAATAGTTGGTTATGGTGTTATCTGATCCATGTTGCGACGCGGTGAGGTGAAGTTGCAACCACCCAACAGGAGTTACGCGAAGGAAGTCACAGCGTGCCCTTGAAGGCACACTGGAATGCGGTGATGGGGCAAGTGCTTCCATCACAGTTTGTCTCCTAAATACTAAAGAGACTAGACCCCTTTTGATCCAGTGGAACCTCTCTGACAATGTCATCCCTAGGTACCCAGCATTCAGCATCGCCAATATCTCCAACACCCCTGTGTCAATACATCGCCAAGATGAAGATCACCGGCATTCACATGACCCTTCTTTTTGCCGCCGCCGCCATGGCCGCTCCGGCCCCCAACACCAATCTGGAATTTCGTGCCCCTGAAGCGGCCAACCCCGACGGCCCCGAGGCTCGGGACTGCCCCGGCAGCAGTATCTGCCTGGGTGTTCAATGCCGCTCGTTCCAATGCATCGGCGGTGGGCCGAACGCGTGCGGATACTATCCTATTAGTGTAGCTTGCTGAGAGGATGTAGTAGGGTATGCTTCTCACCCTTTGGTTGTGTGTTCTGAAGTCCTGACACCTCTCTCCACACAGACAATACAGCGGTAATGTCACATGGAAGTATCTTAGGGTTGGCAGATGGAGCAGCACACAAGAGGGTGGAAATGGAAAGTTTTACCTGGCTGTCATGATCGCGGAGCTTGTCAAACAATCTGCTACATGAATGCAACTCTCCAGAGCATCTCGCCCACATCCCTGCCATTACTCGATCTTAACATTCACCGAGATCGAGCCCTTCTTCGTCTGTAAAAAAATCAAGTCGTGGTCATAGGTGAGATCCTCGATCGTAGTCTCATAAAGTGTGGCCCTAGGAATCACACGCATAGTAATTAGTGCCGTCATGGTATACAGCTCGCAATATGCCAAACTGTTCTTATTAGCTTATCCTCCCCAAACAACCAGAAGTTGAACTTACTTCTCGCCAATACAACTCCGGCTCCCCTTCCTAAAAGCAATCAGATACTTTAATAACTTATAATTCGGCTTCCCGTCCTTAAGGAACCTATCAGGGATAAACTCATCCGGATCTGGGAATAACCCCCTATCCTAGTGGTTAATCATGGATGTTATGCCGATGGGCGTTCCGTGGGGGATAAGCTATTCCGTTTTGCCGTCCTGGCTTTTGTATAAGATGTTCTCTTCACGGGCGATACGTGCTGAACGGTAAGACACACCCGGCATCATTCGAAGAGACTCCTGGATGAGAGTCCACAGGTAGGGACGCTGCTTGAGTTCCGTCCATTTGAGGCTAGTTAGGTTAAAGCCTTGCAGGTCCTGTATTAGGCGCTTGTAGATGGCAGGTTATGCTAGCAGGTGGTACGTTATCGTAGTAAGCGAGGCCTATCACCGTCAGCAATCCCCCTTTCAGGACTCATCTAAGAGTTACCCACCGCTGTCGTCTCCGTCTCCGCCAACAAAAAGTTAAACCCCTCTCCCGACAACCGATACATGCTCATCTCTTCCTCAGGCAACTTCTTCTTCACCACCTCGGCAAACACCCTCCCCCGAGAATTCCCCTCCTTCAACGCCTGCCCGATATACCCCGGAATCACCACATTCATCTACCACATAACGGCCTTCACATCCTCCGCTAAATAGTCCGCCACAATCGGCAGCACATTCGCCATCCTCCTCGCCGGCATATTATGTCTCATCATATACGCGCTCTTAAAAAAGGACTTTATCCACATCGCCAGATTCGGCGCCCAACCCTCCTGCAACACGAAACCCATCGGCTTACCAAATACATACTGTGAGATGACATCAGCCGTGAAGTAATTAAACACTTCCTTAATATCTAACGGTTTTTTCCCCACTGATCTTAGCAGCTTATCCACAGTCTGTATTACAAAATCAAGGACTTCGTTTTCGAGTTTAAGCATCTGCTGGCGCGAAAAGAAGCGTAAAAGGGCGCCCTTGCGCAGGCGGTGCAGCTTGTGGTTGACGGTGGAGAAACTGGTGACGGAGACGGGGCCGGCGCCGCCGGTGTTGAGCTGGTGTTGCCATTTGTCGCGGATGTGGGAGGGGCTGGAGGGGTAGATCTCGTCGGTAAAGAGGGGGTTATTGCAGTGTAGTTCGTCGGGGTTGATGCGCACGATGGGGCCTGGCGGTTAGTGTCGATGACTTGTTGTAAAAGAGTGGGAAAGGCGTACCGTATTGCTCGTGCATTTCACGGATCTTGTGGCCGTAGTGGCCGACAAGAATCCAGTCATACCATGCTTCGTAGAGATAGCTGGCGGCAGCGATTTTGGGGCCGGGGAAGCGGGACAGAGGGTGGAATGGGGAGACGTTGTAGAGGGCGATGAGCACGCGGTAGCCGAACCACACGCCGACCAGGGTGATGATCGAGGACCACGAAAAGACGACCCTGGCGCCATTCACGAGGACGCTGCGAATCGAGTCTGAGTCCATGGCGTTGTAGTCTGTCGATGCGCCTCCGGAAGGATGACGGGAGAGGATGGAAAACTTGGTCAATGTTGTATGGGATTGTGCCCTAGTTTGGTTTTATTATTTCTTTGTCACCTGTCGATGGCACCCCCACCCGCTGTGGTCTTGTCCGGGAATGGTGGTTATCGCATGCCATGTTGATGCTGGTCGCTGGAACTGGCAGCGTGCAGGTTAAGCGACCGGCAGCGTCCCAATCGAGGCCGTTTTGGGGAAGGAACACCCGAAAAGGTGCGACGCAAGGTCTTGGGTGGTTGACAGCTGGGAGCGGGCTCCAGTCAGCGAGCGACCACCCAATGCTACCTCGCTGGGTGCGGGCCGTGCATATCCACAGCGGCCTCGGGACGTTGGCTAAACCGTTGCTGGGGTGGGCTCTGTGGATGTCCATTGTGGAATTCGTCACATGTCCACGACAATCCCCCTTTTTCGTATTTGGCATCCTGTGCGCCAACGTCATTCCCATCTTTTTAAAATCCGACCCACAACCTTGTTGATCCCGTCGACAAGACCGGCCCGGAAAACAGCCATCAGCAACTCGGTGAGAGACCCCTCCAAGCTCCAAACACACACCGACAAAGTTCGGACATTCTTCGGCTCTCGACTCAATCCCCTTCCAGCACTTATTACTTTTAGGGTCCCCCTCGCGCCAAGCAATTGGCCAGGAAGCGCGGAATGCGCCCCACGACGAACCACAACGCCCTGCGACCGCCACTAATTTACCAGCGTCAGCGCCGGAATCTCATCCGAGACGCCACGTTCGCTGTCTGCGGGCTCGTCTGTGAATGGTCGTGATGTGCACTTTGCTTTTCCTCAACAGGCAAAATTCATGATCGATGCCGGGATGTCGGGCTCCTGGTCGGGTGCCAACCTAGAATGTGTTATATTTTGGGGGTCCCGCTGTCCCCTTTTCTCGGTTTTCGGAAGTGGGAGAGTTTCTGTTTTCTTGCTTCTCCTGATGGTCTGAAGACACACAAGACAGAGGTGGTGGTTGATACGAAATGGCCGAGCGGGAGCACATTCCCATGACGGAGAGCGCCCGGGATGCGCTCATTGGGCTGGCGCTGCTCTGGGTGCTGTTTGGGGCGGTCGTTGGTTTTCGCCTCTTGGGCAGAAAGAGGGGCGTTGGCATCGGCGTCGATGATGTTTTGGCTGTGGTTGCTTTTGTGTGTTGTTCCCATCTCATCTATTCTCTCTGTGGATGCTGACGTCTCCAGCTCTTCTCAGGATCGATGATCGGCTTCAATGCCGCAGGTACGACGCCCAGCCCACCCGACGTTCTCGCCGGCCTAACAACTGCAGTCTTCGTCTCAGGCGTAGGCCACGACTTCGATCCCAACTCCGACATCTACCCACAGCGTGAGGCCCGGTCCCTCTATTACCACCATGCTTTCTAATATTAATAACACTCCCAGTCCTCATGAAAATCACCTTCGTCTTCACCCTCACCTACATCTGGGCCCTCGCCGCGCTCAAGCTCTCCCAGCTGACCTTTTACCTGCGCGCCTTCTCGCTCCTCCACCTCCGCTACAGCATCTACCTCTCCATCGCCCTCATCCTCGCCTGGGCCCTTGTCTTCACCTTCATCTTCATCTTCCTCTGCAGTTCCATCTCCCAGCAGTGGACCCTCCAGCGCATCGGCCACTGCATGGACCAGATCACCACCCTCAAGGCCCTCATCATAACCAACGTTCTTACCGACTTGCTCATCGTGGCGCTCCCCATGTGGACCGTGTGGAAGCTGCAGATGCGACTGGCCGAGAAGATCGCCGTGATAGGATGCTTCGCGATAGGCCTGGCCTGCGTGGTGATTGGGATTATGAGGTTTTGGCAGATCTACGTGATTGATATGCCGGGGAACTTCACGGGGACGTCGCTGACGACGTTTATGCTGTGTACGGTGGAGCTAATGCTGGCGAGAGTATGTATTAGTATTCCGATGTTGAGGCCGTGGTATTTGCGGTGGAGACGGAGGAGGGGAGATACGGAGGAGAGCGCCAGTTTGGAGGTAAAGGGGGTGGCGGGAAGGAATACGAGGGGGAAGGGAGCGAAGGGAGTAGGGCATGGGACGACTTGGATTGAGCTGGTGAGTACCGCGCATGTCTGTGATGTTGATGAGGTGGGTCTGACAGCTGACTGGCTTAGGACAACGATGAGCGCAAGTTGAGAAGCAGCAACGACGGAGGCTCGCAGCGGGGATTGACAGAGACGAGACGGACGAAGCAGAAGAAGCCATCGGTAGTTCTCGTGTCCACCAACTGGGAGGTGACTCGGGAGGAACGGACGGCAGGATAGAACGGGAAGATATAAAAGGGTATTAGAATTGATAACTCGCTGGCAACGGCAACTCGCTCACGCTCATCTGACGATGTTTGGTCCCCGATCCCAACCAACGTGGTCGGTTTCCAACATGAAGACGCCAATCTTTTCCCTCGATTCGCAGTCAACAGTGATACCGACCACTCTCTTGCGACAGTCCAACCCACATGAGATCAGCACAACCCCCTGGCGAGGGCGATCAGTCTGTGGATGGTAGAACAGATCACCGCCGACAGGAGGATCGCAGCTCCCCCGATAAAACTCGCTCTTTGCCGTCTGATCCCCCTGTTTCAACTCACAGAGGTGGTATCTCGCGTTGATTGTCAGACTCCGGCCATCATTCAGCACCACTGACGCTCCCCCAGTCTCCTCCAAGTACTCATTGTTCGCCCACGGCGCGCGGTACTCGGCTCCCGGCCCAAAAGCCCAAGACATATTTGTCCCATACCCCCGGAACCGCGACACCCCCATCACAAGCCGCATCTGATCCACTTGCCCCAACGACTCCATCAAATGCACAATAAACTGTCCTAGCGTCATCTGCACCTCCTGCCGCGGCACTTGCACCCCCGTCATCGGCATCAGCGCATACAACTTGTCGCTGTCCTCCTTCGCCACCAGCTCCACCGCAATCTTGGCCACCTCGTCGACATGAAACCCCCCAAACGGCCGTCCCTTCCGCAGCATCACCACCGTATTGCTCATCCTGACATGCTCGGCGCCTTCGTCCTCGCTCATCGTCGCGGGATCCGCACCCGGCGGACAGAACCCCTCATGCTCCGGCCGGCTGTGATCGCCCCACATCCAGCCCTCGGACCAGTTCCACGCAGTGTAGTAGATGACTTGTGCTGAGTGGATTTCCGCCGCGACCCAGCACCGGCGCGTCCAGTCGCCAAAGACGCGAATCATGTCGGTGTCGCGGGGTTGGGAGAGCCATGGCGCGGCGATGACGGCCGTGGCGTCGTGGAAGAGGCGGGTGATGGAGCCCAGCTGGCGGGCCTTGTCAGACCGGGAGGCCTGGTTGATGCAGATTGCGTCGATCCAGACGTAGGGGATGTTGAGCGTGTGGTAGACCCAGGCGAGGAGGATGTTGAAGTGCTGTTGGTAGAATGCGGAGACTGTGGCGGTGTAGTTTGGGGTCTTGAGTTCCCATGAAGGGACGGAGCCCCAGCGGTACGAGATGGCGACGTATTTGGCGGTTGGGGGATAGGACGACGTTACGGCCTCCTTGGTGTCGGTTTGGACAAGGACGATTTCATCCATGATGGCGAACTAGCGGGGAAGAGTACCGTGGCTGTTTTTGTTGGCGGGTCGCTGAGACAGGGAGGGGGAGAAGGGTGTCTTTATGCTCAGTACTCAACTCTCGGCTGTGCCAGTTGACTCAGCCCAGTTGAGCTATCCCGATGGCTTGCATGCTGGTGTAAACAGCCTTCACACCACCATCTCATTCGCCCGCTCGACCTGACTCACTGAGTCACCCTACAGCTGGACCTTGGAACATCAAATCACAGCCGACGTTGAAACCCATCGTGGCACTCCACGCCATATCCTCGTACAACAGGACGCTAGGCTCCCTTTTGCCGCCGCAAGACCGACGACTTCCCCACATGCAGACTCACCACGCCCCTCGAGTCTACCGCCACAACTGCATAACACACAAACACGCCTCTTGCAACGACTTGAAATCTGAGAGTGGGCCTAGCTTCGCGAATAGCGACATGTGTACCTTAATTAAATACATCCAACCACCCATCTCATCCCGATGCCCATTCACGCAACCTAACCGCCTGGACCCCCGCCTGGCAAGTTTCCAAATCCAGTGTTGCCATTCCATGGTCTTCCCCCTCGCTGTCAGCCTGCCCCTTCCTCTGTGTAGGTCACAGCAGCTATGCTCTGAAAACCCCCCATGTCCGCTGCCCCAGTATCACGCAAGTAGTTGGCAAGATCGGCTGGAGTGTAGCCGGGAATCTCCAGATTTGGCCAATGCATGCCAGGATCCACTGCGGAGAAGCCCAGGTTGTTTCCATTGGTGAAGAGTTGGCCCTGCTTGTGCAGCTGTGGAATCGTGAATGTATACGTGTAGTCCAGGCCACGGAATCCCGAGACTGCCTGCCCAAAAGGGAGGGTGTTGGGTATTCACTGGAAGACGCGTATCAAAGATTTGAAAGGTGAAGGGTGCAGACGAGACGTTCGAGTTTGTGTTGTTGAAGCCAACGGGGTTGGAGTTGGACGCACGAAGAAAAAATGGGGTTTCCGTTCGTGAGTTGAGTCACCGCGAAGTGCTCTCGATCATGGTGTCCCTTAGGCGAGATGGGCCGTTTTGGAGCCGGCATATGTAGAAAGGGACCGAGCTGATGAAGCTGGTGAAGGGGTACCACTGCCACTCCCCGGGGTGGACCAGCCGTGTACCGTGGCGCCAGGGTTCGAGAAATAGGTGCCCGAGCTGAGGGTTGAAGATGACCGTGGGCTTGCCATTTCGGTCGAAGAACGAGTTATCCTACCCATTGTAGACAATGGCGTTCCTGCATTGGTCCGCACTCGGGAGCTGAGAGTGTCGCTTGAAGACTCATTGGGAGTTGGGACGTTTGACTGGTGTTTGGGCAGGCCTCCTGGGGAGGAGATTGACCGAAGTGGCGGATACACATGTTTGTGCGGCTTGGAAACCCCCGTTCATCCCTTCTAGGAGCTCACTGAACTCCTTCAATATGACTCCGACGTAGGCTGGAGACGAATGTGAGGATGTTTGGCATAGCCCTGATGGTTCGGAGCCCGGCAACGAAGGATTAGGGACCTCGGTGGCAAGATGTGTCGAAAACATCCTACGTTGGAACCCAGGGATGCCTTCGTCGTATACCTTGCGAACTTCACACAGCTCCACGGGAGGTTATCGACGAAGACGAATAGTTCTGTCACTTACGTCATATCCTCATCTTGCTGCGTAGGTGATTTCGGTGTAGGGTGCTCGCCGGCAATGCTAGCGTCACACAAGGAATGCATATACGTATCGGGTGTCAGGTGGTTCTGCAGTAATCTGAGCTGTCCCTCCGGGTCGATCCGCTGAGGAGAATCCCTCCTGGCATCTAGCATTGGGTGTTCCTGCTCAGTGATGGGACAGCCTCCAGGCCCTGATTTGCGACTCAGCAGATAATGAAGTGACTGTTCAAGACTTGCTGAACCGAGTCCATGGCCTCGGCTGGCAAGATAGGGTGGCTGGCATCTGCTACCAATCGCCAGTGACTAGGAATGGCTAATGCTTTCGCGACCTTGGGTGTCACATTGAACTGCCGACTTGCCTGCGGAAAGAACTTCGAGGGGTCCGGTAAGAGCTCCTTCTCCCTGATCAGCCACCACCACACGAAAAACATGACTAGGCCCATCAGGGCGGCAACCATAACAATCACGGCAATCTTCGGGCCTAAATCTCCCACAAAGATGAACATGACAGCAACCAGGTCAGCATATAGCGCCACCCACGGCATAGAATACATCCCCGGCGCGACGGTCTTAGCTTTTTCTTCATCGAAAACCGCCGTCACGTAAGTAAAAAAAGACGCCGAGGGAGTCCGACAGTCGGGGAAGCCTCGCCGGTCCCAGATGAGGAGACTTCTCCACAAAGACAGCCGTTTCTGCATCACCCGCTCGCTCATGGCGTCAGCGGGTATGGCGTCCAGTACAGAATGTAGGTGCCGGAGTGGACACAGCGTGTCCAGGCGCGGACTACTCGCCAAATTGCGGATGCCAAAATATTGGCACAAAGTTCCCGTCCAGGGAGGAGCCCTGCCACGTCATCTTGGATTTGCTCTTCTCTCAGTTCGACCTTCACTTTCCGTTGCCAGGCGTACGCTTAACACGAGCGTGCAAGTGTCTCGTCCAAAGATGGACGTCTGTAACGGTCGTAGCCGTCACGGTTGGTTCAGCGTACATTGCGAACCTGTCTCTGTCCTGAGAGTAGTCATCGACAGAGAAAACGCCTGGCAGCTTTCGGGTCGCCCGATTAAGAAAGAGTAAGACCCCGTGCGGTGACCAATGGACTAGCCCACCCTATCTCAGAGCGTCGCCGCCCGGTCTGAACATCGGACAAATCAATCACAGACGGGCATGTGCCGGCCTTGAGGTAGAGAAGCAATACCGAATCCTTGTCGAACATCCGATCACAGCCAGCTGTGACATCGGGTAAACGACGGCATACGAGAATTACGTTTATCAGATCTGACGGTGAGTTGAAGAAGTCATCGCATACAGCACAGAGGTTTTGGACGGCGACATGGTGCTGTTGGAGACTAGTCGCAAAACTAAAACCTCTTTCGCAGTCGGCGCAGAAGAAGTCCGTTGCGAGCAGTAATGTATTCTTTTCTATCCTCATGGTCTTTGGGCTCGTGACTGGCACACGGATTTCCCAGCCACGTTTCCATCCTGCAGTTTTCTCTCACCCGTCTTTCTTGGTTGCCTCCTTTGTGAATTATTTGGTTTGCAGTACCAGTAGCGAACAAATATACCCTCAGGAGCGATGGTTACACGGGGTTTACACAAGTCACTGTGCCAAACGCCGTTTGCATGCATCAGCTGAGACGAGCGGATATCCGTCTAAAGCGCGTGTCGAGCAACACGAGACCTCCCACTACAAAAAACCCATCTGCCCAAAAAAAACAAAAAAAACAAAAGGATGCTTTAAAATAGAACGGAGCTCGCCTCGGCCTCCCTCTCTTAATGAATTAACCCTAGGCGCCATATTTTAAGACTTGGCGGACTCAATCTGGCAGGGAAGATTTTGGCAGAGAGCTCACCAAAAGCGTTAGAGGTGCGATGATGAGAGTAGTGCTCGAGGGAAATATAGCCGACCCGCTCTAGCTGATGCAAGGCGGCGCCCAACCGCCACCATCTTTGTAGGTGGCACCTTTCTGGCAGAAGACCGACAAGGAGCGTTAGATATATCACAAAAGTGCGCAGTGGGCCGCTCACCCCGCTGACTACCTACACCTCTCCTTCCACGCAGAGAACCAGGGAGCGAGCTTTTCCCTCAATCGTGAGGCATCTTCCATTACCATCATCCTTTCACAGACCTATCGAAGCCCTTGTCAGGTCGAGGCGGACAGGGGTGCTCAAACATACTGGTTCAGGCGGGCGAATTTGTGGCTATGTTGAGCAATATTCCCTCTAACCGATGGGATCCTAACGGACATTAGGAAGTGCATGTCCCGGGATTTCAGCCGACCACAACTCAGCCGTGACAACTGTGCCGCAAGTAGATAGAACTTTCGGTCAGACCATTGGCCCGTGCTTAGCATAGAAGATCCCATGTCCGACTTAAAAGGGCACGAGAAGCCGAATACTTTCATGTTCGCCGTCAGTAGTTGGCATTGGCTGCATCTCGCCTCATCGCCCACCATGTCTTCCCTTACCCCACTCACAACTGCATGCGTTCCATCAACCTTTTCCTCTCTCCAAGTCTTCGGAACTCGAATTCTCAACATTGACACCCTCTTGGTCACAAACTTTTCGGCCACGGTCCCAGGAGCTGTTCGTTTCTTCCAGCCATCCATCCAAGTCCAGAATGCATCGTTTTGCAATGTCACTGTCACATATACCCACCCTGGACAAAACGACGAAGTCTTTGCTCAGACTTGGCTGCCCATCAGAAACTGGAACGGCCGCCTACACGCCGTTGGCGGCGCTGGGTTGGCAGCCGGCGCCACGGAAATATCCTTTGAGTTGATGAAGGGCGCTGTAGGGGACGGGTACGCAACCATCACTAACGACGCTGGCCTTTCAGGGGATATTGAGGGTGGTAAAGATAAGGGAATGCTTAGCCCTGGAAATCCGAACCTTTACAAGCTTAACAACCTCGGATCAATTTCGATAAACGAGCAGTCTATCATTGGGAAGTTCCTCATTCGCAGCTTCTACGGCAAAGGCCCCTCGTTCTCATACTGGAGTGGATGCTCCCAAGGGGGGCGACAGGGCATCATGGCCGCGCAGCGATACCCTACAGCCTTCAACGGCATCGCCGCTGCCGCCCCGGTACTCTACATCCCCGACTTGATGGCAAGCATCCAATGGCCCCAACAATTTATGAATACCCTTGGGAAATACCCCTATCCCTGCGAACTGGACGCTATTTCTGCAGCCGCTATCTCCGCCTGCGATCCCCTTGACGGCCTTGTGGATGGCATCATTGGCGACATTACCGCCTGCCTGCTCACCTTCGACCCCTTCGGCCTTATCGGCACCCCCATCTCCTGCTCCACCACAAACACCACCCTCTCCATCTCCCACGCCGCTGCCGCCGTTGCCAACGCAACCTGGCACGGCCCACACACCCCCTCCGGCCGCCCAATCTGGTACGGCATCCCTCCCGGTGCAGACCTCACCGGCTTCGACCTCTCTACCGGCCGCCAGAACGGACTCGCCGCCACGAATTGCACGAGCGGCACCTGCACCGGGACCACCAACTTCCTCGCCGCTCCCTACCTGTCTCTGGTCGCCAGAGGAGATCCCCTCTTTAACATCAATAACCTCTCCCTCTCCGATTTCTCCGCTCTAATCCACGCAGGGAAACAGCAATACTCCTCTCTCATCTCCACGGATGATCCTGACCTCAGTGCATTCCGCGACGCGGGAGGAAAGATGGTGACGTTACATGGGTTGGCGGACGATATTGTTCCTCCAGAGGGGACACGGAAATACTACAGACATGTTGAGAAGGAGACGAAGGATGTGAAAGATTTTTGGAGGCATTTTGAGATACCGGGGTTGGAGCATTGTGTCGGGGGGAAGGGTGGTCCGCCTGGTGGGTTATGGGAGCAGTTAAGGGGTTGGGTCGAGGAGGGGAGGGAGGCGCCCGGGAGTTCAGGGGTGGAGGTGGTGGGGTTGGATGGGAAGAAGGGGAGGAGGATTGTTTGTGCGTGGCCGGGGAGGCCGGGGTATGATGCGGGTTGTGGGGATGCGAAGGCGGAGAGGTGTTGGCGGTGTGTTGGCGGCGATGGTGATAAGGGGGGCGAATACCTGAGATAGGTGGTTGGTTGGGTAAGATGAGGGCTGAGGTTGCAGCATGCAATTCCGAGACGCACCCACCTACATGCGCCAATACGAGATGAGGCATGGACACAAGAGGAAGCTTGAATTTGGGCTATTTGTCCGTCGATCAAGAGAGGTTGTTACTTCAGAGAGCCTCCCTACACCAGCCACTGCAGCGTTGTTCCAACCACACATTTTCCGATGCGACCCAGAGAGTACTGCACCAGCTGGGTAGCCTCCGATAGATGTACCTGACATGACTGGCAGCCTCCAGAACCATACTACCTCTGGTACTCAATGGAGTCATTGATCCGTTGAATGGCACTAGCCGCTCTCGCTTTGTAGAACTCCTTGTATTTGCTTTCATCAGAGGCGGATGGCTGGACACAGGTAGTTGAAGTTGTAGTAGCGCTAGTAGCACTAATGTTAGAGCCATTGTCGCTGTTCTCGACACAAGGATGGGCAATGACAGAGGCCGTCCGGGCCGAGTCGTCCAAAGTGCGCCCATACAGCGAGGCATCATCAAAGACGTCCTGACAAAGAAATCCGTCCAGTTGCTCGCTGTTCTGGGCATCGGTTCCTTTGGTCTCGCTCATCGTGTCGGAGCTCTGGGAGTACTCTGAGCGACTGGGGGTCTGGGAGGGCTTGGACAAAAGGCTCGCGCTGCCGCCGGGAGAGGGTCTGCACAAAGCCCATCATCATCGTCAGCTGAAGGGCCTAAAAATACGAGCGAAAGTACTATAGCACAGGGTATATGAATATACGAGGGCAATGCTCACAAAGCGGTAGTTGGTATCGATGAAGGCGGAGGGGATGACATGCTGTAGCGAAGACAGGGTTGTGACACAAATACAAAGTAGGGCAGATAGAAAGTATGGAGAATACCAGGCTTCCCAAGATGAACAGGGAGAAATGCTTCCGCGGATGAGAGATGGAGAAGACTGGGTGAGTACCTTATCTGAGGTAGGTATATATAATGCATGCCTGCCTTGCGCGGGCGGGCTTTTGCCCTTCAGCCGCTTGCCTGCTCAGGCATATTATGTTTCGCACGTGTGTACCGAAAAGGAGATCTCGGGTCAGTGTGCATTGTTGCTCGCAGGCAGAGCCGCACAGGTCACTTCCCGGCTTGAACAAGTCAGCATCCGTTGACGGTCGGAGGGCGGTGTGGAGACGGGAAAGCGGTTGTGGCCGACAGGAGCAAGAGATTCAGGTGGGAGCAACAGAAGCAATGGACATGTCGCAAGGCTATGGCTCAGGTATCAGAGTTTGATCACAGATTATTTTGTGTCTGATGGGTTCCGAGTCCGGCTCCGTGTGGGAGGGGCAGTAACTGCCGGCGGCAGTGTACCTATCAAGGTGCATGCTCCACATGGGGTGACGTCTGGCAGCGGATTCCGTAGCAACAGCGTCTTGGAGAGCGTTCATTTAGGATATGGCACAGTTAGATGTTCACAGATCTATTTCCCTCGCAATAATCTAGGTACATAGATTAGTGCTTTGTATGTTGAAGCCAGGAATCTATGTGCCTTGATGGCAGGACATTCGGCCAGGGAACACCCGTTTTGCGACATTGATTCTCTCATGCCCAAGGCAGGAAGCAGGAGGCAGGAGTGCGGATCATGTTGGTCTGGCATTTGCGTTTGATGCTGATCTCTGTGTTAGCCGCTCATGTCCGTCAAAGCGGGCCGTGGGCCAACAGCGTTACCTATTTGCCGTCGCCAGCATGGGTTGTGAGTCGGCGCGGAGAATTCGCCGAATTGCACCTGGCCGACTCCCACTTATTGGCTCGGAATGGCCGCCAGCTGTCCACGCTGCCTTCGACTATTTGCCTGTTTCATTTCGCGAAGGACCATGCATGCCTGGGCGAAGACAGTTTGCCCGTTTCGGCAATAGCCGTGGGCGTTGGGCGTGGTTGGATTGACTGCGGCTGCAAAAGCAATCTCGGAGCGGTTGGACCAAGCTGTCGGGGCAATGGCGTAAAGGTTCATCCCACTCGCACGCTAGAAGCCTTCGCTAAACCAACGCGTGGCCCAAGGCCGCTGGCTGCATTACAGGGCGGGGGACGTAAAATTTCAATCCGGTCAATCGCAAATCCTTGCCAGATGCGTGAGGAGATCCACTCCCGTGGTTGGGAGACGGCCACGACGCCCAATCATACATAGTAAATGGTATGTAAAACCAGGGTGACTGACGTGCGGCAACGCACATGTCTTAGCGTAGGTGATCCCCTGTGATATATCCCTTGTCGGGTCTGGGAGCGGCGGTGCGGGCTGCCGTCTGAGGGACTGGGTCGCTGGTCCAAGTGGGACGGACCACAGCGCTGGGACCGGAGGCAGCGCGCCGGCCGAGAGCCGCCTCACATATAATAACGCCGGGACAATCACCGCCTAGAATGACAGATTCGAGACATGAAAAGGATGGCGTACTTCAAGCGAAAGTCACGAATGACTAGTCGCTCCCCGGAGCCGCACGCCTAAGCATATCCCCTGTGCTCTACGGTCTGCCACTAACACTTGCTTATATCTCTTCTTTACCAGATGTTGGACTGAAGCCTCTGCGGTGACGGAACATGCCGGTGGTCAAGATTTGAGTCTGCAGTAACCTCGGCGGAGTTTGATGTTCTATCAGAGAAAGATCTGCACTTGTTTTCCCGAGGATTTCATTTCGTTCCGCCGACCAACCAGCGGACGAGTTTCCCTTTTTGTCTTGCTTCACCGCCGCTTCCCCTCCCGAGCGCCCACCACCCGGGTCCCAGATCCGCGACCGCCGCTTTTCAGCCCAAATGCAAGACACAGCCCTTGGCCTACACGAAGAAAACGGCAAATTCATGCTTGCAAATACAGTGCAAATGCGAGTCTAGTAGTCAGGAGAAAGTACCGATGCGGAGCGGATTTCAGTTGTTGGATAGAACTGGAATATCCAGCGTGCTTACGGATCCGTACATGTACAGGTACGCGAGACGCCGTCCGACGAGCGCCTGTCCGAAAGAAGTGGCTTTGGAAGGCCGAGGTTGTCCAAGTCGCCTTTCCAAAAAGCTGCGTCGGCAGTGTGGTCGTTCTCGCTCGTTATCGCTGCCGTCCTCTCAGAATCTTCAGCTGCCGAAGTCAAAGAGAGCTGCGGAGGAACTCGTCATCCACCTGCAGATGTTCGGGCCGGATACCTTTGCACGGACAGAGGGTTGAGACACGCTTCAGGAGCCAAGGCGTGCCAGCCTGAGTCTCGTCAGGCTCCAGTCGCGCTCCGCTCCCAGGGCGTATTCGCTTCTGAGTGGCCCAAGTCAGCTACGGCTGGGCACCCATTTCGACTATGTGCCTTTAAGTCAATCTTCCTGCTCCTACCGTGAGGCCTCAGATTGGTTGAATAGGAGGCGGAGCCCGCCTCCGGAACGTTGCGGCATGACTCGCGGCGGATCGCGTGACCATTCAATCTACGCACTTTGATGTTGATGACATCATCCAGCACAGCAGAAGTTTCTTTTTCGCGGATCCGTGGCTCCCGGTGCATCACGGGGGGGGGCGCTTTTTCGCGCTTCCAAACGGGCCAACAGATGGACCCTGTCGTCGATAACATGAGCTCGCTCAGCAAATCAAACCAGTTTCCTGCGGGGTGGCGGCGATTCCTTGCGTCCGTGGCTTGCAACTTGCAACATGATAGCTAATCAATAAAAATTACTGGCTTAGTGGTGTTACGTAAGGGCAGCCCTGGGCTTTCTTTTTTTGGTTCAGAATAGGTGACGACTCACCCAGCGCTCTTTAGCCAGCGAAACCCATGAGGGCCAAATCTGTATGTGTATACACTATTTCTCAACACTAGTCTTACCCACAGCCGAGTAAAAAAAAACATCATCCGGGATGGGAGAGACACATATTTTCTTTATCCGCCATGGCGAGTCAATCGATGACGTGTCCCGTGGCCAGTACGTTCAATGGTCCTGTCTGAAAGCGGTGTTGGTGAATATGGTCATGCTGATAGTGTTTGTAGTGCAGGGCCACCGGACTCGCCCCTGACCTCCCATGGCGTCATCCAATCTAGCCGGCTTAGTGCCCATCTCGCCGGACGGGCGGCTATCCTGGGGCCAGCTCCCTACATGTTTTGCTCGGATTTCCAGCAGGCCCGCATGACCGCAGAGGCCATTCGCGATGCGTACCTATTCCAGGATGTTGCTGGGTCAAGCTCTTTGGTAAAGCCTGCGATTGAGATTGTCCAGCTCGGCGAGCTCCGTGAGAAGCAGTTTCGCGAAAGGAACCTAGAAGTCTCAGAATCCGCAGCAGCCCAGTCTGGAGGAGGGGCCTACATAGAGGGAGAGCCGTTCGAGGAAGTGAACGGTAGGGCGAAACGCTTCCTCGACGCTGTTTTGCTCCCACTGCTCGAAGACCTCCTCCTGTCTGACACTCCGCAATGCGTTTTCATTGTCGCCCATGGGGGAATACACTCACACGTGTGGCTACAGTTCGTTCGCGTGCTGAGAGCGCTGCAAGGTTTAAGGCTCTCTGCTCCCGGGGCTATGCGACTGGAGTCCGTACCACTGGACGAATTCCTCAGCAGTGCAGCGTACCATGAGGTAGTCCTGAAGACTAGGACGCTTCCCTCTGAGCCCTCTTCCAGCTCACAGCCCGCGGCCACCAGCCATAGCGGCCCAGTTCTCTCGGCTGCGCGGGTTGACTTCGTCGCCATCAACTACGTCGATCATCTCTCGGGACTCCAGAAGACGGGAGGCGGGATCGGCAACTCCAAGTTTGACAAGAAGCAGAGGAAGATCGATTCTTTTTTCCCTCCTCGCAAACCTAGTGGTCCAAAGGAGAAAAGCGCCAAGTAGCTATTTTCTACCAAATCCAAAGGCAAACTATACTAGAAAATCGACTACTTGTTTCGAAGGTTTCATGCTTCAATTGCCCGGGGAGATGGCAACTACCCGAACCAACCGGGGGCAGTAGGAACTTGAAAATAGGAAGAGCATGATTAAGCACAGGGGTTATATCAAGCTATATAGAGTTATACTCCAAAGCGAATATTAGTAGTAGCTCCAGTGTGACACGTATTGGAATCGAAGGCTTCAATGATGGAGTGAATTGCTCTGTCCTGTTCTTTGGATTGAGCCGTGGAAGGCCTCTATATAATTCCTTGCAGTGGGCCTTCTGAATCGCTGGCTGGAGTGGTGATATCCCCACTCTTCTGGTGGCTGGCGCTAGCAATTGTGGTGAGATCACCACAATTGGAGGCTATCGCAAGGCCTGGATTCTGTGACATCCAGCGTACCGGCCCTCGGCTGAAGTTCTGGTATTCTAGACGACGTCCAGGACTCTAAAGTTATCATCGAAGACATGAAGTAGCAGGGTCGGCAGGATGCGCAGACATTGGGCCGCATTGGCGACCGGGGCGTGGGGGTGGGAGAAGTGCGAGTGCTGCGGTAATAAGGGCGAGTAAGAAAGGAGGAAGACATGCGGGATCAAGGGAGAAGGAGGGCCCATGGTGTTTTACTCTGAGAGGCGATGCTAGTAGCTGTAGACTACCTCGGATGATAATAAAGTGGTCATAGCAAGCCTCCTTTATGAGATCGTCAATTGAGTACGTACCCAGACTTGGTCCATGATGGGTGAATAGGGAGTTAAGTACCCGGTTTCGCCAAAACCTTCACCCGAAGTGGAGAGACTTTGAGAATGCGGAACGGGCTTGGTTCTGTGTAACTATACTGCCAATGGCCTGAGTCAAAAGAAAACCCCGGGCATGGGTGTGGGTATGCGGAGCTGCTAGACAAGTCATAATCGCGCCTATAACGGAAATGTTAACTAAGTTAAGAGTTTAACTGAGTTACATCGGCAAATCACCAATTTGACTTAGCAGCGAGTTTCAAACCCGGAACACACCAAAGAGTGGCTCAATCTCCTTAAAGCACTCCCTGAAGAAATCGTCCCCGGCTAGCAGTGCCGGCGGATCGTCAACGCAGAATTTCAATCTCCCCTCCGCTGACCGGAAGGATGCAATCGATTCCTCCGCAACGGCGATCATCTCCACGGACGGACACGCCCACCTCAACGGCCCCGGCCACGCCTAGTGAGAGCGAGTAGCTCAGTATGTCTCCCATCAAGTCACTTTCGTTTCTCAGGTAATAAGCAACCTATCAGATATTTAGTACTATAGATGGGCCGAACAAGAGGGTTTGGCAAGAATTATCCTAGTGAAGTAGATAGGGGAGTAAGCGAGTTCGTTATAGGAGAAAACCAAGAACGGTTAAAGGATTATAATTGCTTCATACTGCTAACACAAATAACTTAAATCTCATATCTATTACAATAACACTCCCAAGATCGGTTACGTAAATAACAGTCTTTTAACTGCCTGTAAATTTACAGAGTTAACCTAAAGCTCTAGACTAATCTCGCCTTACGCGGTGTATAAGAAGTAAAATATGCTTTGCTCCCGTGCGTAACATGATAACCCGTCGCAAATATAACTATACACTTATATAAAAGACAGCCCCAGTTCATGCTTATGGAACTTACAGGAGTGACGGTGTGACAAGCCCGCAGGCTGCTAGTTGGGCTAACACGGCCTGAAGGATTCCCCGCACTAGACACCGTGCTAAAGACAGTGTCACATTGTCTAAAGTACTGTGCGAGCTAGTAAAGGAATGCTGTGTCTTAGTAACGTTACTCTGCCGCAAAGCAAGCTAAACATTATAAAGTAATACTCTGTGATCTGCAGAGATAAGGTAACAGAGTAACAGAGCAAGGTATAAAGTACCTCCTAAATAGCTAATATACTTAGTCATCATTATAACCATAGTGACTATAAGGGATTTTAATTCCTTATGATAATATTACATTATTTATTTATATATTAATATTTAAACTTACCTCTATATATTATAGTAACAGTAACTTATAATAAGGTAGAACGTCTAAATGATGACGGGCTTTGACTGGCACTGCTACTAGACTCTATTTTCGTTCAGCAGATGGTTTAGCCAGGCGTTGAGCACGAGCGGGGCACTTGTCCTCTGATTGCGGAGATTGAGTAGGTTAAAGTTGGTTCCGGCCTTTGGAAGCGGGGACGACGGAACTGACAGCTAAGATAATAAAGCTTTTTACTGTCATTTTGTCATTCCCGTTATTAAAGCTGACTTAAGTATCAGTGTTGAGCGAGGATTTATAATGGTTAGCGTATTAGTTGAGATGCATTGATCTATCGGAACATGTGAGACTATGCCTCCGCCTTATTGCATGGCATTTATGAGGGGAGTTTCCGCAAATTAATCTGGAACCTAGGATGGTAAGTTGCTGTTTAAAGTTGTATGTAGGAGGCAGTAAACCAGAATATCTAAGTTCTTTGTTATGGTTGTCTGTGTTTAGACCAGTCTTGTGTATGCCTCCTTCCCCGTAAGGTTATTATTTGGGTAATATTGAGTCCCTTTACCTTCGATACCAGTGATAAGAGGGCGTAGACTTTACCTCGTGGATTAATTACATCAAAGAATCGAAACGCTCGTAGCTACCCGGCAGATATTACCCATGCTCACCACTTATTTTCTCTGCTTATACAGATCATTCTGATTAATACATACTGTGCTAATCCATAGCACGCGTGGTCGTGTTGATTCTCTAAGATCTCCTAAAGCGCATTATAGGTTTCTTCTAACCTTCGACGCGACACCATTAACACTAACTGCTTCTTCCAGTGTAGGATTACCCCATTTGTAGGATAAGGCATCGTAGCGCGGGCCAGGCCAGAGGCTGGTAATGTGCAACCGACACTCTATACGTTGTGACTGTAAACCTGGTAAATCGGTAAAGACACCCTCGAAAAGACACATTGTCATCTCGTTGCATTTCAGCGTGTTTATCTACCTAGCCACCGCACTAGAGACAATACGTTGTGAGCCATTCCATTCGGCTTGCATGCCGTGGTTGCTCCTGGCCGATTCCTCCTCTTCCACCCCCTACCAAGTGCTGCCAAATTAGCCAGATGTCATGGACTAATACATTAGCTGCAAGTAATCCATTGAACCCTCATGTCATCTTTTTCCTATCCAGTACCTCTCGCGAGCTGGGGTTTGATCCGCTCCGCCTTTCTCTTCTTCCACTTCGGCCAGTAAAAGTCAAATAAGGTTTTAATCATCATGGCAGACAACGGGACCCAGTAAATGACGATCGAAGGACCATAAAATGAGGCGACATCATAAAAGGTCTCACCTTTAGCTCTGCGGACGAGAAACAAGACCGGGATCCAGCCATAGTACACACATAGAGCACAGGAGAATATAATAAGTATAACGTAGTCGACCGAGCTGTAACCGATCGTGTAGGCACGGAGGTGGAAGTATGCGAATGGGGAGACACTGAGGGCTCGGGCGAAGAGCCACATGAAAAGCGGGTAGGTGCACAGTGTCGCGGGGATTGTGCTGGTTAGAGCTGTTAGCACAGGTGTTCGTTCGAGAGACATAGGGGGGACCTGAAGCCCTGCGAGTTACTGAGTGAGAACTGTGCAACTTACCAAGCAAAGAATATCGTGGCCGTAGCCGCGAGGCTTGAACCCTCACCTACAGGGAGTCGAATCAGGCAGGCAAGCGGGACGATAACCAACGCCCACAGCGTAACCATGATGCATTGGCCTTTCCAAGACGCCGCCACTCTGACGATAACCGACTCCCTATAACCATGAGCCCGTAACGTGGCGATGGTTTTGTTGACAGCGACTTTGTCCAAATCTGCAAACTCAAGGTATCCAAGATGAAGCCGCAGCCACCCCAGGTCAAATCCCATGATGGATATCTTGGGCCGATGTCTGTGGTGGCGCTTTATGGGGAACATCTCAACGGTGTTGTACTGCATGACAAACGCGAGATCGAGCGGAGGGATGGTGGGGGGCTGAAGGCCCCATGTGGACGGACACCGCGTGTAAATCTGGCAAAGCTCGTCGATCGCGGAATTGTTCGCATACCGGACCGCGAGCCTGATATATTTGGCTCCCGTGCGAGCACTGTGGTAGCCCACCTCTCGCTGGCGTTTGACTAGTTCCCATAGCAGCTGGCGATCGCTACGACTCCTGTCTGCGATTTGCCCGACCATGAGCCAGTGCAGCTCCGAAGTAGACAATGGAGTCTCTCTCCAGTTCCAATTCTCCGGATCGGGTTGGGCATCCGGAGATAACCCAAGCTCCACGTCACCGCCGGCTGGAGCAAGTTCATCCTTTGGCAAGCAAGGTTGGTGGGTGCGTGATTCGCGGGCTAGGGATATTTTCAGGTTCTGTAAGAGACGACAGTGGCTGCTGGAGCCGACGAGGAAAATAAAGTCAGAGAGTCGCATAGGCTCCCCCGGAGCGATGGCGTCATCTGACAGGATGATGCTGTTGGTGGTCGGGGTATAGCTTTTTGACCTGGCCAAACGCTCGTGGCGAGATATCTGGGGGACTAACTGCTCGAGTGTTGCTGGATACCTCCTTGTTATGAGCTCAGCCGAACGGTTAGCGAGCATCAAGACGGCCTGAGCCATGAAGGCTGATGGTTGGCCACTGATCTGCTCGTCGTATACACAAGGCTGAGAGATAACAAGGTCCTCGGGGCAGTTATTGAGGATGTACTCACTGCGAGCAGTCTGATGTCAGCAAAAGATTGCCTTTCGGCAATAGTATTCAAGGTGGCTTACATAAAGTATTGGTCGCAATGAACAGCAGTAACAGCAACTGAGAGACATAAATGTGTAATATTGACAGCCCGGCTTTTCAAACGTCCCCAGGGGCGTTTGCAGCACTTCCCAAAGCATGCATCGCTGGTAAAAAGGGGGCGGAGGTTCTCAGCTCTTGGGCCAGCAAGTGACTGAAACACAGATCGAAATCCATCTCGTACACTCACCAAAAGTGGATTCTCGTAGAAGTCTGAGTTCTCGAGAGCATACCTCAGTAGTTCCCTGGCCCCAAACCCGGAATCTACCTTCAAGAGATAGTCCAGGGCGTCAACTGTGTCGTGCAGGGTGCTCTCGCTGATCATCGAGTACAGAGTCGCCTTTCTGGTGCTGCTCTGGCTGAGGATGCAATCTAGAGTCCTTTGCTGGGCTAAGAGGTGGCTTTTGCCATGGTAGATGGCGCGGAGGAGCGGTTCGGGTAGATCGAGGCCGCGCATGAGAATTCCATGGAATGGAATCCTGCGGAGTGGAATCAGCTCGTTTTGGTACCAAACTTTGATTCCTTCTAGATCCGCCCGGGCTCTTTTCCCGTGCTCTTCTAGGTGACCCTGAATCAGCTCGATGGCCTCGTAGTTGTGTAGCACCGCAGATACTGCGATCATTTTTCGGAATCGAGAACCTGCCGCGCACACCGCGCACGGCAGCGCGGATTTCCATTGGTGGGTTACCTTCAGAATCTCCCGAAAAAGGACCATCCTGCGTTGGACAACAGCGTTCAATAAGGGGCAGCATCGAACAGGAAGTGAGAAGTTGGGCGCATCCGGTGTGTAGACGACGGGGTGCCCTTCTTCACCGCCGTCAGCACCCATTGAAGCAAGGTGTGGAACCAGCGTCTAGATATCCGCATCGTCGAATATCGCCAGGAAGTGGAGTACAGATTGATTGCCCTTGTTGAGATGGTTCACTCGTATCCCTGGCTACTATAGGAGAAAACGTAAGATAGCAAGGTTGCCAAACTTCGCCGCTAGAATGACAGCATTGTTTCCAGAGGAGTCAACCTCTTCAATGCATTCGAGCTTTGACCCAACAGCGGATTTGACCATCTGGAGATCTCCTGATACCGCAGCCAGTAATATTTGCGCATCGTATGGGCTGCTAGTAGAGGCTCCCGACGTCGTCCGTAGCATGGCCATGGGATCGAAGGTGTCGAGGCCATCATTCGCCTGCTGAAACCGCCTCAGGTCGTGAATGATGTCGACAGAGCCAGCAGAAACAGCATGACCCAACCACTCACACACCAAACCAGTGGCGTCTTCTCTTCTATAGGGTTGCATCTCGGTGCCGTCAGCCAACCTTGACCTGAAGGTCACCAGAGTATCCATGGGGTCGTAGCCCATGGCGTCATGAAGCCGGACGTAGATAGCCTGGGCGGTAGTCACACCCATCACCGAGGCCTCAGTAAGCCAATGACGGGATTCCATCCAGTCCTTTTCCACACCAAACCCGCTGAAATAGCAGATACAAAGCTCCCAAGCGCAAGCTGCCCGCCGCTTATCGGAGCGTATAAGCGCAATCTTCAGCAATTCCGCGACAGTTTTGCTTTTGACTCGGTGGCTGCATTTGTGCATGGTTCGGTATCCAACAAAGGGCTGTGTGGTGGACTGCCTGTCAGCGGCGGTGAAGCTGACGATGTGATCCGAAGGGTAGACAAACCGGTTGTGTGGCCGACTGGGCTTCGATCCATCTGGGTATAAACCTAGCCTCCCAGAAAAAGTGGTCGCTCTTCTGCGGCAAGCAAGAGTCCTCGGATCTGCGCAAGTTGTCAGAGGTGGCACCTGGCCCTAAAATGCAAAGACGAAGAATTCAACGCGGTGTATAGCTACGTACCCCTTGAGGATCTCTATGCAACTCAACATACTCCGTTCGGACGGTTGCTTCCTCAGGCAGCGCCGTAACAGGGCTCTGATAAACCCAAGATCGAAATCTGAATCCGGGTGCGTCCTGTCCTCTCGGATCACGACTTCCATGATGTGGTCCAGCATCGAGTCGTCCAGTTTCATGACGGAAACCGCGGCGGTATCTGCGAGCTCGGGGAACTTCCCGCCCACAACCGCAGTCCCAAGGATGATAGAAACGGCAACCAGACCATAAGAATACACGTCCGTTGCCGTGATATCCTCAAATGATTGGATTTGTGCACACACGCCCTCGGGAACATCTGGATTGGCTTCTGGGGCCGACCACATCGGCGTCCAGATGGGCAATGTTGGGTCTTTCGTGAATTCGCACACAGAGTGGCCGAAGTCAGTGAGCTTGGCGGTAAAGCGTCGTCCCTTGTCGCCCATAGTGGGCTTAGAGTTGGGGAAGATGAGTACGTTCCCAGGTTTGATATCCCCATGTGCAATACCACAAGCGTGCAACGCGTTGATACCTTCGGCGACATCTCTGCAAAGGTCTGCCTTGACAAGGAGAGGCATCCGGACGAGATCTCTGACTCCCCAGAACGTGTCGAGCGCTCGGTGCGGAGCAAACTCCTCCACCAGCAGAGGTATCGGTTCGCCATCATCGCTGTTTTCAAAGTCCCATGCAATACCCTTGAGGTCGACGATGTTTGGGTGGCCCCGCAGGGGGGGATGTGAACGGATCCGAAGTTCGTTGATAAGCGTGTGGATAGCTGAGCTTTCGGTTCCGAAGATGGGCTTTTTTGTCCGCTTGACAATCACCTTCTCCTCAGATACCTTACTTTCACCCCTGTCGGAGGGCGACTGATGCGGCGACGTGATGGAACGGGTGGTGACGATACATGCGTGGCCAGCGTTCTCTTCGAGCTCCCATGTTCTGTTGAATTGCTGCATGGGGATGAGGTTGCCATGGTAGCTGTGATAAATCTCGCACACAAGAGTGATAAGATCCAGGAAGTCCGGCTCCCTCTGATTGTGGCCATAGTGTTTCTTAGGCTCCCTGCGAAGTCGGCTCATGTTCATCCGCTGCCTCGTCAAGGACTTGGACTCGTCTTGAAATCCAACTTCGCCGGCCCATCGCTTGAGGGAGGGCAGCCCACCGGAACCGCCCCCCCTAGAACCAGAGTGCCGCCTTGCTCGAGACATCGGTGTCTCAAAAGAGTCGTGCAAGTTCCAGTCAATCTCACTGGAAGGTACTACTAACGTTAGTCTCTGCCAAAACAAACTTTCGGCAGAGTGATACGCCGTTGGGTTGGGACACTGATGTGACCATGCAGAGGGAACCAAGCAGGTTGGTTGCGTGGAGAAGAATTCACACAGGAGCCTTTTCGGGAGAGGGGGACAGGAAATTGCAAAGCAATCTTTTGCGAACTAGGCAGTCTCTTCGACACAGCCAATACCAATGCAGGCACGAAGCACCACGGGCGGTGTGGTGAGAGGCGCCACAAGCGCAGTTGCCTTGTCTCATCAAGCCCAGCTGTGATGTGTTTTTCCACCCCACATATATTCCAGCCAATCAAACACCCCCGCACAAGGACAACAAACCCTGTTTTCCACACAGCGCCCCCCACAGTACACGGGCACAGGCCACAGAGCGACCATGACACCACCCAACCCTGAACAGTGCAGCTTCACTTTATCATTGGCATCGAGTGAGGAACAAAACGCCATCGACCCCAAAGATAGAAACATAGCTAACCGCAAGAGAATTGGTGCTACACTTGGTTTCGGAGAACAATTTCGCGCATGTTTCGCTTCGTTCACCCATCCATAGCTCCCTCCCCCTGCCCACTCTCCGAATTAGGTACCTACCGTGACCTACCTGTAGTGTACCTACCTCCCTGGAAGTACGGGTGGCACTGAACATAAAGTCAAGTCGACCTCCATGAAAGGTTTTCAGCAGCGACGAGCATGGCTGAGGCGATCGGAATCGCCGCCGGCACTCTGCAATTCCTCTCATTTGCGACGGGATCTTTGTCAGTCTTCCAAGAGTTCAAAAACAACACGCCTGAATCCTACCGGACGCTTGGTTTCAAGCTTGAAGCGGAAGCCGTCAAATTCCGAGAATGGTGCGATATCCTCGGCGTCCAAAACATGATTGCCGCCACCAAAAGAGACCCCAACGGGTGGCAGGCGTCTCGCGACATCAGGGAGTTCGAGCATCAGCTGCAAAAGCTGCTGCGGTTCGACAACGAGCGCATGGCAGGGATGATCATCCAGGCCCTGCAAGATATGGAACAGAGCTTCCGCAAAGCTCGGTTGAAGATAGCGCCCGCTTACAACGACCTCAATACCGAACTCCAACCTCGCCGCCGCCGCTCAATCAAGCGGCTCTTCCGCAGCAGAAAGCCACCCAGTCCCGGGCCTCTATTGAGTCCGCCGACATCCCCCTTTCAGCCCACTAGCCCATCGACATCAAGCCTTGCAACGAGGGGATCTGGTTTGCTCTCGAGCACTAAATGGGTTCTTTTGGACAGAAAGGAGTTCAAGAGCCTTTTGGAAGATATCATCACCATCAACGAGTGTCTCAGCACCTTTCTCGCTGACGACGCAAAGGCGAAACTTCGTCGTCGCGTCCAGGTCGACATGATACGTACGCCTGGACTGGACGTTGGGGATGCCGCGGATCTCCTCCCAGGGGATCGCGAAGTTCACACCATGGCAGTGTTAGCAAAGAAATTACAGACCATTACAGAGGAAGAAGACCAGCTGGACAACCCACAAGAAAACCTGGGAGAAATTCAAAAGTTATCGGGAAACCACGCATCGGGAGTTCACAAGACTCCATCTTCCTGCATTTTGGACGTCGACGACTTTGACAGCGGCTCGCTGGAGTTTGGCCCGTCGCGGGCCGTCTCATCGTTGGCCAAACGTCCAGTTCTCGTCGAATGGACACACTATGCCAAGTCGATCAACCTCGACCACTTCTCACGCCGCGGCAACCTAGTGCGCCTGCTCAACAATGACGGAATTTACCGCAAGTTTCAAACGTTGCCGTCAAAGGGCATCGTGATGGATTCGAAGAATTCCCGGATTGGGCTCGTGTTCGAGATTCCCGGAAAAGCAGGCACCACCGTCCAAGAAAAGTCCCTGCTCGATCTCGTCGAGCGGCAATCACCTCTACCACTTGGCCATAGATTCGCCATGGCCAAAGCACTGTCAATGGCTATTTACAGCTTGCAGTCCGTCAACTGGCTACACAAGTCGATCAGGAGTGATAACCTGGTCTACTTCAAAGACACCCTCCGGCAGCCCGAACCAGGGGCACAAAACAAAGACATTGCTCGCCCGAAAGACAAAGATCACCCCCAAACCGCATTCAACAACCGTCCCCCAAACCCTCCCGATCTATTCCTCATGGGCTGGCACCTCTCCCGCTCGAGCCACCCCTCCGAACTGTCACAGAGCCTGTCCATCTCCACGCGTGGATACACGCTCACACAAGAACTCATCCGCCTCAGCAGCCACCCCGCATCACTTCCAGCAGAGCCGTCATCCTCACCGCGGCCTTATTTCAAGCCCGAGTACGACATCTACTCCTTCGGCCTCGTGCTCTTGGAAATTGGACTGTGGGAATCCCTGCCGTTTGTGCGGCAACGGTGCCAGTCCGACGAGGACTTTCGCGAGCAGGTAAAGGGGAAGTATTGTGACAGGTTACTGCCCAAGATGGGGGTGATATACTGGGAGGCGACGAGGCGGTGTCTGTGGAATGACTTTGACAGAGCGCCAAGGGAAGGGATGGGATTTGATGATGTTGATGCTGGGGCGGACGGGGGAGTAGGGGGTGGAGGGGAGGCGTCGCTGGTGCGTGCGTTTGAGAGACAGGTTGTCAGCGAGCTGGAGAGGTGTGTTGCGTAGGGCTAGATCCTGGCGGTAACGACTAAGGTACCTACGTAACTTACCTCTACCACGCAATCCCTGCAGCAGCTGACTGGTTTTAGGTCATTTGGCTGAGCAACTTGTTGCTACCCCTTAGCCTCTCAGGCCCTCACGTGGCACGGCACAGGCTTAGACCTAAAGTTTTTGCACGTGTCGCTTTTGGGGGAATATCACATGATTAGGGGGGTGTATGATTCCGTCACAAGTCCGGATTGAAGGGTTCTCCCCTGTTCTAACTTCCCTAAGATCAATGTACCTCGGTGCCTCTGTGAGTAGGTAGGTACCATACAATGGCTTCCCGAAACTCCCCCTCAAAAAACGACAACGGCAAGATTTGCCCGTTTGTCAACAAGAAAGCAATCTCTTCGTGCCTACTATACATATTTACCCGGCCAAAACGTTCGCAGAAGACGCTCGCCATCGACACCAGCTCAAACACCCTCCTCATCATCATACTCAATTTTCACCTCGAGACTCTTTGTCGATCTTGCGCAGCGCGGTGGCCCCCTTCTGACCTCGCCCATCCCTTCATTTTCGGGAGTGGCATCATCCGTGCTAACGTCGTCAGACTTCGGTCCGGGGCGTCGCCATTTAGATGCAGCCTTGGCCCTCCTGCTACGCTTCAAGTTCGGTGTTTTGAACCCCTTGCGGCAGGCCTGGACGAACATGCTCGCGTCGCGACCCCTGGATCCGGCCGTGGGGCTGCTGATTTGTACGTGGCGCAAGTTGGAGGGGACAGCTGGATTGTGCATTGTTGCTGGGC
>Ga0247760_1000507_pt1 | contig 42090 bp, 49 predicted proteins | sample UWRJL171409R4_FD_179936 | JGI IMG/M metagenome (GOLD analysis project Ga0247760, IMG submission 179936) | Plant litter microbial communities from Arlington Agricultural Research Station in Wisconsin, United States - UWRJ-L171-409R-4 | ecosystem: Environmental > Terrestrial > Plant litter >...
TTCCTCGTGTTTCCCCTGGTGTTTTTTTTTTTTTTTTTGGAGATCTCTAACACCAAATGCTAGTTATTGAACATGATGGCAGCTTGAGCCGCAACGACATCTTCTTTGGCGATAACCATAGTTTCAACCCGGCCATCTACAAAACCGTGGCCAAGTTCTTCACCAAAGATGTCATCTCCATCGCAACGGCGGCGAAGGCGCGGAGTGCTCGCATCGCCGCCGCTCGGGTGGCCAACCCTGCATTCAACTTCACATCCCGCGAAGACCAGTTCAGCCGGTTTGAAACGGCTTTATATCTCGCCGTCTTTGGCAAAGGGACCGAGGGCAACGCCAAAACTAAATGGGTCGATGTTATGTTCCGTACGTTTTCATCCTCGAGCTTCTTGAAGATTTTGCTAACTCCGTTGACTCTACAGGCGAAGAGCGCCTCCCATACAAGGAAGGGTTCAAGCGGCCCACAGATGTGATCACGAACGACGATATCGTCGAGTTGGCAGACAAGGTTGCGGCGGCTACTCCTTGAACTGCACTGTGATGCGTAGGACAGCATAGCGATGCAACTGATTGCAAATGCACACATCTCATAATTATGACTTCTTTTCACTTCCAGTTTGCGATATGAATGCCGTACTTTTCGATGTCGTGATTTCAAAACAGTATCGTGGTGTGGATTTTGCGTGATGCCTCGGTCTTTGCATTCAGCATCAGCGTGTTCAAGTTGTGGATGGAGCCCGTCGGTGTGTTCCGTGACTTATCTCTGCCAAGTTGCACATTGTGTCATACTAGAATCTGACTGGTGAAGCCAAGACTTGTGCTGTCACTTGTGGATCTCCGTGGCTTGACCACCCTCCCCGGACGTCGGGTAGAGCCCAGTCGGAAGGGCGATCGGCAGACATGGGTGGGACGGATATCCCCAGGCTGGGCTGCTATTGATTTATCGCGATAATCTGTCTCGGAAATAGCTGCGTGTCTCGGCCTATTGCATTCTGGACCGTTATGTTTCACAAAGAGTCGGTCAACTGGTGTGCACCGTCAGGAAAACAACGGCGTACATAACGAACATCAGACCTCCATTTCAGGATTGCCGTGGACCCAACCTCGAGCCTCTTCCGCAGCCTAAAGTTTCTGCTTACTGAATCTGCAATGTCGGCCATGAACAAAACGATGGGTGACTCCAGCCCTATTGAGGCCCAGACACCCACCCTAATCTCCAAATGCGATGCCTCGACTGTTCGCTCAAAAGTCGACCTCCATCTCATCCCTGTCGTTTCGATTCTATATCTCCTTTGCTTTATCGATCGAGCAAACCTCGGTATGTCGTCGCTCCGCCACATCCACCACGGTCCGGTTGACATTTGAGAATACAGGAAATGCAAAGATTAGCGGAATGGCGGAGGACCTCAAAATGACAGGTTTGGAGTCCCTGATTTATTCTCCCTTGCTTCCCCGCGGTAGACGACTGACTTGGTGTTCAGGTTCCGACTACAACATCATCCTCTCGGTGTTTTACGTCAGCTATATCCTTCTCGAGGTCCCGGCGGTCATTACATGCAAGTGGATGGGCCCAGGATGGTTTTTACCAATCACTTCGATAATGTTCGGTGTGTGCTCTGTCGCTACCGCCTTCGTTAACACGGTGCCGCAAGCGTGTGCGGTTCGATTTCTCCTCGGTGTTTTCGAGGCGGGCATGATGCCGGGCATATCCTACTATCTGTCGCGATGGTACAAAAGATCGGAGCTCACATTCCGGCTTTCGCTCTATCTCGTGACGGCCCCCTTGGCGGGCGCTTTTGGTGGACTACTCGCGGGCGGGATCCTCAAGCTCCCTCGCATCGGCGGGCTGACGTCGTGGAGGATGATTTTCGCCCTCGAAGGGATTCTCACCATCGGACTAGCGGCTATTGCGCTAATCGTCCTGACTGATCGTCCGGAGACGGCGAGCTGGCTCAGGCCGGAAGAAAAAGCACTCGTGTTGGAGCGGGTGAGGTCTGAACGGAGGACCACTGCTGATGAAGAGGTCGATATCGTCGACAAGATGAACGCGCGGAAGTTTCTTCATGGAGTCTACAGCCCTGTCACTCTCGCTGTCGGCTTCATCTTCCTCCTCGATGCCGTCACTGTCCAGGCGTTTGCTTTCTTCCTGCCGACCATTGTGCGAACAATCTACCCGAAGAGCAGCACAGTTCAGCAACAACTCTACACGGTGCCCCCTTACCTCATCGGCGCCTTCGTGATGGTATCCATGTCGGGTCTGAGTTGGTGGAAAGACCGGCGTCAGATATTCTTCAAGCCGTCGACCATCCTGGTCCTGATCGGATACATCATGTTTCTGGCTTCGGATAACCAGCGAGTACGGTATGGCGCGACGTTTCTGGTGGCGAGCTGCTTCACTCTGGGCCCCCTGACCAACGCACAAGTGGCCGCCAACGTTCTCTCTGATACTGCGAGGAGTGCATCGATTGCAATCAACTGCATATTCGCGCATTGTGGAGGCCTGATCGGCTCGTGGTCGTTTGTCGAGTGGGATGCGCCAAACTATCGCATAGGCAACTCCATTAACCTCGCCACATCGGCCATGATCCTAGTCTTGAGCACCTTGACGCTGTTGTGGATGAAGGCGGACAACAGAGCGAGGGACAGCAAGGCGGAAGAAGCGAGCGAGTCCAGCTCGACAGAAGGGAAGGTGGAGGACTTGGACTGGCGACATCCAAGCTTTCGGTGGAAGCCCTAGGGCCCGCGCTAGATTCAGAAGTTCTTAGGAACCTTTAGACAAACATTGCCCCCAACACTCCCCCATCAAACCAAGCCTTGTTCTTCGTCCACCCATTGACGATCATGTCTCTTCCAAGAGCTACCACCCTGGCCACATCCTCAGACGACCCCCAGTCGGGTACAGTGCCACCGATCACGACTAGATGGCAGCCAATGTGGATGGCGGTTCGGAAGGCCTCCTCCGTACTGAGTTTCCCGTATCCTGCCAGGTATCCCTCGACCAACCACTCTCCAGCATCGATCTCCTTGAACAAGTGCAACATGTAGAGCTCGGCTATCATCTGGCCCACATCGCGAACTCTGACCCCCAGCGATGTAACCTCCCAGTCCACGACGAATATGGGCGACTGGACAGGTTCACCAATCTCTTCATCGGGTAGCAGGACACTAGATCGAATGGTATTAGCGCATGCTCGCGAGACTTGTAATCAAGGCAGAAATGCTCACTTCCCAGTCCAAAAGTCGCCATGCACCGCCTGGAGAGTGGAGTCATCTTCGAGCTCCCTCTCGGACATGGATTTGACACTTTCAAACACCTCCTTTGCCTGTGAGAGAATCGTCGGAAACCTCTCGATCATCTGGATGAGATAGTCGTAGTATGTGCTGTGCTTGAGCCTCTGAATTGACGTGTTCTCAGCAGCGTTGTTCCGAAGGTCTTGTGATTGCTCCGCCCACTGATGAAAGTGCTTCAGCCACTGCCCAAGACCGCGTCCGAATCCCAAACACTGTGCCTTCTTAACGGGCGAGGTGTGTGGCTCATAGTGTTTAAGGGCATAGTTCTTGAGGTCGATGCCGTTGGCGAGATATTCCTGGACCTGGGTGTTGGTCTGAGGGTCAAAATGGTAGAGCTTAGGGGTCCGGACGGCGCACCAGCCGTTGTTGGGATCGGACGGAGCCAATCCCCCAAGAGCGGCTAGAGCTTTCGATTCGACCACCTTTTGGGATGTTAGATTGGAACCTGCTTGCAGACTGAGACGGCTATTGCTGGATACGTACGCATCGCGAAGTGGGAAGGGTGAACGTCAGGTTCCCAGAGGCGTAGCCCTCGCCGTGCTTCACCAGCACCTCAGATGTGCCATCTTCGAGGGGCTTTGCAAGCCGACAGCGAAAAACATAGTTCGCATTCCCGCCGCTCAATGGGGTCAGGTCGCTGCAATCGAAATCAGTTCCGCTGAGCTCATCTCTGACCCGCGCGCATATTTCGTCGATGTTTTCAGGGAGGCGGGGCATCGTGATAGAATGGTAACAAGTGTGCGCTGGGGAGTGAGTTGCTGCTTTCAGTGCGGTTTTGAAGCCGATGAGCGACCTAGCTTTATACCTCTGAATACGCAAATATTCCAGGATGACCCGACTTGACAGAACCACACTGCTAGTGGCAGGTTTTGCGCTCGGCGTGAGTCACAAGCAGCTGCAGCGTCGACGGCGTTTGACGTTCGGTGATTTGGTTCGTGCTCGGCATTACCCCACCTCCCGTCGCTGGAAGGCCACCGCTTGCCGCTCGGGACGTACCGAGAAGCATGGCGAGGAAAGCACGAAGATCGTCCCAACAATTGTGGAGAACTGCGCCAGCACTTTTCGTCTGACAAGGGCGATTGGGCAACGTGTTCTGCACATTTGAGTCGTCGCTTCCACCGAGCAAACAGCTCCAGCAGCCCCGGCCCACCCCAATGAGACGACGGGAATTTTGCATGTCATGTGCGGTAGGTCAGACGCGGGACGCGATGTGAATGGTCGCATTCCATTGTTTTGGCCGTGTCTACCGGCATCGGCAGCAACGTTCTTCCTACCTCGACGGCGACTCCGATGCCCATCAATAAAAACATGCGCCAGCTCATTCTAATTCGACCGACCGATCCTAGCCACTCCATCCCTGGATATCCTCTAGCGTGAGGACATAGTCGCTGTTGTAGATCTTTTGACAGTCAGTCAGAGGACAAAACGATGCGGGATAAAATTTGAGTTTGTACCTTCTTCAGCGTCTCAGGCGAGTTCCATTCCGCGTTGTTGATGAAGGTATCACCCCAGACAGCAAACCACAACCAATGGGTGCCGTATGCCTGCAGCAGTTTCGGGAGCGGAGCGGCCCCAACCTCAGCAGCGGCGATCATCTTGGTATCCTTGCCGAGCTCGATTAGTTGGTTGTACTGCGTTGAGATGGGCTGCCAGGGGGAGCGTCAGTCCGGTTTTGCAACTCTTGGTCTCGGAGAGCTACTCACGCCGTTTCCTTGTGCGTAAACATCTGCGCTCAGAATATCGACTGTATCATCGCCTACATACCACGCGGGGAGGAGCGAATTCCAAACCCAGATCAGGTTGTTGAGCTTGTGGTGGTTGGTCAGACGGTCGTGCAGCAGCAGCCACAGCTTCTTGGTTGCCTCGGGTCCCTTGGCCCCCCACCAAAACCAAGCTCCCTCGGCCTCGTGGAGGGGACGGAAGAGAATGGGAACGCCGGCATCCTGCAGCCGCTTGAGTTGCACGGCGATAGCGTCAATGTCTCGGAGGATGAGCGTGTAATTGGAATTAGTGGTGGTGCTGAGCGCAGCCTCAAGATCGAAGTCCGTCGCCCTGGTATAAAACCCGCTCCACCACTTGTTCTCGTCTGTATCGTACAACCCGGCCGGCGCGTTCCAGTGCCACAGCACCGAGACTATGCCGCCACGGTTGTGGTGGACGAGCGCCTCCTCGACGGCAGTCCCGACGGTGCCGCGCTCTACTCGGGACGGTGAGTAGTCGATCAGGTCCACCGACACCAGGGCGGGCGTCTTTCCTGTCAGTCGCGAGATCCAGTCAGCGTACGAGAGCTCCTGCTGACCCGAGAGGATCTTCTTTCCGTATATCGAACGGAGATAGGCGTAGAGTGCCTTGGCATTGTCGTCTGCCGCGGCGTTGCGAAGCGTCGTGTCGATGTTATGTGCTGCACGCGGCGCCGACGGCGTGAGAGTGATGGAATCGAGGAGATACCAACCCCAGTTGCTGACAATGTCCAAGGTGTTGGCCCCGGCTTCCAGCAGAAGCTGCCCGCCAGCAACATTGGCGAATGTCTGACTCGCGGGGAAGTACACCTCGCTGCTTGCGCCGCCGTTCAGAATCACAGATGTTCTCTTCTCCCCATAGATGGCACCGACACGGATGGTGAGGTCGTACAGCCTGGTGCTGTCACTGCTGATGTTGAAGGTGACCTTGTCACTGCCCTCGTCAAACCCCGTCACATATCCCGTTCCTATGACGACGTTTAGTCGGCCAAGTCGATCGAAACGTGGGGAGGCAGGATGCCAAAATCGCAAGTCAAGGTACATACCCGAAAACCCAGACTGAGCCGTATCCACCACCACTCCTTTACTCAAGATGGCATCTTCTGCCTCGAATGTCCTTGTCTCACCCCGCTGGCACAGAGTCCTCGCACTCGTTGTAGCAACCAAGGTCACTCCGCCACAGAGGATAGCTGCGAGGAAGCGAGCCATTTTCAGTGCAATTGGGAGATTTCACATACAATCCTAACTATGTGCGCAGCGAGTCATCAATCACTCGAGCAACAATTTGTATGGACGGTTGTCACCAGTTAAGTCCAGCCCGGAATTGATGGGTTCCTGCTCATTTTCGACGCCCTTGGTACACTCAATGCGCCAGTGGAGCAGGTGAGGTAGCAATGGGGACTGCTGGAATTGCGCTACTGGGGCTTGGGCCCGACGGTTCGGACATTGAAGTATCTGCACGCGGAAGGAAAGCTTCCGGCCGGACATCTTGGCCAAAATCTCATCCGGGATTCGTGGGACAATTTGAAGCCCCGTACGGAGACCACCCCGCAGAGCCATTGGCGAGTACCAGCACGGTCTGACTATCCCCGAGGGCCGTTCTAGGTCCAAATTCGTTCAACGGTAACGGAAATGACTTCACAACACAGCCGAGGCACATGCAACCGAAAACGAGATCGAAATGTCATTTCCCCCTTCGAACGCCCGAAAAAGCAACACGATATACAGTATTCTCTCAACATTCCAGAGGGCCCGACATAATACATCACCTCCCTTTGCCTGGCAGCTCCGTCCCGGGGACTAGATACGGTTTCACCTTGCCCCGAACCTTTGTCGCTTGCTCAAACGCATACGCAAGCCCGATCAGTTTTGCCTCGTCGAACCTCCGTCCCAGAAATGAGATTCCAAACGGAACGTTCGGCCCAGTATCCACAAGCTCGCCTCGGCGATCCATGATCTTCGGTGCATCGGCCGGGTAGAACCCCAGCGGTACAGTGATTACTGGCGCGCCGACAATCGCAGCAAACCCCGGAGCAAAGGATGTGGGCAGGATGATGGCATCCAGATTGTGTCTTTCCAGAGCCCCCAGCAGACCCCCTTCACCCCCGAGGAAGAGATTCTCTTGCAGAACAGGGAAGAACCGGGGGTCTGTGTTGTCGAAGCCGGTCGCCGGGTCGAGCGCCTGGTCCCAGGTGGCCGTGTTGCGCGAAGGAAACTCCTCGGGCCCAGGCGCCACCGTCTTGGTGAATCGGGCCACATCGGCGAGAGACGTGATGTTGTTGGGGTTGACGGTGAGCTTCGAGAGATACGCGGCCAAGCCGGTAGGGGATATGAAGTCTGCGCGGAGAACGATGCCCTCAGAGTCACTTGCGGCCCATTCTGTGAGATTCGTGAAGTTTGTGCCGAGAACCACCGTACTGCCAGCACCTCGTATTATGTCGAGGGCGGATTGGAAGGCATCCACCTCGGGAATTGATGAGTTATCAAACGAGAGAAAGAGCTCGAGGACGTTGCTGGGGACTCCAAGACGAGCGCCACCAAGAGCCCCCGGCTTGCAGGCAGCGACGTAGTCGGGCAACGTAGGGATCGAACTGGGAATGGCGCTCGTGTAGTTATCGTTGGCGTCTTGGCCCGCGATGGCCTGCAAGACGTATGCGGCGCTCTTGACGGACGACGCCATCGGACCAACCGTGTCTTGGTGCTCCGAGATGGGGATCACCATGTCTCGCGATGTGAGGCCAACCGTTGGCTTGATTCCCACCACGCCGCTGCGCTGCGCCGGCGAGAGAATCGATCCGTCTGTTTCGGTGCCTAGACAGGCCGCAGCAAGACCAAGCGAGGCCGCCACACCACTGCCGCTTGAGCTACCGCTGGGGTCCTGGTCCTCGATGTACACCCCCCGCACCTGTCCGCCATGGGCTGACCACCCATTGCTAGAGTTTGAGGAGCGGAAATTAGCCCATTGACTGAGGCCGGTTTTCCCAAGTAACACGGCACCCGCTGCGCGAAGCCGGGATGCAACGAACGAATCACGAGGAGCTCGTGCGCCGAGGAGCGCCAGCGACCCGGCCGTGTTATTGTTCTCGACACTGGCGATATTATTCTTGATCAATATTGGAACTCCATGCAGCGGTCTACCGTCAAGGCCAATGTTAGTTCATGTTGCACAGTACGTGCTGCTCGAGCCACCGCGCACAATGTGCTCCGCGAGTGGGGGAACCTACCCACGAATCCTCCCCTGAGCGCGTTCCACGTCAAGCGCTGTTGCGATCTTGATGGCGTCTGGGTTCAACTCGGTCACGGAGTTGAGGCTGCTGACATCGGAAATTCGGCCGAGGTAGGTCTCCAAAGGTCAGCTTGCACAGTTCAAAGAGTACAGCGAAGGTTTTGAAGATGGAATCTTACAGTTACCAGGTCAACGCTGCTGAAAGCACCCGCTTCCAGACCTTCTCTGAGGTCGTCAATCGTCGCGTCAATTAGGCTGGGAACTCGAAGCTGAGCTGACACGGTGCGCACGCATGCGCTGGAGAGCAGGAGACGCCAGAAAGTGATCATATTGGCGCCCTTTCAGAAATGGACACGCGACTTCCTATGCATCGGAATCTCTCTCGATAAGAAATTGTGGTTGTAGGGAGCAGAGGAGTGAGATTGCGTCGACTATTACGTACATCAATCCAACGCGAGCTCGTTTATGCCGGCGCTGCCCTGTAAAGCTGCGCCAGTATCGTCCACAGGGATGCATTTTCCCGGCTGAAGTGCCTTCCTGGTTTGGCATCGAATTGAGAATTGAGACGCCGAAGTGGGCATAAAGCAGGTCAGCTCTTGGCAGGGGAGGGATCTGTTTGGCATTCCGGGCTCACTGTTTGATCACCAATCTTGTGCGACTGCTACCCTCTTATCTCTTCCCAAAATTGGCCAATGGTCTGGGTCTACTTGTCGCATATCACAACCTCTCCATTGGTTTTGAAGTGCCAGGTATCGCCAGTTAAATAATTGGTGGAGGGGTCTTTCAATGAGATAGTTCACGTTCCGTGTGCCTGACCCCTTTTCCTCACTGACTCAGGAACCTGCTGCATGAATTCCTGTTGATGTCATCCAATGCTGCGGTGAAAAGATCTCCCGCACTATTTTATAGCGTTGGGGACATTCTTCGGGGTCCCACTACTCCTCCACGACACCCCCTGAAGAAGCAGTGCAATGACCTCATCTTCGTATTCCTGCCAAACCTCCATTGATTCACTTCTTAAGCGCCTGCATTAATATCTACCTCTTAGAATCAAGGTCATTGCATCGGGGTTTCTCTATTACTCACTTCGATCACCACTTGGAATAAGTTGAGGAATCCGACATGCGTTCAATGGCATGTATTGGGACCGTTCGCATGGTCAAATGGCGGAGTGTACCTTGCCTATCACCACCCCGCGACAGACCAGGGATCGGATAAAGACCAGTCAGGCACGAGCCAGAAGAATATTATTTCAATAATCAACTGAGAGGTGAAGGCAAAAAGGTACTTGGAAAATACTTCGAACTCGGTCATGGCATTTTCTGTTGCGGGCGGATGATGTGAGGGCACTTGAGCGGTTTTCAAACTCTCGATATGGGAATTTCGTCTGTCAAATGCGCTGCTCCCTCTAGAATACTAGGCCCCCAGTCTCTTTATTCTCCAGGGAGACAAATTTCCTTTCATCCATCGAGGCCCTTTCGAGTGCACAGCTCTTGCATCTGCCGAACAAAGACATGCGCCCCATTCTTGTCTCCTAGCCTGTCCTATCAAGTTTCTTTCACACTTTGGCCGTTTTCGACCACTGTATCTCAAATAACCATCGGCGCGCCAGCAGTAAGATTTGGCCAGATCATGACATGGCTATCAACACCATTCCAAAAGCCAAGATGGTATCGCGTAATGGCAGAGCGGAAGGGCCCGCGCAGAGCGACAACGCTGGATTCGGTTATTGTCGGGAATGCTAGAGAAGTCTGCGTAGTATCACATGGGTAGTGTACGAGAGGCGAATTCGCCCGCTCTTTGGAGCTTGTCTTCGTCGCAGGGGTGAAGCGCAGAGGGCAGGAACAAGAGGCCGAGGTTCAAGTTTTGGTTCAAGCGGATTGTCAAGACTGTACCTCGGGTCGTTTCCCCCAAGACGGGCAGCCAAGAACCATTATTTAGATGATTTGAGGTGTTTCATTTCCCCGCGTTTGTCTGCTACGGGGACATCTCCTGCAAGTGGTGGAAGTTCGGCTGAATGTACCCAACTCCCGGTACCCATGTGCCCCTTCGGTGTTAGCGCTGTGGCGGTGGAGAACGTTTTTCCGTTTTCCCGGCGGTTCCAGTACAAAACCTGGAGTTGACCACAAGACTTTTGTGACTCGAATATCAAAAGATGCTGGCTCCGATGTACCCGTCCATGAGCCAGGAATATTACCATCACGATGGTCCAAAGGAATACCCTCCTCTGCGCTTTACTAGTTTCAGCAGGCGGTGTTCGTGCCTACGCCCTTCCCGGGCCTTGCAGCGGTATCTGCACAAACACCCATGATCCATCCATCATATCCCGTAATGGAGTCTACTATCGCTTTTCTACAGGAGGGAGAATTGCCATCCACACCGCGCCGAACATCGCGGGGCCTTGGACTTATAAGGGCCCCCTTCTTCCAAAAGGATCCAGCATCAGCCTTCGTGGAAATCAGGATCTCTGGGTAGGTCATCTGGGATTGGGTTGGAATTCCCATGGGTTCGTCATGATGAAGAGCTTACAGGGCATCCAGGCCCCCGATGTCAGCTATGTCGACGGCTCCTACTTCTGCTACTACTCGGTCAGCACCTTCGGCTCCCAAACCTCGGCCATTGGTCTGGCGCAGTCAAACAACTTGGACAACTGGACTGATCTCGGCTCCATTGTCAGCTCCGACCCAAGCAAGCCCTTCAACGCCATCGATGCAAACTTGATTGACGTGAACGGGACGAAGCTATTGACGTTCGGGAGCTTCTGGAATGGGCTGTACCAAGTACCAATGCAGGAAACACCGACATCGGTAAGGCCAGGCTCGCAGCCATACCAGCTGTCTTACAACAAGGCCGACAAGGCGCAGGAGGGCCCAACCGTGGTCCGGAACGGCCAGTACTATTACCTCCTGTTCTCCAAGGGAACTTGCTGCGGCTACGACCTGAAGAAGCTTCCGGCGCCTGGGAAAGAGTACAAGATCCTGGCATGCCGTTCGACATCCCCGACAGGCGACTTTGTTGACAAGTCTGGGATCTCGTGCACCAACGGGGGTGGTAGTGTGATTCTCGAGTCGCATGATTGGGTGTATGGTCCAGGGGGCCAGTGTGTATATGACGATCCGGTCAACGGTCCGATTTTGGGTTACCACTATGTCGATACAAGGGTCGGATATGCTGACGGGCAGAAGAGGTTTGGGTGGAATAAGTTGGACTTCTCCAGCGGGTGGCCGGTGCCTATCTAGCCGGCATCAAGAATGTGGCTAGGGATGTGCTGTCAGTCGGTTGTCACCATGCACGACACCGTACTAGACAATGACGCGCTTACAATCCCAAAAATAGGTAGGCAGATATATCAGCTCAGGTTTGAAAGCAATGAATTGTGAACGCGGTTCTCCTTTGCATATACTTGTACTGCGCTACTTGATCTGTTAGCGATCACGGGAGCGAGGCCAAATGGGTGCTTGAGAGGGGAGAGGGCAGTTCCGCGCTGCCTACTCATCTTCTTCAAGCGGATCACAATCTCAAATGCTGGTAATGTGGATGAATTGTGTTTTTTAGCCCCCTTTCGGCCAATGCTCGATGATGTGGCAAGCAAACCTTCGACTCCGAGATGGGAGGATTTCCAATCGACAACGGCAAACTCCGACCTTATCACTTAACACCGCCACTGATGCATCCCCATAATACCCCACGCGGCAAGACCGTGGAGGCAAAAAACACTGAAGTCTGACGTGCATACAGCAAGGTTGTAGGACAGACTGTTAGTGGATTTTGGCTCGCGCTAACAGATTTACCGCAAACTTGATAGGATCGGCGTTAGTGTAACGCCGTTGCCTCCACAATCTCGCTGTAGGGGATAGTGTAGGGGGCATTCGTCATCGGATCAACAATGCATTCCGCGGAATAGCAATCACGACGAATCAAACGATCGTAGAAACCGGTTAGACCACTTTTCAAAAAGCAAGGAATGCACAACAAGACACCAAGATTCAACACAGAATCGACGGGGGCACTGGACATGATGTGTACCTTAGCAACTCAACTGCATATCACCCTTTGTATAAAGTTCTTCCCACTTCGTCCGGACCCGACGTTCTGATACCTTCTCAACACACACTACCTACCAAACTACTCACCCGTCTCGCCTCAAACATACAACGCCACTGTCAACATTGAACGTGAAAATGGGGTACGGCTCGCAGACCAGTGCTTCTGAGCTTGTTGGCGACCTCGCCGACGAAATCAGGGGCAAGACAATTCTGATCACCGGTGCCTCGCTAGGCAGCATCGGCGGCGTTTTCGCAGAAACTGTCGCCAGAGCGCAGCCAGCACTGCTTATTCTCGCCGGCCGCAACCCCGAAAAGCTCAAGGGCACGGTCGATGGTATCTCCAAGCAAGAAACAGGGGCCAATGTGCGCACCCTCAAACTCGATCTCGGCTCACTCGCTGCGGTGCGGGAGGCGGCTGCCGAAGTCAACTCCTAGGCCAATGTTCCCGCTATAGATGTTCTACTCAACAACGCAGGCATCATGGCTGTGGACTTTGCCTTGTCTCCCGACGGGATTGAGAGCCAGTTTGCGACTAACCACGTGACACATTGGCTCTTCACCAACTCGATCATGGACAAAATCGGGGCATTATTCTCTTTCGAGTTGCGGGCTGAACCCATGTTGACTTCATTGCCAGTGGCCTTCTTGCTGGGTCTGGTCGGGGTGCCCTCAGGCGAGTTGTTACGCTTGCGGCGCCGGTTTGAGCCGGAGGCTCCACCCGAGGATCCTGACCCAAGAAATGTCAGTCACAGCTTTGAAGATTAAGTCAGGAGACGAACCAGTGTTGCCAGAGGTAGGAGTGCTAGGGCCTCTGCCCGAAGAGTCAGGAAGGGGCACAAATCTCGCCTTTCGGAAATTAAAGGTGCTAGCTTGGGCAGCAGTGCGCGGGGTCGTGGGCGTGGTGGTGGCGGGGGGCGGCACGGTCTCGCGACCGGGCTTGAGGCCATTGTCGATTGCTGTTTTGCAAATAATTAGCAAAGTTGATCCGCTAAGTCTAGTGGTGGAGTTGGGGCAAGTACTGTTCGTGATCGCGGCGTGAATTTCGGTGGGCGAGACGCCCTTGTTAATGGCGTCCTGGATGCTCTTGTAGAGCAGCTCCATAATCTTCGTCAAGCCGTTGTCCATTGTGTGTAGAAGGGGGGGGGGGGGGGGGGGTAAGAGATTTGGTGTTTGGTGATGATTTGGGGAGGTTTTGATGATCGGTTGAGGTTGAAGTTGTTGTTTGTGAAAGAACTTGAAGAGAAGGAATTTCGCAAGAAAATTGCCTTGAGTGGCGGCCCAGAGGAAGGGCTGCAATTTTAGTTTCCCACAGATTATGAGATGAAAACCAGGATAATGGAAGAGAGAGAAGATGCTTTATACGTGGATGCAGAGACGCAGCGACTCGTCTAAAATATCTTGGCGATTGGTTTGGTGAGTGGTCTTGCGCCAACCACAGCCCCCTCATTAACCAGACAGATCCGGCCTGGCTCACACGAGGCCCATGTACGAACTGTGGCGTAGAGCGGGGAGCATCCGGCCGCATGGTAGGAGGCCGGCCTGGCCTCATGACCTTTTACAACAGTGGCGGGCCTTCCTGTATTTACCATCGGCCTATTACAATGCAATCAAACCACGCTCACGATGTAAACGCGGCCTCTTGGGATGTAAATGAGGCGTCTTGGATGTAAATGACGCATTTTAAGATATAAATAAGGCCTCTGAAGATGCAAATAAGGCATTTTACGATTCGAACAAGGCCTCTCCGGATATAAAGAAGTTCTCCTTTAATAATGTAAGAGAGGCCTTATAGAATATGTCATAATTTAGGTGTTGGGGTTTTTAGCATACACCACGGCTTCTTCAACGCGTTTTCACAGCACATTACCCTACTTACTTACCAACCTGGAATAATGGTGAGAAGGTAAGCGGGGTGATTGTTGCCCCGTTTAGGCCACTTGACGATCGAGTTTGGCTCCTTACAAATCATACCCCAGGGCGGTTTCTCTGATGACCCGACTGTGAGTGTTATAACGGCTTGCTGATAAATCAACTCACAGTAAATTTCTTAGTATTCTATCAACCGCACTCGAAACGGAATGTGCAGAAGAGCTTGTTTGCAGTCAGTGACTCAGTTATACCCACGTTCGGGCCTCCAAGTCACCGTCTTACGAGGGCGAAGCCAAAGCTGATAAGCATTACGCAGAGCAATGTTAGATTCTTGCTTGCACTCAGGAGAAGACTGAGGGGTCTTTGGAATGGGCAAGGTGGGCGTTGGGAGAGACCAGAGGTTCTGCAGAGTTCCTCAGGTATAAGAGCGCCCGCAGAGACCTACCTCCTTCGAGAATTTATGTCAAGCTCAGCATCTTCATTCTAATCCTTTTAGCTCCTTTCCATCAGGAAGCTCTTCATCCTCTTCAAAATGGCTGCCCAATCTGGCATCACATTCATTGGAGTTGGCAACATGGGCCTGGCCGCTGTGCTGGCACTCCTTAAATCCGGCTCTCCCGTTACTGTCTGGAACCGCACCGTCACTCGCCCTTAGGTTAGAACCGCTGTTAATGCTAGGGCTATGCTTGAAGTGGACCTTACGAAAGTGATTTTTAAGAATCTGCTTATCTTTATTCTCCTTAACTACCCCAGTTTTCACTAGTGTTTTAAAGCTGTTAAGGATTTATCCTCTCTCACTAGGAAGACTGTTGTTAATCTAACTAATAGCACACTGAGATAAGCGCGAGAGATGTAAGCCTTATTTTCAGGAGGCCCGGCACGTCGAGCGCTACTTTGATGCAGCCATCATAATAACACACCGGATGATCGGTGGGCCGGAAAGCTTCCTGGTAGCCAGCGGCGAGGATTCTGCGTCCTTTTCAGTGGTGGCCGGGCCTCTTTCCTCGGTCGGCATGCTATAGTATCTCGGCCCCGATATCACCCCAGCGGCGCGGTTCAACCTTACCGCCCTCTCCGCCATGTACGGCATGTTTATAGGCTCTTTCATCAGGATGGCTCTGCTGAAGCGCTCTCCAAACCCATCCATTCGAGGCACTGTGAAGAATCAGATCGTGTCGTTCTTGACTGCTTTAATCCCCTACCTTAGTCACATTGCCACGGCGTGGGATAAAGAACGATGGGAGGATAACATGGGAAATCCTGTAGCAATGTAACTTGAAGGTGTATGGAACATTGTAGCTGCTTGTAAGGAGGAGGGAGTTAACGCAACAATCATGGTTTGGCTAATGGAACTGATGAAGAGAGTGGTCGAAGAACACGGCGGTGATGTAGGAGTTACAGGGGTTGGGAAGCTGTTACTCGGGGATATTGAATAAGTGATTAATAGCCGTTGCTGAGAGATAGAGGGAGAGGTACCTTATCTACGATAGCCCTACTGGTTTCCATATCTATTCGCACCGTTGTCCTCGTCTATTCTTACGGATATTGCGGCTTAGCACTACATCAGAGAAACCTCTAAAACACCCGAGACGAAAATATCAGGGCTTGCATTGTTACATGAGAAGCCTTGTTTGCATTATGAGAGGCCTGAACTACATTGTCATACGCCTTTTCCCAATGCATGAAGGCCTCTTCCAAATGCAATAAGGCATGCCGAAACATGACCACATGTAACCCCTCTCCTATCGAACACATCTTGAACTTGAACTACAAGGCAGTGATTAACGCCTGCGTGTCCTTTTTCACGAAACCAGGAGACCTTACAGAGGCGATTTCTCCCATGTTGCAGGGACTGCATCCCCAAATCTCGGCTTCAACTCGCTCCTCACCATTCCCCCCCTGGCAGGAGGTAGCTCCGACCTAGGGAGATGTCGTCAATAATCGACCAGACCAGTCAATTAGACCCTTCCTCGCGAGTGAATAGGTAAGGTAGCACCTCATCCTCGCGAAAGAGTCGTGCGTTTTTGACGATACCGATCCGCGCCTTTGATTCGCTTAGTTGCTTGCCTACTTCATGGTCATCTCATCCGGACAATCCGTTCTTGGACGAGGATTCCGTTCACTTGGAGCTTATAGTGGTCTCGCCCGCAACGCGGGTTATTGTGCAAGCATTGGGCAGGTGCCGAGCCGAGATCCCACGCGTCAATATGGAGGGCCGGGGTGATAAATTAATTTCTGGGCCACGCATGCCGCTAATCGTGTCATTTGCCGGATACGCCTTATGTGGAACACACCACCTGCCGATCTGAGCATATCTCCGTCCACCAAGCCATACATCAAAATACCGCGGGCTGCCAACAAAGCTTAGATGAGGAGCGAATGTGGCAAGTGGGCGATCTCTCACTATGTCATCTTCATTCGCGTTGCAACACAACATCTGAGTACGAGTGCTAGAAGTAAGCTACAGTATGCACGCTGCAAGCTGAGGTGCATTGTTTGGCCAGTTGATGGGAGTCTTCCCGCCGATTGCGACTTGAGCAAATCCATCGTCATATACAAATGCCTGCGCCGCTTCCCTGACTCCCGAACTTGAGTCTTCCTTGCCTTCCTCCCTACCCACATCCTACGAATAATCCAAGAAGCAGGCGTGTTTGAATCAAGATGTCTGGACTTGTGAGGCTTGTCGCCGCCATGGCATTGCTATGCCTAGTGTTAGTGATGGCAAAGGAAATGGCCGTGGACATGGAGTTGAAGGCAGAGCTCTACGACAGCGGAGCCCGCCATATGGAGATCATGGCGATGAAGGAGGTAACTTGACCTTTCCTGGGGGTACCAATGGTGGGAACACAGCCGCTGACCGTCAAATCAGCAAGTTTGGAGTGAATTGGCGCAGGAGGGTATTTACGATTCCACTCAGTATCAGTCATTCTCGGCCGATACAGACTTTGTTCCCTGTGTCGACGGCGTGGCATCCTACGCTCCGGGGGCAAAGTACACATTCCGGTGCAGCAACGTGGACCTGTACGACTTCAAGTCGCACGCCGAGCTCGGCAACTCGAGCGGTCGAGGGGCCGGGTCCTGGGGCTGGACAAGTTCCGAGGGAAGGGAGATCGTGGCCATTGGGCAACAAGACGGCACGGCGTTCGCCGAGATCAAGAATGGGAAGCTCATCTACCTGGGCCGGTTGCCGCAGGGCGCGGGGGCCGACAAGTCCATGTGGCGAGAAATCAAGGGCTACAAGAGCTACATGGTCATTGGCAGCGAGGCCAACAACCACGGCGTCCAGATTTTCGATCTGCGGAAGCTGCTGGATGTCGATCCGTCGCAGCCTGTTCTTTTCAGCAACGAGGAGCATCTGACGAGCAACTGGGCCGAGGGCCTGCCCGTCGGGCGCTCGCACAACGTGGCGGTCAACGAGGAGAAGAACTACGGCGTCGCCACGGGCTTCTCCCCAAGAAATGGGACCCTCCGCGCAGGTCTCGTCTTCTTCGATCTGACCGACCCGGCCAACCCCAAGACGCTAGGTGGCACTGGGGAGGATGGTTATGTCCATGATGCTCAGTGCATCGTCTACAGGGGCCCCGACACCAAGTACCAGGAGCGGGACATCTGCTACGGCTACGACGAAGACTCATTGACAATGTTAGTCCATCCTCAAGAGCATGCAGTGAACTTACAACGCTGGCCAGAAAGCACACAAGCTAATGCATGACTGCCGCAGTTTCGATGTCACCGATAAGAAAAACATCGCCATCATCTCAAACACCTCGTACGAAGGCGTCAGCTATGCCCACCAGGGCTGGGTGCTCGACCCGAACTGGCAAAGCTTTCTAATCATGGACGATGAGTATGACGAGGTTCGCGGGACCGGGCTCGGCAAGGAGGGATTCCCCATCACGTATATTTGGGACATCTCCTCGCTCGAGGCACCGAAGCAGACGGGTCATTATCGGGGCCTCCGCAGGGGAATTGACCACAATCAATTTATCAAGGAGGGCTTCTCTTACCAGAGCAACTACGGCCTGGGCCTCAGCATCCTCGACCTGCGTTCTGTCCAGTCAGACCCGACAGGAAGCAGCATTCGGGAGGTTGGCTTCTTCGACACGTACCCCGAGGACGACCATCTTCCAGGCGGAGGTAACATTACCTTTACCGGAAGCTGGAGTAACTACCCCTTCTTCCCCAGTGGTTTCATCACCGTGAATACCATGGACCGCGGCGTCTTTGTTGTCAAGCGCTCGAACTCTTCCGCCACGATATAAGTCGTGAGGGAAAGGAGCCTGGGTCCACCAACGGTCAACACCTATATCCCAATATGTGGATGAGGAGCAACAAATGCATTGGGAATGGAACGTGCAGAGCGACTGAAGGCTCGGGGGTATATAGCTAGATATTAGAAATATAATATGAAAGCAAGAGACACAAGTTCGCGTCGCCCTCGCAACAAAGATGAGTCTCCAACAACTCGAGTCGAGTGTGATGTCTTTGGTCGAAGCATCAGACCCTCCGAAGTGACGTTCAGCTCCTTTTTGGGAGCCCGAACAGCCAAGCGGGAGCCCGCAGAGCCAATCATAGGCGCGCTACCAAGCTTCTCGGCTCTCATGGGTAACAAGGTTTGCGCCAGCTCGCCAACTACCGAATGTCTGCGCACCATCAGTCAGTCAGTCAGTCAATCAGGCTGTTGCATGCGACCCCACCAGGCTTTGAACACAAGCATCCAAAACCCTGGCTCTAGATTAGCATCCCTCAACAAGGCAGCAAAGCAGTAAACACCTCAACGAAGATCATCGCCTGCCGCTCGCTTTCTGTCCACCTTGACACCCGGCGAACGCTGGGTATCTGGTAGCGTGGACTCGACCGCGGCGGTCCTGACCAAAGAGCCCTCCCCGGGTTCTGGTGTCAGCAGACGCGGCCTCTTGGCCCTTGCGTTGCGTGCTTCCAGGAGTATCGATGGGTAGTCAGAAGCGGTACTCCAGACGGTGTGCATGAGGGCCTGCTCAGCCGTGCACCTTTGCGGTGTGTCAGATGCCAACATGGATCGGATCAAAGTGCCCAGATCGCTTGGAATTGCCCCAGACCCGACCCGATTGTCCAACTCGCGGCGAATCCCCCGAGCCCTGACCTCGTCTGTCTTCAGATTTCCATCGGCCGACAAGATGCCCCGCAGGTGGCCAAATGTCGATAGCCAGGCATAGCCGAGGCTCCATATATCGGCCGAACGCCGATATGGATTGCGCGGTGTCGATGTCCACACCTCGGGCGCCACTGTCTCGATGGGCCCGATGGCGGTATTAGTGTCTTGTCGTCTGTTAGTTGCTTTGCCAAAGTCGCAGATCGCCGCAACAGGGGGCTCGAGCGACCGTATGAGCAAGTTCTTCAGCGATATATCCCGGTGCATGATGCCGGCGGTATGGATTCGCTTCAGGCCGACGAGGGTGTACCGGAACAGAGCAAGCCGGCTCGCCGTGGATATGGACCGCCAGTCAGCGTGGCCAAAGTCGGTGCGGGCAAGCGGCATGGCGAGGAAGACATCTTCTGGCGATCTGCCGCAAGCGGGGCGCATGCCGTGCTCACACCAAGCCGAAAGCAGAGGAATGACGCCAGACTCGGGGTCATCGGTGGGAAACAAGCCCGCAATTCGCGCCTCGACCTCCACCGCGCTGGAGTCTCTTATTCCCTTGCACGAGAGACGCTTGACGGCCACGGGGTTACCAGTGGCACTCTCCACGGCGGACCGCACCATCCCAAAAGCGCCGGCGGAGATGGGCTTGTGCATGATGTATCCAGCCATCTTTTGGTGATATGGTTGGGGTATGACATCCAACTGCGGATGTGGCAGGGCCGGCTGCTCGAGTATCGTGGTGATGAATTGATCCCGCATCAGCTGGAAGTGGCTCTCTTGCTCAACGCTGAAAGCCAGCAGGTAATCATGGGCCCCTATTCTGAGACGGTTGACCGTCTTGTGGAGGACGGCCTGGCTGTTTTGTCGGAGCACCAAATCGCTGCCGTCCTCTGCCGCCGAGAGGTAGATTATCGGGCGGCTGCTGGTCGATCGCAGCATGAAAGCGCCCGAGTAGCCGTGAACCGAGATCAAAGCGTGGACGTTAGCGACGCCAGAGCCCTTGTGTTGCCCGGGCGGGACGAGGAGGAGGTCAACGCCCCGGTTGTCGTCGCTCGCACGGGCGCTGCCTTTTCCAACCCTCCATGCGGCGCCGGGGCCTTCGGGGAGGACGTCGAGGGACAGACGATAGTGGCCACGAGCGGCTGCCGCGCGGAGGGGCACTGTCGAGGACGAGGACGAGGACATCGACGAGGAGGGCGAAGGCGGCTCGGATGCCAGGGACGACGGAATTTCGAGGCAGAGGAAGCGCGAGTGGTATTGCTCTGCCTGGCCTGCAGGTTCCGAGTCCTCGAGAAGGGCGACGACGTTGTTGAAGGCCTTTTCGGCAGCCTCGTTCTCGGGTCTCAGAGTCGCGAAGTCGCCGCAGTACACAATCTCGGGCGTGCTTTCAGTCGTGGCATGGGCGCGCTCGGCGCCGGTGCCGTCGCCGTCGCTGTCGCCATCGCTACTGCGAGAAGTTGCCGTCATCTCAGGGCAGCAGCTCGCATTGGAAGAAACAATGCCGCCCCGAGCTGTGAAGAAACATCAGCCTCGCAGGTGTCCAGTGCCGCTGGCCGCCCGGCAGCGACTCCCCGCAGATGCATCGCCAGTGCGGCGCAAAAGCACAGACCAGGGAGCGCCCCGCGCACCGTCTCTGCTCGCGCGAAAATGCGTTGAAGAACCGCCAGGACCTGGATCACCGCATCGTGAACTTTACTAGCCTTGTGATGGGCCATCGATTGCATTTGATGGTTATATACCAATTGGAACACGTTGGCTGTAAACCAATTGGAATTCGGATTACTGGCAGTTATGCCAGGGCAGCCTGTCTTGACGACGGAAGATGGCATCTCTTCCGCGCTAGTCCGTAATTGGCGAGGCCCCGGTAGCTGCAAGACTCTGTAAATGCCTAACAATGCAGGGCAGAGGAGAAGTCACGGGACGCATGGGCCATGTTCCGTTCACGACGCTGGCGCCATGTTTGTTTGCCGATGGCAAAAGCGTCATCCGACAGTAACAACCACCTCCATCACCCCTCAATGGCGCGCGATAATCGGCACTGCTCCCCAAGGGGAGTTGGAGAGCCATACAACCAATACCTCGCAAGATACAAGACATGGAGAAACCATCGCGACGAAGAACGCCGGGCAGTGCGGCGCGCCCGCCTGCCAACTCCCGAATCCAGCATCGACGGCGACAGCGGCGACAGCAGCGACAGCGACAACGACGGCTTCAGCCATGGTGGGATGGATACCGAGATGTCCGCTCAATTGCCCCGCGTCTCCTCCCCAGGCGCACGCAAGCCCAAAGCCCTTGCTTTCAGCACCGCGGCGAGCTTTGTCCCCAGCGACCCTTCGCCATCCCCATCCCCAACTCATTCGCCCGCACCGCACCTCAAGCCTCACACCACCGAAACTACATTCTCCGCTACGGCATTCCAGACCGCAGCCCCTCAGGGAGGCGCTCCCCGGCATAAGCACGAACCCGAGGCCCGACAGCCGCCGTGCCTCCGAAGAATCATCAACGGCGGTGGGATATACAAGACAGCAACACGGCAGCTGCGGAGTCGCTCTCGCCTCTCGCAATCCTCTCATGGGTTCTTCGAGCTCGACACCCGCGGCCGTCCTCGTGCCGTGGCACATTGAGGCGGAGCCGTCGTAGGGCGAGTCCAACCAAACGAAGAACGAAGAGCGAATACAACAAAAGGTCGGGCCAGCCATGCACGGTCGTGAAAGAGAGCTGTCCGGTTCAACGTCGTGTCTACGAAGCCGAACCTCAGATCCGTTGCGACTTCGCGGAGCACCTTCGTCGAACTGCTCCATCACCCGGCAGGATTCATGAAGGCTGAGCCGAGCGCGGGTTGGCACACTTGTCCAAATCGGCAAGCCAGCGACATGCCATTCCGAGCCCGATAGCGAGCGCCCATCTTGCAGCTCGGCCTCAGCAGCCGCCCCTGTATTAGAGCCATAGTTCGGTCCAACCTGTATGTCCTTCACCCCATCCTCCCCATGCCGCACAAAATACTGACAGGCGGGGTCTTTATAGAGCCCACAAACATCCAAGCAGACGCCCTCGAGAAACAAACGACCCGATGATCGAGCACATGTCTATTCTTGGCCGACAGCCTCCCCCGTTGCCGAGTTGGACGACCGTGGGATCAAACCATCACCAATCGGACATGGGTGAGGTGCCCATCGGCATGGAGACCAATGGTTTTTCTCCCGGCAGGATCAGCGATCACACACCCAAACTCACAAGAGCACCGCTGGCTGGGACAGTGAGGACCATGGCTACATACAGAAGGTTGGGGCAGCGATGGATGTTCTCGTGCTCGCCCATACCAGAGGAAGATGGGACGGCATAATCCATTTGCCAAAGGCTTCACGGTCGCGACCACAACGTTTGGTGTTGCCCAACAGAACTCGAGTGTCGCTCCGCCATTCATCAATGCCTCGCACATCAACAAGTCCCTATATCCTTCTTTCGCAGTCCCAGTTTGGATGCAGGACATTGACCAAGGCTTGACCTTGTCGGAATCCGGACCGCTCGACAGCTGACACCACTTCGAGAACCGCCCTCCGCGTATCCACGCGGCTAAAACGAATGGGATTTCTCGCAGTAGCAGAACGATAGCCCAGTGTGTCCCCTCCACCACGTGTTGTCCAAGTACATGGCCCTGCACCCGATCCACGATGGCTCTCGCTGAGTGTCGATTCAAGGGGGGGTGGGTCCCTGCTCCGTAAAGCTGGAGCAACATTGTCGGGGCCGGAGTAATGTCGGCGAGATCTTTCGGAACGGATGGCTGTGAAGGATATGGTACCGCGGTAGTTCTCCAGGCAATCGAGACTTGGAAGTGTCCAGTCCGAGGGAAACGGAGGTCACACGACTGCAACTGGGCCAGTGCCAAGCGGATCAGGACAGTCCTTGCAAGATATTATTATTAGGTATGAGGAGACGCGAGCAATCGAGACTGTTGTCAACCAGCCCCTTGACCCTACTGCCATTACTTCTGCTATCATTCACTCCGCCGTTGACCTTTCATACTTCCCCCTGCCAATCAGCCGATAAGCGGCTTGCTCCCCTTGGGCAACGTGACCTTGAATACCAACGCTTGGCTGTCCAGGCTAGGCACCGTCGCAGTGTTATCAGCATAGCGGATTTTGCCAAAGTTGACATAACCTTCGATGTGGTTATCAAGTCAGCACTTCGGCCCCTAGATCAACGGCACTTCACGGACAGGGGAGAGAGTACGCACCGTTGTTTGTGATGAAATCATTGTCAGAGAGAGTAATGAGGTAATACTCATCGTTGTCGTCGCAATCCTTGCTCCGCTTGTTGTCAACAGGGAGGAGTGCGAGGGCCTCCCACTTCTCGTTGAGGAGCCCGAGGTTGACGGGCGCGCCGTTGTGGATCACATCGCCGTTAGCGGCCTTGAACTTCCCGAGCTCCTCGTTGATGTTGTAGTCGATGAATGGACACAGCTGCGCAGGGGTGATGCCCGCGACGATAGTGTCGGCTGGACGTGAGGAAGACGAGGCGCGTCAAGTCAGCATGGAACCAGAACCAGCCAGCTTTCTGAGGTGGGGGGCGACTTACAAGGAGAAGAGATCCCGCCAACAGTGATGTTGCCGTTCTGGATATCGTCAAACTTTGGCCCCTTGATGTTTGTGCCGGTCGAGATGTCAATGACATCGACGTGGCGGTATCGCGAAAGCGGGTCTTTCTGGCCACGGCCAACGCCCGAGTCGCGAGCCAGGACGAGGAACTGGGTATCGGAGATGTAGTGAATCTCCGACTGGGCGGCAACGCGCGTCGCCTGGTCGGCGTTGGCGAACGTCGGCAACGGCACGACGTACTCGGCCTGGTAGGTGGTCTCGACTTGGCCATCCTTCTTCGTCTTCACCCCATACTTGAGGAAGCGCGTCATGCGACGCTTGGAAGCCGCCGATCCTCCGTCCTGTCGAGCGGCGGACTGAAGCAATACCCACAGCGTCTTGCCGTCCGGGCTGATGGTCAAGCCCTCGAAGCCCTGATTATTCGAGCGGCCGTGATCCGGGTCCGAGGGCTTCGGCTTCTGCTCGGGGTCGTAGACGGGTGGGGTGTTGGAGTTGAAGTTGATCTGGTTCCCGCGGATAGGAAGCAGGGCATCGGGTGGGCGGATAGCGGTAACCATACGGCCGCGGGCGTTGAACTTGAAGACGAAGGGGCCGTACTCGTCAGAGATCCAGAACGAGCCGTCCTCCTCCACAACGAGACCCTCGGCATCGAGAGCGATGCGCTTGTCCCCGGGTCCGGCACCGCCAAAGCCGTCTCCCGGGTAGGTAACAGCCGGCATGGTGGGGAATCCGGGGTAGGTGAGGCCGCCAGTGAAGTCGGGATCCAGTCCGGTCATGAGCTTGCCGTCTGGCCCGCTGAGGAGAACAGTGCGCAAATAGGTGAACTCGAGATTTGGTGCCGATGGCTTGGCAACTGACGCACCCGGCGCAGGGTTGAAGGTGATATCGAAGACATGGAGTCGGGGAGCATAATTTTGCGTTCCATTAGTATTAGGGCCGCGGTCGGGGAGGCCGTACAGGGTGCCCTTATAGCTCCCCTTGACGCGGTGCCAGTTCTTCACAGCCATGGAGGAACCGATGCTGATGCTATCGCCATACTGATCCCTGGCATCGGACTTCACGGAGCCAAAGCCCGCAAGTCCTTCGTAGGTGTACGCCTTGCCATTGCATGAGATGGACGCCGCCGGCTTGCTGGCTGGCTTTGCCAGGCCGGCCGTTGCGCTCGAGGCCAAGCCCGCCATGAGGAGGTACTTCAGGGACACCATTCTCGAGACCTTCGGTAATTCCCGACTCTGGAGGGGAATGAAGTTGGCCGGGTTCGTGGATCGACGTAAACGATTGAAGTCTGGTGGAATTGAAACAATGCCCGTCAAGTCTTATACATCAGTCAGACAGCTTTGGACACCCACGTGTGTAATACTAAAGTCCATGCCGTTTGTGTTTACCATGCACTATTTTATTAGCACACGAACTAGTGAGGATGTCGTTGTGCGGACTTTGTTGTGTGTGTCTGACGTGCCATCGTACATGTGGTCAGGGCTGCCGTTGTGATTGGTGCACATATGTGTGGGCCAAGTACGGCATCCGGCTCCATGGTCTCCAACCCACACCAATCTGTCACCGAAGAACGGGAAAATCAGCCGCTACAATCTGCACCCCGCAGATAGTTTTTACTCCAAGTATGCAAGCGCTGCATGGAGAGGGCACGCACGACACAGGTGAACGTGCAGGGGTTTGCAACCTTTATGGCTGCGAAGCCACTGTGCCTGTCTGACAAAGAAAGCATCACCAGGACCATGGGTAATGTAGACAGCAGAATCAAGTGGATTGGGAGGGCACCGAAATATCTCAGTACGGAGTCAAACCATTCGCTGACTTCGTTGGAGGAGCAAAGAGTCGTCCCTTCATTTGTCTTCTCCGACTTGTCTACCAAATCGTCCTGAATAAAACCAACTATCTCAGCTCGAAACAAATCCCCCCAACTCCCGTCCCATCTCTCAACGCAGAAGAGCCAAGGCACTTTCAAGGTCCAGATCAACAGGAATATTGCTAACTGTGGTGGTATTCCACTTGAAGGGAACTTCGTCCCACATGGACTTGACCACCTTTTCCCAGAGAAGCCCGGATGCCGCCCGAATGTAGCCCTCCTCGTCCGCAAAGTGAATCTCGCGAAAGTACTGGGTGGCCGCCGAGGTATACTGAAAGCCTCCCCGACCTCCCCGACCTCTAAAGATGTACTATTAGCATCCCATCCAGAAAGCTCTTTAGTCAAAAAGTTGAACATACCCGCTAGGTCCACCTTTCATGAACAGGACACTGCCCCGGCCAAACATCCGGACCAAAGCTGCGGGGATGACAGACGCTTGCATCTGGTTGTCCCACGCATCTCTTGTCATCCCAAGCATTTCGCAAAGCGCGGTCTTGGCCCGACCGACGCGGGTGACGCCACGGCGTGGCGGTGGGAAATGCTCCATCATCGCAAGGCCAGCCGCAGTCCCCTCCTCGAGGTGAAATTGGACATCAGCCCAATGCTCGTTCAACTTGACCAAGTTAATCGTACGGTAGATTGACCAAACTCTGTTGCGCTGCTGGCCGAGCTTGAGAACAGAAAGAGTTTTATAAACCCGAAAGAGCTCAATGGGAAGGTCATCCAGCTCTGAGTGGTAATGGGCGCTGACCTCCGAGTCGTTGGCACTCTTGACGATCATTTCCAGGCGTTCCAGGACTCCGCCCAGCATCGGTCCGAAGAACTCGTTTGTGACCAAGCGGGCACTCACGGGCGAGATAACACGTTCGACAGTCCGGTTGTACTCGCGGACGTTGATCGTGAGGTTTGTGAGTCTGGCCGTTGCGGCAGCGCGGATTTGCTCGAGCACCTCATGGGTGCATGTTCTGCTGAGACTGATGGTGATGCCAATGGGCACGTTGGGGTCGTCAACAACAATGCGAGCCAGAACCGGAGCTCGGCCACCACGAGCGCCTCCGTTTCCATTTTCGTCTCTGTCAATCGGACCGTCGCCGTTGCCGTCGCCAACAAGAGCGGTGAGGCGCTGGACAATATTCGCTCTGTGGCCGGGCTCATCATCACCGTCGATCATGGCAACCTCTCTGTGAATGCCAGGCTCTTTGTCGCAGTTGGCGTTTTCGGTCGGGATCGGGTCCGTCTTGTACGTCTGCAGCAGCTGCGACATGGCCTCGATCGCTTCATCGGGGTCCTTGATGAGCGGGTTGTCGAAGATGTTCCGGCTCGCGAAAAACTGGTCCAAGTGATCGCCAAACTGCGAGTTAAAATGTCAGCCAAAGCCACCAGCAAGCGAAATGGAAAAGTACCTCAGTAAGCAGATCAATAAGGTGTGCTGGGGCTTGGATCAGGAATTCCGGCGCGCTTGACTCCGTCATTGTCAAGTCGCTCATTGCGGCAGTGTGTTCTCTGATGGCTGGCTCCATTATGATCGCGATGATTTGTGGGAAGACGAGTTAGTGGTGTGTGTAATCCTGTAATCGTCCAACTTGGTGCGATGTGAGGAGATGATGGATGCCCGTCAAAGAATCTGGGAGGCAAGAAGTTGGGAGGCTGAAGAAGGTGCGCAAGAAGGTGTCGTTGTGAGGGGGAAAATATTCTCAAGATTAGAGCTGGAGATCAGAGCAGGAGATCAAATTGCTACCGCAGTTTTAGCAATCGCAATATCTGGGCAGGCGCTGTTGCGGATCGGATTTTGCTGACAAGACCACCAGCAACTATCTCATCCTTAAATGTTTTTAAGATAATAAACAATTATCCCAAACCTCAAATGTTCTTGGGATGGTCCTCGCTTCTGACCTTTAGTTGTTGTTGATAGGACCTTGTAACGTAGGTAGGTATCATTACTTGTAAGAAAGCCCGCTCTTGTGAAAATCACATTGTCTTTAAGCTGCTAAATTGGCCCCTTCTGTTTTGGGGATTTTCATCTCATTGTTAACACTGCACAGTTTGTGGGAGGAGTGACATCTCAGCCCTCCCTTGGACCCCGTCACCTTGAATAGGTCTCTTTAAGTTGAGGAGAACTTTCACTTCTGTATTTTACAGTTCACTGGTAGAACCCATCACCGTTTCAAACCTGCTTTGAACACCCATCCACAGCCAACTAGTAATTGCACTGAGGATATACGATCCTGGCCTTCTATGTCTTACATTTTCAGCGGGTACAAACAGCTATGACTTCTCAAACATGGCCTAGGCCTGGAGTGGATGAAGGTGTTTGGGAAAGAATTCTCTGTTGACGGATGTCAGACGGCGGGTCATTACTTCAAGACGTTAAGGGATCCAGGAAGTAAAAGATCCTAGCACAACTTTCGAGCCCAAGTCAGTTGAGGAGAAAGCCGTGTGTTAGCTGCAATGCTAGGTGTACAAGGCTCAATAGGTAACCGTGATGGCGCCTTCAGTGGAAATATCTGGCGATTTGTTAGTTCCGGAGGTACACTCCGGTGGGGTGGATAAAGGTCAGTTTGGGTTAAAAGAAAAGGTCCCCATTGAAAGTGCATTGCGGGAATTCTGACACATTTTTATTTCGGAACATCAAAGCCTGGCTTTCTTACCTGTATCACGGCCTTTTCTGAATGGAAAAAGACCTTTTGGGAATGAGAGAAGGCCTTTTTAGAACGGAAGATAGCCTAATAACAACTTCCACAAGCTGTTCAACATTCTCTTTGTCTACCTACCTACCTAGCTAGAGCCTTTGAGGGTCTGCCAACCACTGGGAGAAACAAAGCACTGAAAAAAGAGAGCTTTCAGCTCAACTCCGACTGTACCTTACTCGCTGTTCGGTCTGCAGTTCCCAGTATATTTATCCGGGGGTCTAGGTATTATTCAAGACCTCTGTTAGCTTTGTCGTTCAGCGTTGGTCGGAAAAAAGTAGGTCGGTAGGTAGAATACAGATGTCACCGATGGCTCACAACCAGAAGATTATCTGCGGTACAGAAATTTTCCATCAGCGTCTGCAAGTCTTGTCGGGAATCCCAATGACTCTGGAGCCTTGGGAGAGCACAGAGATCATACCTGGCCAAAGCCATGCGAAGAGGCAGCTGCCGCGCAGAAAAGATGACATGGTCATTCCCCAATTGGTAAAAGAGTTGACGATCTGAAGCGTTGCGGGCACTGCCACAAATTGCCCTTCACAATGGCAATGTCCATGTTGGAGACAATCCGAGGATTCGGGCAAGGTTCATTGTTGCGACGCGAGCAGTTCCAAAACCCCCAGCAAGCGTGCTGACGGCCCGGGTGAGCATCCATCACGGTTGCATTCGCCGGCCAGAGGCCCAAGACACCGCAGTCGCTGAAACGTGGGTGGCTGAGTCACAAACGGAAAATGCAAGGGAGGGGCCTATTGGCCAAAAAGAAGAAATAAGATCAACAGCAGATCTCGTATTTCCACTCGAGAGCTGCAGGCGTGCTAGACTGCAAATGGGAGGCGAATGCGGGCGACGAAACAGAACCCCCACGGGCTCGCAAAGGAAGACGCGAATCCCAAACACAACGCACGTTGCAAAGTGCGAAATGAGACCACAAGGCTCACCAGATCAGGCGAGCGATTAGCGATTGGTACTGGTCGCGGAATGATGATGACCACGCTGACCACGGTGGCTCGACTGGGCACCGACGAGCGCAACAAGGAAGATTATGTGGGGTCATTTCCACCAGAATGCCAACAGGGCAGAGAGAGATGATGAGGTTGCAATGAGCGGCCGTGGTGCGCTAAAAATACGCCGGCATAGCAGCCACGCTATGACTGACTGCAATTTCAGACGACTTGCCCATTGGACGAAAAAAAACCGCTGTCACAAACCACAACCCAGCACACCTCAGGGGCCAAGCGGAGCTGCAGCAGGGATGATCAAAGTCCCTCACAAGCGAGGAGGCGATCACATCAAAGCGGGAAAAACAGCAAGCACAAGGCAGACAACAAAGATGTCAGAAAGGGCAATTGCATGCGTAGAATACAAAAGACGCTCTTAAATTTATTAGGCTGATTAGGTAGTGCGTCAAACCATTCCCTCGTGACCCATGCTAGAACCCAATCCTAGAACCCCTTCGCTATACAAAAAGAAGTTTAGAGAAGAGCCAGAGCAAGAAGACCTGCAACGGCGGCGGCACCGAAGCCGCTGGCGGCCTTGGCGGCACCAGCAGTCACGGGCTTGGCCTTGCCGGTACCAACGGGCACGACTCCGACACCAGTGCCATAGGCGGCACCAAGCGGGGCGGTGGAGGTGGCCTGGATGACATCGGTCTTGACATACGGCTTGCCGGAGGTAGTGACGGTGTAGACGGTAGTCTTGGAGTAGGCCGAGTGGCTGTAGAAATCGGGCCACGGGACGGCCTCACCGACACCAATGTCGAAGGTAGGCTTGGAGTGGGAAGGCTTGGTCTGGGTGACGGGGCAGACGGTGGTGGTGTACGGCACGACCTCGGTGACGTACGAGCCGTTCTTGCCGCCGTTGTGGCAGTTGGTCACAGTGGGCGCGCACGAGGTGACAGTGTAGGTGCGGGTGCTGTAGAGGGTGGAGGTGGTCCACTCGGTCGCGGACGACGTCGGGATGGTTCCGTTCTCAGCGGGGCAGTCCTGGTACTCGAAGACGGCACCGTGGTCAAAGTCAACAGCGGTGGCATAGTTGGACTCGTCAGCGTGGTCCTTGGTGTTGCCGCCAGCGTTGCCCTTGGTGGGGAAGCAGTTGGCCTTGCAAGCAGCGAGGTGATCAGCGGGGATCTTGATGGTGGGCGAGTTCTGGATGGCGATGGGATCCTCGATGATGGTGGCGGTCAGACCAAGAGGCACATGCCACTCGATGTGGCAGTGGAAAATCCATACACCGGGGTTGGTGGCCTTGAAGCGGAGGATAGCGGTGCTGTTGCCCTCGATGGTGATAACATCACGCTCGCTCGGAGTGCCAGTGGTGCAGTCAACGCCCGAGACAGAGCCGCTGTTGCCGGCGCCACGGTGGCAGACCTGGAAGTGATGGCCGTGGAAGTGGAAGGGGTGGTGAGCGAAGTGCGAGTTGCGGACGATAAGCTCGACAACCTGGTTCTTCTTGACGATAAAGGGGTTGACCTGGCCGTAAACCTCGGGCTTCAGGGCATCGTCGCCGGTGGTGAGAGCGGTGTAGAGGGTGGGGACCTTCTGGTGAACATAGGGCTTGCCGTTGACGAAAGCACGGGGAGTGCCGGTGGCGTCGATGCCGAGGTTGAAGTCCATCTCAATCTTGACGTCAGTCTTGCCGAGAGCCTTCAGGTCGATCGACTTGATGGTGGTGTCATCAATCAAGTCGCTGAAGTCCTGAATAAGAGACTGGGGGGCAGGGCCGAGGGAAGCATCGTACTCGAGGGTACCAGTGGCGTTGATGTTGAAAGGGATGACGGGAGCGCGGAAGTTGGGGTTGACGTCGAAGATAGCAGAGACACCGAAGTTCTTCGCCTTGTCGGACTTGGCCTCGATGATGATCGAGTAACGCTGAGCGGGGGTGACAAAGAGGAGCTTGGCGTTCTTCTTCTGCACGTTTACACCGTCAACCTCAACGATGTCGAAGTCGTGGCCCTCAAAATGGATGAAGACACCGGTGAAAGCAGACATGTTGATGATGCGGAACTTGTACTTCTTGCCGGGCACGAACTTGTAGGTAGCACCCTTGCCGTCGTTGATCAGACCGCCCTGGGGAAGCGGCGGGCGGATCTGGACGTTGGTCTTGTTGAAGACAGTGTTGGCAAGGAGCGCGGGCACCTGCTGGACGTACCAATCGGAGGTTGTGAGAAGATACTCGTCATCGTGATCCTTGGCGTAGGGGTCGACCTGGTCCTTGACAATGAAAGCGCCGCGGAGACCATCGGGATACTGGCTGCCGGTGTGGGAGTGATACCAGTAGGTACCGGCCTGGTCGAGCCAGAACTTGTAGGTGAAGCTCGATCCGGGGGGAACGGGGCACTGCGTTACATGGGCGGGGCCGTCCATGTGCGAAGTGCCAATCTGGTGGAGACCATGCCAGTGGATACCGGTGGACTCGTTGGCGAGCTTGTTGTTAATGGTGATCTCGACGGTATCACCAACAGTCGCCTCGACAGTCGGCAGCGGCCATGCGCCATTGATACCTGTTTTTCCAGTGTTAGATCACCATGCACCATGTTTCCAAGACCACAATCGACATACCGATAATCGGGCGGACAGCTCCCTTAGGGGCGATCGGGTTTCCGCTGACCCATTCGATATCCCAGTTGTACTTGACGTTTGCGGCGCAGGCCGTCGAGGCGGCTGCCGCCAAAATAACGAGTGACTTCAGCATTGCAGCTGTATTATAAAAAGCGAGACAAAAGAATGACTGAATGATAGTTGGTCTCGCTCACCCCAAAAAAGAAGGACCAAGAACGAACGAGTGTCTGTGAGTCTGGAGGAGAAGGAAGAATCTGGACTGGATGCAACCGGACTGCCATCTCTTATCATTGCTCGTGGAGCGGTGCGCCGCTGATCCCAAAAGGGGATGGCAATTCCACGTCCATGCCCCCCATGTCGCGTACCCCATGTCGGGCAGGCGCCCGGCCGGACGGCGGCTGGTGTGTGGACACAAGCTAGCAGCTAGACGGTGAGCTCCCAGTGCTTGTTTCTTCGCCTCCTTGCCAGCAGGGGGGCAGGACACGAAAAGGGGTGTGTGACCGCCGCTCTAGCCTACAGTCTGGAACCTAGCTACGACAGCCCTAGCTGTCTGGGGCGTTTATGTGGACCTGCTGGCGGCAACAGCACAGCTCGCCTTGGCCGTTTTGCAGACGCGCAGGGCCGCGAAACCTGTCGCGGTGTGTCCTGTCTGGGAGAAGAGTGGAAATTGGCGGTACGTTCTGGCGATCGCCATCAATAGGAGGGCGTCTGTGCTTGTTGCTGCTGCTTGCTGCTGTTGCTGCGCGCTTGTTCGCCGTGCTGCAGGCAGCGGCTCCCCATCCTTCGCGCACTCGCGCTGGTGGTAATTTGCAAGATATGCAAAATGTGCGGGGACTTGTACCGCTCCCAAACTTTGTGCACCGGGGAGACAGCTGCGCCGGCCGCCCAAGCTCCCTCCACCGCGGGCATAATCCGCCCAATGTAAGGTACCCGTCGATACGGGTTCCTGACCCAGGAACGGCTCTGTCCATCCAAAGCTTACTTGGCGGTGCTCTGGCTCTTACCGCACACAATTGGCTTGGTTCGCTTACCCCTGTCCCACCCTCCTTTTGGACCCCTGGTCCACTCTGGGATGCGCTGGACCTGACCGGGTTTCAACACAGGAGGTGGCGCCGATAGTTGGGGCCCTAGCGCTCGAAATTTAAATGAGCTCCTGTCAGCCGCATCCATGATGTCACGTCCGAGGCCTGGTACAAGCATCCGTCAGGCCAATCGTGGTCGGCTTACTGTGGACAGGGCAAGCACTCGCAATGCCACCCTTTTTCCAACTGGCCGTTCTCTGATTCGTCTCGCGGTTTTCCACCCCTGCTGGCTTTGGATCCCTCAGGCGGGGATCGAATCACGTCCCACCCCCCTGGACGTTGATCAGTAGTCTCCCACCTAGAGGGGCACTAACGCCCTGGTTCGGAGAGTGCTGCGGCTGTAATGGCAGCGGCTTCTCCAAACGCTGGCCAGCCATTCAGACCGCCACACGCTGTTGACTTTGCGCGATGGTGTGGAAGCTGGTGCGCAGGCGTTTTCCAAAGCGACAAAAAGGATTAAAATACAATTTAAAAAAAAACCCCCTGGTAGAATGACACGCCCCATCGTCTCGCATCTCGAACTTCGAATCTCGATTCAAACGTGAGGCGCTTCCCCGCCGACCCGACGAGGCGGTGTTATCACCCCTTCTGGTTGGGCCCCGCATCCATTCGGTCCCAACTATGGGAGCCACCTCGTCTCAATGAAGGAAGCGCTGCACTTGTCGTAAGATGAAGTGGTGAGATCTCATCTGATTTTTTCTTCCCGGTCACTGTCCTCAATGCTCAGCACGGTCAGCCGTCGAATGACTGTCGGTGAGGCTCTTTCACCCATTGTTATTCCTGGAGCTGCTGACCCAAATTTTGTGGGAAATTGGGCAACTTCTCGCTGGCGCGCGTGCACGACCCGGCGGCGACATCCGCGCTGCCTTGGGCACACCGCACTGTGGGCACTTCGATGCTGCACCGTCACAGGGGGGGGGGGAGGCGACCAGGCTCTGCAGCGCGTTCAAACGGGGGCTGGTTTGGGATCATTCATCACAAACCCGCGTCGCTCTTTCGGCTCCTGAAGAGTGCAGTGGACGCAATCATCCGCCATTGCCACAATGCCACCGCTCGTATCTTCTCAAACATTTCTGCCCCGGCCGTCGTCTCGCGTGAGATTCACGTGTCGGATACCTTGTCTTGCTGGCCGCGGATGATTGTAGTTTGTGAGACAAGATTTGGTTTATCTGCCCTGGCATCCTTCGAGACAGTGTTGTTGTCGTCGCGCCCTGCCGACTGGTCAGAGGTCAGAACTGTTGCAGGTGATCCCGGTTGCCGTGCTGATGTTGTTCCTTCATGTTTGTGACGATCCCCATTCCCTTTTCCGTGGTTGACTGCAAAGCGTGCAATTTGCCAGCCGTCGTGACGTGAGCACTGCCATGTCGCGCATCGTCCAGGACAGGAGGGTGTCGAACGTGGTGTTACCGTGACCAACACGGCAGATCCGACTCCGATCCCATCGGGCGAGATTGCACAGCGTCAGCCAGCCAAAAACAACCCGATCCCATGCCTCGCACAACTGTGAGATGTGACTCCAGTCGTGCAATTGCCATGCATACCCCGCAGGTGCTAATGTAGTGGCTTGGAGCAGTCAGCGTTGCAGCAACGTTGAAGCAAGCCACAGCATTCGTCGCACTCGTGGTGGAGTGACACGACATTGTCCGAAGATGCAGCCGGGGCAACTGACCTCAAAAATGCTGGCGGCCGCCCCTCCCTCGGGAAACGGCCAGGCCGAAGCTCTGGCGACCTTTGATGAAACTGGCAGCAGTTATTTTGTCGGCTCAGCCTCAAAAAGAGACGCCCCGCAACCTAGATTCTTGTCGCCGGGTTTGCACTCAGAGGCAGGCTTCCGCATCTGCGACCGCGGGCGGAAGCGGTGGGCGTCAACAATCAGTCTCAGGTGGTGGGCAGCCCGTCAGCCGACCGGTGCATCGCTCTCAAAAGAACCTGGAAGCGCTCAGAGTTGCCAAAGCAGTCGCATCCGGGCTGCCACTGCCAGCGTTCTGCAGTGGGTTGAGGTTGGAGGGGTCAAGCCCCGCAGGTCGAGACTGAGGTTCGCACTTGCCAACCTCGACGTTTGCGCGCATCGACCGAACCCCAGGCCCGACCAATTCGAGTCGTCCAACGCGTGAATATCCAACTCCCAGTCCTGGCCGAGTTGGTCCCGTCCAGAATTTCCAACACATTCTGGGATGTGCAGCGATTTCAGCAATTCGCACTCGCAAGAAGAGCGTTCGACTACAAGCAGACGTGATGTCGTCGGAAAAACCGACGTGTGGGGTCGGTGGCAAATCGCGCCGGGATTTTCACTGGGGTTGCCGTGCTTCATGGTGGTGACCTACTATATTTTCCTCTAGCGTCCCGCGCCATTGGGACAATGAATGGCAATATGGCCAGAGGGGATCCCTGTTTCTGCGACCCGGGCCGTCGACACTATCAAGCGAGCTACGGGATATTCGCCGAGCTGTGCTACCAAGCACAAGGCAATTAGCCGAAAGACCGTCTTGTTTCAAGCAATGGCAAGCTGCAAAGCTTGGCGATGTTAAGCTCAAAAGTGATCCACGGATGAAACAACCTTGTTGACAATAGGCTTTGTGCTTTATTTTCGGGAACCAGATCTCGCGTAGAGATGTGGGTGGGAGTTGACAGCTCAATGTGCATGCCCATCTGCAACCTTCCAGCAGAACATCCCGCCTGCAAGGCATCCATCAACCCGGATTATCGTTGCTCTAATATCTGAAGCGTGAGTTCCGTCAATAGTGTCAGTGGCGTTCATGTAGGTAGCCGCTAGATTGTGCAGGTGACTTCTTTGTTGAGGAGTCCCTTCTGCAAACCTCATCAGACTCCGAGTCGGAGATGCCGGATTCTGTACCACGAGGGGTCCAACCGAAAGACAGTGTTCCCCTCGAGCGCTGCGTTTTTTTCTTGTTGCTGAAGGCCATCTCTTATCCGAAAAGGCATTTCTGCATTCTCTAACAGCTTGTCACAATATCAATGACTCGGATGCCTGTCACAGTGTAGTCAAGCATTGCAATGTAATATTCTAGGTGCTGGTGTTCTCAAGAATACAATAGAATCGCTCTGTGCACAGTAACCACCGTCTCCATGTACGTCCCAGCATACCGTCGCGTGGAGAAGTGAAACCTTACCCTTTTCCCGGGGCCTTCGAATAATACGTAGGTAGATAGGTACCTTGGCAACCTCAAGCAGTTTAGGCTGCAATAGAGCATCGAGGGCTGTAGGGTCCTTTCAATCGGGGTGGGGATAAACGGTCACATTTATGTCCAAAAAATTTGCTGTGTGGATGTTCAAGCTGATCGATTCTTGTATTCTGGCCCCCCCCTTTTTTCTCCTGACTTACCACTGTATTTGTTTCTGAATCTCCCCTTGGCCCACGATAACGAAGCGAAGAAGTACGCTCCTTTCTCCCTGAAGCTCGATCTTTACTTCTCTAACTCTCCCAACTTCGCGGACAGAAGGTTCCAGGTCATAACACAGGGCAGACGGAGACATATACTGCTCCTCGATCTCAACGGTCTGGGCAGCAACTCTGCCTGTTACAAGGCTATCCCAAATGCCCTCGCGTCGGGAGCACTCCAGCAACAATTTAACGGCGCGTCTTCGGAGCCGCGGGTTCCGACAGCGTGCGGCGACGACGTGTAGAGGCATCACGCATCCCAGACCGGAGGAGCACCGTGCCTGCTCCTTAGATGCCTGGGGGCTCCTCCGCGCGCTGGCGACGAAGTGCTCGCAGTGCACCAGCATCTCCTCAAGGTCTGCCTCGCAATGGTCATAGGCCGACTCGCGCACGTCGGGCTGCAAGGCGTCGATACGCAGCCAGACGGCAACCATAATGTGGTTGATGCGCAAGATCAACAAATCGCTCTTGGCTTGCTCGTCCCTTGGCTGCTGCGAGGACATCGAGGCAGAGAGCGCGTCCAAGGCATCCCCGCTGCTTTCCAGCGCCAGACAGAGCTCCCGGTGCCACAGCACAATCTCCTTGAGTCGCTCCGGGGTGGTCGGTGGGCGCAGGAAAGTGTCTTGGCGGAAGGCGAGCGTGTTGTGGAATAAGCTCTCGATGTAGATGTGGGCCTCGGACACGGACAGGAAGAGAGTCGCTGGTTTGAGATCTGTCACCAGGACGTCTCCATCGCCCACGGCTCCCTGCGCTATGGTGTCGATCATGCAGCGCAGCTGTCCATAGGACGAGAGGAGCATGGCGCGCAGGTGCTTGAGAGGCACGGGGAAGGCGACCGGATCCGAGGCTTTGAAACTCTCTAGCACGCGGATTGCCGATCGGGTGTGCTGTATGGCCTCGGCGAAGTGGCCGCGTATGTTGGCAATGTGGATGAAGAGGATCGAAGCGGTAAGGACGCAGTAGATGTCCTCGGGAGACCGTCGGGGCGACTGCGGTTGGGTCTGCGCCGCCGAGAGGGTTGTGAGGTGTTGGATGGAGCGGTTGCACTGCTGCAGCGCAAAGTCAACGTCGGTGCCCCGCGTGGTGTGGCCACCCTCAAAGGCCTCATATGCCGCGCCGACAGCCACCACCAAGTGGCGGATTGGTGTGTGGTGGATGGCCGCCTGCATCACCTCGCGGCCCCAAAACGATGCGTGGAAGCTGCCACCCAGCACCTTGGATGCGTGTGTCTGGAAGTACTGGAAGCTCCGCTTCTCCGCTACCGAGTCAAAAAGGCCCGAGTGTGATGGAGCCAATAGGGCCGTGTTGGGTGAAGAACCTAAGCCCGAACCTAAGCTACCGGTCGGGCTCGGCGCGCGGGAGAGATTTCTGTAACCGTCGCAGCGCCTCCCAGTTGAGTCACACCTCCGGCATACCGGCTTCGTCTCATCGCACTTTACTTTACGAGTCCTATCCGACCGAACATCCAGATTAGTTCTAGTCCCGGTAACAAGTCTAAGGTATGTAGTAGTGGGGCCGAGGATTTTAGACTACGTACTTGCACGTTAGACAACCTGTGCGGACCTTCGTGTGGAACTTGAACGTTCGTTTGTTCGCCGTCGATGGCTGCATCGGGGGCGGATGGAGCGGGTTTTTGCTGGGGTACTGGATTCTAGCTTTGTCGTTTCAGCGTTGAATACTCTCAACCCGCATTGCAGCCCCATGGAAGGTTCAAGGGATGTCGTGGAAGTTGATGTTGTTCTCGGAAAGCGCACGTGACTTATGCGAGCCTAGAGTGCGAGATCTCTTGGCATTGAGGCGCGGTCACTGCAAGTTGGGCTGTGCATCCACTCAGAATTGCCGCCATTGCGGCGTCGTCGACACATTGAGGCGCAGGAGATACAATCTGACCGACCTAATGTAAGTTAATGACGATAAACAAGGCCTTGAGAGTACAATTACATGCATTCTGGGAATCTAGTAAGGCGTGTGCAAAGACAGTTACAGTCTATTGAAAGACATGCAACAACGCCTTGTTTGCGTGATATGCCCTTAACGCCCTCAAAAACTACAGCCAGGCATTTAAAGGGGACATCAAGGTCTTAACTTTAATATAACAAGGCCTTCAGATACTTAAATAAGGCCTTCAGGGAATGCAATGAGGCCTGATTATAGTTTGGCCTTGAAAGGCCTGGGCTTCCGTGGAACAGACCTTTGGATAATTGGTAAGCGAGGCCTTCAATGGAGATAAAAAGGTTTCAACTTCAGTTTACGCGAATTTTCGGTAAATCGCAAAGGCCTTGACCAGAACTCGAAGAGGATGAGTCGATGGCGTCTATCCTCGATTCAGAGTTTCACTCTCATATAACACGCTATTATTCTCCTCCAGACACAGTAGCACGGATTCCCACAGCGACAAACACTGCATTTCTGAGCTCGGCAGCTAGGATCTTATAAGTCGTTAGCTGCTGTTGGTAGGCATCGAGAGCGCCCTGATCACTTAAAGCTGAACCCGGGGTATTTGAAGACAATCAGGGTTCTCTCTTTCCTCTCCTTGGCCCCAAGATTTTGCCTGAGTACAAATGCATAGAGGGGGATTGGCAGCCAAAAACCACACTATTAGCACACGCTCAGATGGCGACAACAGGTCTCTTCTGTCGGCGTTGGTCACCAAAAGATTTGCCAAACCAGGCCACCGTCGGCGCAGTTCACTCCAAGTCGGTCTGGCTGAGATGCACCCGGCCGGAAAGGGACTTCTAGCCAGCAATAGGGCTGGCAGGGGAGCTTCTAAATCTGACATGAAATCCAACAAACTCTATTTGGACTTCTTTCTAACTACTGCGTTGTCTGCAACTGCGTCCTCTGCTGCTCCACCTCATAGACACACGGCCGATTCGCTTCGAATTTCAGTGCGAGGAGGGGTCCGATGAGCTGAAGTTCATTCACAACATTCCCGGACGAATCGCTAAGCCGAGTTCTAAATGCGCTGCCGGCTTGCTCAGCTGTTGATGCCCAAAGAAGCCGTGGTGGCGCTAATCAACGATTGGCTAGACCATCAGCAAGGCCGAGGTGCTGGGTATGGTTATTCATGCTAAGCGTCTCGGGATGCTCCTTGCCCAACACCTTCTCGCATAACTTGAGTTGCTGCCGCTGCATCTGCTCGGCCTCCTTATATTTCCCCTGGCTGTCGAGCATTTTCGCGAGGATGTTCAAACGGGCATCTTGTAAGACCTCTAAGGTTTCCAAATAGAACCAAGACTTCCTCACTAAATAACGACTTCTTCACCCAGCTCTTCAAGCCCCCAGCACCACAGGACCAAAATCGTCCAAGTATTTTCGCAATATGCCATCCCACATATCAGTCAACCCAAAGCTCTTCCTCAACACTCGTAAATGGATTTCCGTCGAGGCCAAGACCGCTTCAACAAGTTCAGGGCTAGCCATTCTCATGTTGCCCTTCGCTGGCCCCCTTCCCCCCCCAGATACCGCCGTATCAACCTGAGTCGTGGCAAACGTCTGCTTCGGCCCCTGAGCTCCGTCCATGTGTCTGTCGTCCACAATACGTGCCGAGAAATTCTCCACTATCCCGTCGAAATCAGGTATTTTCTGACACTTTGCAGCCACTTTGTATTGATAGCGGCCACCGCCAACCTCTGGCCTACGGATGGTTCCGCGCTTGTGCGTGGTACACGTACGACCGGTCCACACCTGCAAATGCGTGGGTTCCCACAGCGGTCAAGGCATGCCCCATTCAGTGCTTCCAGGTGAGCCACGGAGAGAGCGGTCGTCCGGACATTGGAACCTGGAGGAATAGGGCCGACGACTGGCGCGAGTGTCCACGACGGCCTCTGAACCAAAAGAGCAGGCCAGGATGTAAATTCAGATATAGCAGAGCTGTTGGAGAAAAGTTGATGCCGGCCCAAATCACCCAGGGATATCCACCAATATCGGCAACAGAGAAGACACGAACAGGCGTTTATGCCCCGGCCTAGAGGTCCCTGGAATATGAGTGATTCTTCGGCCGCCCAGTTGGAGGAGTCGTCGTCATATATCCTGGCGGCAGCCTCTTGGAATGCATTTGTTTCAAACACCCATGACAGGGCTCCCACGGTGCAGTCGACTTGAAGGTCAAATTCTGCCCTTGGGCGGGATAAGAGAAGAGCGATGGCTTCCTGGTCTTTGACGACAGTCGACAGTCTCGCTTTGACGTGCCTGTGTACCGCCAGAACGCACAACATCGCCCGCGATCCGCGGCTCAGGGCTGGTACAGCGATGGTGCCATTGGTATTCTTCCGGCCGGAGCGGTAGTAAACCGTCCTGCCAAGCACAGGGTGTTGCGACAGAGTGAGCATCTCCCCACACAAGGTGCGAGCAATGACTCCAGGTTCCGAGCTTGCGTGCATCCCGCCCAAAGCAGCGAGGAGGGATACATCGGCCATGGTGGTCTCAATGGTAGCGCCATAGACATCGGCTGGAATCATGGTTGCCAGCCTCCATTCCCAACGTATGTCGGCATGCCCCCACCAAGTAGTCTGGTAATTGGTCAAGAACTGACACCATGCCGCGGGCTCGAGGCCCGGGGAACGGGAAAGCTTGGTGCTGCTGTTGGGTTTATAACGGATCGCGTGTTTCCATGGCCAAGTGAGCGGAACCATCAGACCACGGGCAACGCGCCCGGGTCCTTTGTGTTGAAGGTCCTTTTCATCTCTGCATTTGATACACGAACAGTTGCAGAAATCCCAGAGACATGCTGGCAAGAAGCAGATAGAAAGGGAGAGAGTCGACAGTACCAAGCCCAAAGGGGTCCAGAGAGCGGCCAAGATTGCGAGGATGGCTGTTGGACCGTAGTTGATTCCCCCCCGACTTGGCCTTCCTTCTCCCTCCACCACATGAAGTCTGCTGTAGTCGGAATATCCGTTTAGCTCTTTGCTATAGTTCAGCCCCGCGTGGAAGTCGACCGTCCAGGATATGTCTTGTTCAATTGTAGGTCGTGCATGACGAAGTGCCGCCATGGTCAGTACAGGCATCCGATATTGTGGATTCCAAGATAGCGACGATACGTGGAACCAGGATCCGGCCTTGAGATTAAATATGCCTGTAACGCGTTGGCTGCATCGGCTGCTGACTTGGACATGTTGAGCGATGGCGCCTGTTGTCTGCAAAGCCGCGAATATGAGAGCTGCAATGGCAGCTGCAAAGGCGGCAATGCTGAGAATGATATTCGATTCCTCGCTGCTCTTTCCGCGGTCAAGAAAGGGCTTTGTGTCGAGTAAAAGTTGAGGCGGACGAAAAAGTTCCGGGGACATCGGCTGAAAATACGAACAAAACCACTCCAGGTAGGACCTATTAGGCTGCTTCTTCCTCCGTGCTCTCAGCCCCACGGGCACTCCTGGCCCTTCTTCTGCAAAGTGCACCGGCCTCGGCCGATGTGTATGTGTGGCTTAATACATGGAATTGCGGCCGGAATGTGATTGGTCTTTCGCTTTATCTTCAAGCCACCGGGCCCGGGACCCTGGCAAGCGGTTGACAAAATAAAGCGAACTCATTACCTACAGGTACATTGCCACAAGGCGAAATCTGTATTGCAAAGCTGGTACCCCCAGGTCCAGCTGTGTTAGCACCTTTGTCATGAGACC